>ENA-ORNP01002284-ORNP01002284.1-human-gut-metagenome-genome-assembly--contig:-NODE-2284-length-16437-cov-2.699609_pt1 | contig 16437 bp, 13 predicted proteins | sample MGYA00242119_ERZ509030 | MGnify/ENA primary metagenome ERZ509030 (study PRJEB26280, sample SAMEA2338708) | human gut metagenome | biome: human gut; feature: human-associated habitat; material: faeces... | reverse complement strand
ATCGTTTTTTGAATCGCATCCGTCATAAAGATGGCCATTAAAAATTGAGATATTGTCTTCACAATGTAGATTGTAAATAAGATACATAAAATATGTACAACTTTATCTATCTGAATTGGCTGATGCGAAGAAATATCGGATGCAAGCTGGGTTGTGATCATACCTTCAACAGTTGGATTTAATGCGAATGTCACCTGGGCTGTGATGACCATTAAAATTCCAAACAACAACTTAAAACGATAAGGTTTAACAAACACAAAAAGATGGGATAAGCATTCACTAAACTTCATTTTCTTAGTTTCTTTCATAATCATCCAACTCCTTTTGTGTCAATTGCGAATGAGCAATTTCTTGATACACACTACAATTCTTTAAAAGTTCTAAATGCGTACCTAATCCAATAATTTGTCCTTCATCTAAGACGATGATCATATCCGAATCCATGATTGTTGAAATTCTTTGGGCAACCACAAAAAAGATTGCATCCTTCACTTCTGGTTTTAAGGCTTTTCTTAATGTGGCATCCGTTTTAAAATCTAAAGCACTAAAACTATCATCATAAATATAAAGGGAAGGCTTCTTTAAGATGACACGAGCAATCGAAAGCCTTTGTTTCTGTCCACCCGAAATATTTGTTCCATCCTCTGCAATTTCATCCAAGTACCCATTTTCTCTTTTAGAAATAAAGTCACTTGCCTGAGCGACACGAGCTGCATGATGCATTTCTTCATCACTTGCCTCTGGTCTTGACATACGAATATTTTCTAAAATACTCATTTTAAGTAAACGACTATCTTGGAAAACATAAGATACTTGATTCATTAATTCTTTTTGTTCAATATCTTTAACATCAACATGTCCTATTTTAATACTTCCTTCATTTACATCCCAAAAACGAGAAATAAGAGAAGCTACAGTTGTTTTACCACCACCACTTGGTCCAACTAAAGCAATATGTTCTCCTGCTTTAATATGCATACTTAAGTTGTCAATGGCTTTAGTAGAAGCATCTTGATACGTAAAGCTGACATTTTCTAAATCAATAGAAGCATCACTTGGTACTTGTATTTGTTTACTTTCAGGTAAAGGTTGTACATTCATAATTGAATTCATACGATTTAAAGCATCTTCTACAAGCATTTGCGATTCACCGGCATAAGCTACTTTCATTAAAGTCGTTGTTAAAATAGATGTAATTAAAATATAGAAAAAGAGATTCAAAATAAATTGATCTGTAATAGTATTTCCTGCAAATAAATAAGCAGCAATAATTAACGCCGCAAAGATTCCATTAGCAAAAGTTGTAAAACATACCATTGGTTTCATCATACTCTTTGTATAATCTAACGTCCATTTTTCATATTCATCAATTGCTTCTTTAAATCTTTTAAAAGAGAAAATTGTTTGTCCAAATGTTTTAACAACAGGTACCCCTCTTACATATTCAACAGCTTCTGATGACATCGTTTCCAAAGCATTTTGATATTGTTTCATATCTTCTGCCATCTTTGGCCCCATCATCGCTGTAAACATTAAGACAAAAGCAATAATTGCTAGAATAAGACTCATTAAACCTAGTCGCCAATCAAAGATTGCCATCATAATAAGTAAACCAATTGGTGTTGCTTTAGAAACAACTTTATCTGGCACATTATGTGCTAAAAAGGTTTCTGTTGTGGCACTTGATTCCATTACGATTTTTCTAATTTTTCCACTTCCTTGACTTTCAACATAGCCAAGAGGAAGTTTCATAATGTGTTCCATCATTTTCGTTCTCATTGTCGCTTGTACTCTAAAGGCTGCTTTATGCGAACACATTAAGGCTGCGATATAAAAAACCATAGCTAATAACGCAAATAAAACTGCATGCCATCCATAACTTTTAATATGGATTGCTTCATTAAAGTTTGGTCTTACTTCTAGTACCTCTTTGATGATACGCCACATATCATAAAAAGGAACCAAAGCAATAAAGGCACTGATTGCAGCTAAAATACATGAAGCATAAACATAATACTTATGATTTCCTGCAAAGTGCATTAACTTCGATAATGTACTCTCTTTCTTTTCTTTCATAAAATTCCTCCTATTAGTTAGTTTTTGCTAACTATCGATGTTAACTTTAGACAGGTTTCCCTGTCTATTTACTCATCAATTCCCATAACTGCTTTCCAGCCAGCAATATTAAATAACTTTGTGCTATTCATCAATGATTGAGCCTCTTTATAAGAACAATCATGTGCAACGAGTTCGTATACCATCTGCCAACCTACCCGACAATAAACATGAATAAAGAACGAATCAACTATAAATCCTTCTTTGCTATATTTTTCAACAAATTCTTGATAATAAGATTCTTCAATTTTACCTAGTTCATCTAAAAAATGTTCATATTGAGAACCAGTAGAACAACAAAAAATCAATTTAAATTCTATAAAATGTTGATAAATATAATCTAAAACAAGATCCATTCCTTCTTCCCCTTCTTGATCTGCTTGACTAGGGTTAGGACTATAGGTTGCTTTTTGTGTACTATCAAGATAAATAGCCATCAACCCATCGACTGTATCTTTCACAATTGCTGAAAACAAACCTTCTTTATCTTTAAAACGAGTATAAATAGAATTTGTACTAACTCCGCTTTTGGCAGATATATTTCTTAGACTTGCTTTCATAAATCCTTTTTCTAAAAATTCTTCTGTTGCACTTTTTAATAGGTTTTCTGTAACACCTACGGTTTCTTGCCTCATAGATTGCCCCCCCATCATTAAATAACATTGTTATTATAACACCGTTATTTTAAAACCGTCAATATTCTATCGCTATATTCTTTCTACCAAAAAGATGATATAATTATAGATAAGTAGGCATTTCTATGACTTATAAAATTGCTTTTTTCATCTGATTGGCTTTTTGAAATTGCCCAAAAAAAACAAAATGCGATCAATCAATTTTTAAATGATTATCAAGATATATCCATTGATATGTTTGAAATCTTTGGAAATTACGGTCTTGTTCACCCTATGGATAGCTTATTAGAACTCTATAAGCTTCCCGATATTAAAGATTATGACGTTTTGATTTTTCAAACAAACTCCAATTTTTATAAAGATTATCGCCAACAAATGATTGATGAAGCTCATAAATATCATATTCCTGTTGTTTCTATTAACGATCCTATTAAAGATTGCGTTTATGTAGGAACAGACAATCAACAAGCCATTTATAAACTTACTCAAACAATTTTAGCTGAAAAAAATTGTCAAAAAGTAGCTTATGTTTCTGGACCTATGTCTTCAAGAGAAGCACGACTTAGAAAAGCAGGCTTTTTACAAGCAACTAAAGATTTAGAAGATATTCAAATCATTGAAGGTGCGAGTTGTGGTTATCCAACAAATGAAAAAGATAATTTTGAATTAAAAAAAGAATATTTATCTTATACTTATCATAGTAATTGTTTTTTTGAATCAACAGAACGTTTAGAAACACTCTTATCTCAGACATCTCATTTTTATGATTTATTTGATATTTTTGAAAAAGAATCACAAAATTTTGGATATAAACAAATTTATCTGGTTATGAATTCAAAATATATTGATGAAATGTCTGAAAATATTATTCATTTTTCTGATAAAATGTATTTAATGGGTATGACTTATCACAAAAATTCACCTGATGAAAAACATATCTATCAAGAATTTTCTAAAAAAGAAGTTCTTCCTCAAGAATATAAATCACGTTATATGATTTATACTTATTTAAGTAATAATGGTGTCGCTATTGGTTATTTAGCTTTTGATAATTACTCAAAAAATATTTCTATTAATTATATGACAATTATCTTAAAACTATTAGGTCTTACTATTGAAAGTATGCAAAAAAAACATGTTTTAAGTTTATTAAACAAGGAATTAGAAAATCTTTATGTTAAAGATTCATTAACCCATCTGAAGGTAGTGGGTTTCCGCCTATGGCAAACGAAAGGATTTAATTTATGAATCAACTAGAAAAAAACTTTATTATCAACTCATTGAAAAAGATCAACAAGCATTGATTTATTTTATTGATATGGATTTTATGAAAAAACAAACGATCTTTATGGACATGATATGGGTGATAGTGCTATTAAAGAAATTGCTTCTATTATTTTAAAAGTCATTTCTAAAGAAGATATTGCGATTCGTTATGGTGGTGATGAATTTATTATCATTACCAATTATTCATCGAAAGATCTTTCTACAAAAATAACTGATGAAGTGTTTTCTTTTTTGAATACCCACATTCCACAGGTGATTATCAAAATAAGAAATGATAGTTTAAATTTTCTTGGCTTTTATGTGTAAAAATGATTTCAATAATTGGATTGACCTGTTGATTATGGGTAATTTAATCAAAATTAATTATATTAATTACGTTTTTCTTAAAAAGATCTAATTTTGAATATAATATATATGGAGGAAATTTTAGATGAAAGTTTTTAAAGAAATAATTGCTTATTTTAGTCATATGAATAATAAAAGAAGAACTTTAGTGTGGTATATTATATCATTGAGTATTGTTTTGATAGAATATCTTATTAACTCTAGACTAGACAAATTGGTCTACTTTCATCCGTTCATTAGTATAGTAATAAATATAGTTCTCTTAATAGATTTATTTTTTATACCTATTACTTTTATAGCAATTGATATATTAAAAGCACAAAAAAATTCTATTATAAAATTTTTTCAAATTATTTTATCAGGAATTGGTATAGGACTGTTATCTTTTGCGGTTATTTTTGTTTACTCTTTCTTTAATAAATCATCATTTAACATTGATAGTGTAAGTATAGATTTTAGAAGTGATAAAATATATGTTGAAAATGTAGTTTGGTTAGAGGATAGTCACCATGTAGATGTGTATCAAATCGAAAACGCATTTTTTGTAAGATGGATTGACAGTTATAAATTATAAAATGATAATGTTTTTTGAATCCCCATAATCAACAGGTGACGATTTAAGAGAAATGTGGAGCAGAAATATTCAGGATATATACTATCTGTCTATGACTGATAGGAAATGATTTCTGTAGGTATTTCTTGATTTTATCCATAACAGTCTTTCGCATATTTCTGTGGTTAAATCTATACTCCTGTTCATTCAGGAATAAAGGCATCTCTCTTTTAGTTATTCCATGATATATACCAGTAATATTATTTTTAATATTACCGATTATTATATTTAACCAGAGTAGTCTATGATTCTTTTCTTCGTAGCTGATCTTCTCGTTCTTTACCTGAATCTCTTTATTTAATGTATTAAAGCCTTTCTCGCCATCTGTATTAAGCAATGCAGCATGTGTTAATATACAACATTGTTCTATATTTTTCTTAAGTGACAGACCAGTATAATCATTGATGCGTCTTAACTTAATAAATCGGGGATAGTTATTCCCTTTATCTGTAGATAGAATACCAAGAATAGGCTGTTGCTCACTTGCACGACCCGCATTATTCTTGGATTTTGCACCAATATTAAAGACATCCGCCTCATAGAAAAGGCTGTTGAGCAGCTTCTCTGAATTGCTTAGTGACATAAGATTCTACACTTGTTCTCTAGAAGAAGTGCAGTCTTGTGGTTAACATCTAGTATTGAACATAAATTTATTGCACTGATTCCTTTATTTTCATTAAGGAAAAGGAAAACACCTAACAGAAGTTTGTATAGATCAAGTTTGCAGCTCTGAAAAATAGTGCCTGAAAGCAGAGAATGTTGCTTATGGCATGAGCTACATTCAAGAACATATGAAGTCTTGGTCTTTCCTACACGCTTGACTAGGTAATACTTATGACATCCGCAACGGTCACATGAAAATTCCCCAGGCCATTTCATGGATTTGAAGAATTCAATACAGTTACCAATATTGTTTGAATAATTTTGAGTGAACTGATAAAGAGAAGCTTTCTTTGGCTTTAATACTTTATTTGACATGTGGTTATACCTCCATCTGATTTCTAATCTAATTATAGAACGGATGGAAAATCCATGCATTCGATTCAGCTTCATGAACGCCGTTCAATCGGTGCTTATAGAATTTAATTTTCACTAACCTGTAGTTTGTGGGTATTCAAATTTTCTTTTAATAAAACAAAAAAATACCCTTTTTCACTTTCAACAAGTATTGGATATTATCAAGCTAACCAAAATGATGATTTTGAATTTGCAATTAATCAAGCTGACGCTTTAATGTATCAAATCAAAAAAGAAAAAAGGCTCAAAGATGATCCTCTCTTGAGTCTTTTTCTTATCTATTAATATCCATTAACATTTTTCTTATTCTTATAAAAGCTTCTTCAATATTTTCTTTTGATGAGGCAAAAGAAATTCTAATAAAATTATTTAAACCTTTCCCAAAACCACTTGCTGGTACAACAGCTACACCATAATCAAGTAACTTATCCGCAAATTCTTGTCCATTAAATCCCGTCTTAGAAACATCAACCATAATATAGAAAGCCCCATGAGGTTTAATGTATGAAAGATTTTCACATTGATCTAATTGTTCCATAATAAATGTTCTTCTTTCATGGAAAGTATCTACCATATGTTGAACTTCTTCTTTTACATCTTCTTGATCAATTGCTTTTGCCATTCCTATTTGCGCAAATGTCATTTGTGATGTTGTTGTATATTGATGTACTTTTAAAATAGGCTCTATATTTTCTTGACTAGAAGCAATATATCCCATTCGCCATCCTGTCATAGCATACGCTTTAGAAAAACCATTAACAATAATTGTATAATCTTTCATATCTTCAAATGAAGCAATAGATACATATTGATTTTCATAATCAAGTTGATTATAGATTTCATCTGCTAAAATATAGATATGATTTTCCCGTGCGATTTGACATAATTTTTCTAATGTTTCTTTTGAATAAACAGCTCCAGTTGGATTATTTGGATTATTAATAATAATCATTTTTGTTTTGTCTGTTATTTTATTTTTAACTTCATCTAGATCTATTTGAAATCCATTACTTGGCTTTAAAGGAATTTCTACAGGAATTCCTTTACATAATAAAACTGTATTTTGATAAGAAACAAAGGCTGGTGTAAAAATAATAACTTCGTCCCCTTCATCAATAAAAGCCTGACACGTATTATTGATGGCTTCACTACAACCACATGTCATAATAATTTCTTGGTCGCTATCATAATCAATAGTTGTTTGTTGTTTTAAAAGTTGTGATACTTTTTGTCTTAAACCTAAATATCCTCGATTAGAACTATAATGTGTTTGGTTATCATTTAAAGCCTCAATTGTTGCTTTTTTGATGCCTTCTGGTGTATTAAAATCAGGTTCTCCAGCACATAAAGAAACGACGCTTTTGCCTTGATTTCTAAGTTTTTCTACTTTTTCCATAACAATACGAATAGATGACATTTGAACTTTTTCTATTCTTTTTGCATATTTATTTTCTTTTTTCATTTTGACACTTCCTTTTTGGTATTTATTATATACTAATTATTTTTAAAAACACACTAAAACTTTTGTTTTATAAATGTTATCTATCAATTTTGCCTTTACTATCTATTAGATTTATAACCAATTCATTTTTATAATAGAGATAAGGAGATGATTTTTATGAATAAAGAATTTGAAGGAAAATATGCTATTGAAACAGGTGGTGCTGGAGGAATGAGCTTTGAAAGTGCTACGATTCTTGCCCAAAAAGGTTTATCAGGAGTTGTCCTTGCTGATTTAAACATTGAACAAGCAACAGAAAGTGCTAAAAAATTAGAAGAAGAAACTGGATGTCGTTGTTATCCATGCAAAGTCGATGTTTCTAAACCTGAAGATATTGAACATTTATTTGAATTGGCCTTAGAAAAAATGCCTACATTTCACATTTTAGTTAATGGTGCTGGCGTTTGTCCAACAACCCCTATTGAAGATTTGGATGCTGATAAATGGGATTGGTGCATGAATATTAATTTAAGAGGTGCTCATTTATGTGTAAGAGAAGCCATCAAAAATATGAAAAAACAAAAATATGGAAAGATTGTAAACATTTCTTCTGTAGCTGCCCGCATTGGTGGTATTGCTTCTTCTGTAAGCTACGCTGCAAGTAAAGGTGGTCTTTTATCAGCTACAAAAAGTTATGCAAAAGTTTTAGGAGAATATAACATTAACGTCAATGCTGTTTGTCCAAGTGTTATTAAAACAAATATGACAGCTAATACAAATTACAGTGCTGCCGGTATTCCTCTTGGTCGTTTAGGTGAAACAGATGACGTTGCAGAAATCATTGCATTTCTAGCAAGTGACGCCTCTAAATATATTACTGGACAAGGTATTGATATTAATGGTGGTTCTTATATGAATTAAAACATAAAAAAAGCTTCATCATGAAGCTTTTTATTATCTTTATTTTTCTTTAACAAGTTTACTTCCTGAGTTGAAACCAACCATTAATCCTAAAGCAACAAGTAAAATTGCGACTACTAATTGTAATCCATCAACCATTAAAACAAATCCACCTGTTACAAACAATTTCATAACGATTCCATAGATAGCTTGTACTAATGCTGTCATTGTAACGATAAACATTAATACCATTGGGATATATAACATAAATCCTTTTCTTCCAGTAACTTTTAAGAAAACAGCTAATGAAATTAAAACCATTGCAGCTAATAATTGGTTAGCTGATCCGAATAATGGCCAAATATTAACATATCCACCTAAACTTAATAAATATCCACAAACTAAAGAAATAATTGTTGAAACATATTTATTAGTTAAAACTTTAACTAAACCACTTGGTTCTTGTCCTTCTTCTACTTCAAAGAATTCTTGGAAAGACATTCTTGAAATTCTAGCAACAGCATCTAATGAAGTTAAAGCAAGAGCTGAAACAAACATTGTCATAATGCATAATCCCCATGATTGAGGTAAACCAAGTTGAGCAACTAAACCAGTAACACCAGCTGAGAATTTAGTAAATGGTGTTGCTGTATCAGCTAAAGCCATATTAGCAAGTGTACTATCTAAGACACCAGATGCTTTTAAGTTTGGTAAAGCACCAACAATAACGATAACTAAGATAGCAAGTAATGATTCAAGTAACATAGAACCATAACCAACTTGTAACATATCTTTTTCGTTTTCTACTAATTTTGAACTTGTTTCAGATGAGACAAGTGAATGGAAACCAGAAACGGCACCACAAGCAATTGTAACAAATAATGTTGGGAAGATATAACTTCCTGAAGCAGATTTAAATCCTACAAAAGCAGGTGTTGTAATTGTTGGATTGCTTACAAATACACCAATTACAGCAGCTACGATCATTCCGATAAATAAGAATGTTGTTAAATAATCACGTGGTGTTTTAAGTAACCACATAGGTGTAACTGAAGCAAAGAAAATATATACAAAGACAACATAAATCCAAGTTGTTTTAGTAGCATATACCGGGAACATAATTCCTAGAGCTAACATAGCAATAATTAAAGCAATACCAAGAATCACTTTTGGTAAACCTTCTAGTTTAACTTTTTTCAAGAATAAACCAAAGGCCATTGCTACGAAAACATATAAAATTGAAATTGAAGCAGCACTCGCATTTGGTGCAAGTCTAGCTCCATCAACACTAATTCCATTAAATGTTCCAGCAACCATATCAGCGAAAGCTGCAATAACAATTAATGTAAAAATCCAACAAAATAAGAAAAATAATTTTTTACCTTTACGTCCAATATATTTTTCAATGATTTGTCCCATTGATTTTCCTTCTGTTTTAACAGAAGCATAAAGTGCTCCAAAATCTTGTACAGCACCAAAGAATACACCACCAACGATAACCCATAAAAAAGCTGGTAGCCAACCAAACATCATTGCCATAACTGGTCCTGTTACAGGTCCAGCTCCTGCAATTGATGAAAATTGATGAGCAAAGACTGACCATTTGTTTGTAGGTACAAAGTCTGTCCCATCTTCTTTTGCAACAGCAGGTGTTGTTGCTTTTGGATCAATTCCCCATGTTTTAACTAAGTAACGACCATAGAATAAATAAGCCACTACTAAAATTAAAGCGCTTAATCCAAGTAATAGTAAACCATTCATAAATGAATCCCCCTCTTTTAATTCAATCATCACATATAAAAAGGTTTTCGCTTAACTTTACGCTAAGACGAAAACCTTGTTCCGCGGTACCACTTAGATTGCGATATTTAATCGCCCCTTCACATCTTTTTATAATGCTATTTCTTTAACGCAGAAATTACGATTTCCCTACTTTTATTTCAAGATAATAGCTCACAAGTGATGGTCTTATATCATTACCTACATTCTTTCCACCAACCGAATGCTCTCTATAGGAAGCGGATGTAAAATCGTATCTTGTTCATCGCTCATTTATATGTATGCCTATATATTATACCTCTTTTTTTGTTTGTCAACACTTTTTTATTTTAATAACTAAATTTTTCATCAATAAATATTTATTTTATTAAATCATCTTTTCTTTTAATGCATATAATATATTGGTGATTATATGTCATTACCCTGTATGCATCCCGTTTTACTTAATCAAATGATTGTCATCATTTCACAATCATTTAATGAATGCTTTTCCAGTGATGAGCAAGCTATTATTGGTTCCTTTTTAACAACACTAGGCGATATGCTTTCTTTAAATAGTGCCTATATTTCTTACATGCAAAATCAAAATTCTTTTTCTATAAATAGTCAGGATGATTATGATTTATTAGAAAAAAGTGTAGAAAAAATAAAAGAAGAGCTTCATAAAATAAAAAGTAATGTCCAAAAATGAACATTACTTTTATTAATTGTTAACACCTTGTTGTGGTGTATAAGTTGTATCATCAATACCTTTAAAAGTATAACCTAAATTTCGATAGTGTTCGATAATAGCAGGCAATGCTTGAACAGTTGTATCTTTAGCTTGTGTATCATGGCACAAAATCATTACGTTGTTATCATGGCAAAGCGTTCCATTTCTAATTAATTTATCAACCGCTACATGATTTCCTGAGGCATCAGTAGAATCTCCATTCCAATCATAATATTGATACCCTTTTTCAATCACTTCTTTTGTAAGTGTCGACATAATTCCTTGACAATATTTTCTTGAAATCGTATTTGAACTTCCTCCTGGAAAACGAATATAATGTGGAACAAACCCTATTTCATTCTTTACCATTTGACCTACTTTATTTAAATCATCAAAATATGCTTCTACTGAAGAGTATACTGTTTGGTAATCGTGACTGTAGGTATGAAGACCAATCGTATGTCCTGCATTATAGGCATCTTTAATAAGATAATTATATTTTTGATTTCTACCAGTTACAAAGAAAGTGGCTTTTGCATTATATTTAGCAAGAATATCCATAATTTTTTTGGTATTTTCTGATGGCCCATCATCAAATGTTAAATAAACTACTTTCTCATTTGATTGTTGCTCACTTCCGATTTTTTTAATAACTTCTATTTTTCTTTTAGCTATTATTTTGTTACCTGAACTATCTTTTGCACTATAAGTAACTTCATATGTCCCTTCTTTTGAGGTATCTATTTTTTTATCATCTATTTTGTATTTAATTTCTTCTAAACTATTATCACTTACTTCTACACCTGCTTTTAAATCAGGTGTTGTATTTATAGAAACTGCAAGATCATTAAGTCCATTAAATACCGGTTTTGTTGTATCAACAACTTGTATCATTGCTTCATAATCACGATTTTTATATGTATAGACAATTTCATATTCACCTAATTTTTTTATATTTAAATTTTTACTTTGACAAGTTACTTCTTTGATGTTGCCATGTTCTACTTCACTAATATAAGAAAGTGGATCAAACTTTCCATTGATTTCTACTGTTAAATCATCTTTAAAATGCAATTGTTGTTTAACAAACTTTTGATAGATAAATAATCCTAAAGCAAGTAAAACAATAACAATTGTTCCTATCATTATATTTTTCTTATTTTTCATATAGACTCCTATTTTTTTCTAGATATTCTTGTGATTTCTTTATAAATTTATTAATCACTGGTGAAAGACGCGTATATTTTTTCCATACAAGAACTGTATTTGTTGAAAGTTGTGGAGAAAACGGAATAAAACATATTTGATTTTGATTTAAAACTTGATAAGCGCCTTCAATAGTAATAGCAACTCCTTTATTATCTTGAATAAACGGAAGAATTGCTGAAGCAAAATTATAAGAATAAGTGCTATTTAAAGGAATATCCCCTTTTAGCCAGTTAGAAATTTCACTTTGAATTATTTCTCGATTTGTTAGAAATAAAGGAACATCTTTTAAATCATCTTTTTCAACAACTTGCTTTTTAGCAATCTTATTTTCTTTTGAAGCAATAACTCCCCATTTTTCTTGAAGTGGAATACGTATATGATTGTATTTTGAAATATCGACCGGTTCCAACAAAATTCCAATATCAACCAGTCCTTGATCAATTCTTTCTTTAATTAAATCCGCATTTCCTGTATAAATATCAAATTTAACAAGGGGATACTCTTCATGAAATTCTTCAATTACTTTAGAAAGAAAAGTTTGTGATGAAGAAAAAATACCGGTTCCAATCATAATTTGTCCAACCATTTCTTCTTCGCTTTGTGTGATTTCTTGTTCCGTTTTATTAACTAAAGAAAGAATTTCTTCTGCCCTTCTTCTAAGTAAGACACCTTCATCTGTTAATTCAATTTTTCTTTTACCACGAATAAATAACGGCTTGCCTAATTCATCTTCTAATTGCATTAATTGTCTTGATAAGGTAGGTTGCGTCATATTTAATTGTTTTGCTGCACGGGTAATATTTTCTTCTCTTGCAACCATTAAAAAATACTGTAAAATTCTAAGTTCCATGTCTTTCGCTTCCTTTTTATTTTATCCTTTATTTCTTAAAAAAAACATAAAATACTTCTAAAAATTCCTTAAGATTATTCATCTAATATTTTTATTGGAATCCAACCAATTTCATTTTTATATTTTATATAGGCCCAATTATGATAAATGCCTACAACTTTTATTAGCTCTCCTTTTTTTACTGATAAAAAAGCATCTATATAATCATCTAAACAATAATAGTGTTTCTTTTTTTCATAGATAAATTCATTTTTAATCCATAAAATATCATTTTTATCAAGCACTCGACATAAAGAAAATTCATCTTTTTTTTCTAATATTTCTATTTCAAAATGAGGCCATGCCACCTTATGAATTTCTTTCTTTTCAACAAAATAATCTTTCTTGATTTGATAAACAGGTAAAGGTTGAACTTCATGTTGTTTAAAATGAAGACCTTGGTCATCCTTTTCAATAATTAAAGCATTTAATTGACTAATAAATTTAACTCCACCATCAATACTAATGATTTTTTTATCTTCATCAAAACAAATATCGTTATTAATTTGGTTTTTATAAAAATTAGAGGTAGGTAAATGTCCTACAATCACATATTTATCTAAACAATGCCCTACTTTTTGAAAATCTCTTTTTTCTATAAAAGAAGAAAGTGGTGCATCTTGCCAATCCTTTTTCTTTTCAATTCCCGCATGAATACATAGAAAATCATTTGTTTCTAAAGAAGTGGGTAAACTTTGGAGATAAGTAAGTTCATTTTTTAAAGAATCTCTTACAATTTTTTGTAAAAGTTTTGGGTTTTCTTTCTTTAAATCCAAGTGTTTTTGAAAAACAATTTGATCAATCATACCACTTTTACCAATTTTACGTAAATAGTGAAGCATTTCTTGACATAATCTATCCTCATTGATTAAAGCATCTAAAGCATACTCACAATTACCAAGTAAAACATATACTCTTTTGCTTTGTTGTTGGAGATATTGAAGATAATGAACCGTCTCAATAGCCTGTGTCCCCTTTTCTACAAAATCTCCATTAATAATTAAATAATCATTTGTTGTATAATCAACTTCTTTTAAGATTTGCTGAAAACGTTCTAAATGGCTATGTATGTCTGAAATAACAATACATCGATATTTTCCTTTTATATTTAGTTTTTCATGTTTTATTTCAATCATAAATCACCTATTTAAAAAGGATAGAAAAACTATCCTACTTTCTTTTTAACATTGTTTCAATAAGAGCTTCATTATCTTTTGTATTTCTAAAAAGCAAAATAACGTCATCTAAAGATTGACTTGCACGTGAACCATTTAATAAGTAATGAATATCATGATTGACTTGTAATTCTTTTTCACTTAAAAGAAGATCTTCACGTCGTGTTCCAGATTTTGCGATATCGATGGCTGGAAAGATTCTTTTTTCTTGCATTGCACGTGATAACACAAGTTCCATATTTCCTGTTCCTTTAAATTCTTCATAAATCACATCATCCATACGGCTTCCTGTATCAACAAGCGCTGTTGCAAGAATGGTAAGACTTCCTCCTTCGCGCATATTTCGAGCTGCCCCAAAGAATCTTTTGGGCATATAAAGACAGTTTGGATCTAACCCCCCTGAAAGAGTTCTTCCTGAAGGAGAACAAATCAGGTTATATGAACGTGTTAATCGTGTAATACTATCAAGTAAAATCATCACATCTTGTCCATGTTCAACAAGACGTTTTGCTCTTTCAATGACCATTTCAGATACTTTTTTATGTCGGTCTGGTGTTTCATCGAATGTTGAATAAAGAACTTCTACATTATCTCCTTCAACAGCTTCTTTAATATCTGTAACTTCTTCTGGTCTTTCATCAATTAATAGAATCAATATATGTATATCTTTATTATTTTCTTTAACCGCTAAAGCAATATCTTTTAAAAGTGTTGTTTTTCCTGCCTTTGGTGGTGAAACAATGATTCCTCTTTGTCCTTTTCCAATAGGTGCAAGTAAATCAATCATACGCATCGCTATTTTACCATTTTTTCCAAGACTAATTTTTTCATTTGGAAAAATAGGTGTTAAGCTTTCAAAAGCTTTTCTTTTCATTGCTGTTTCTAAATCATAATGATTAATTTTTTGGATATGCAATAAAGATCTAAACTTTTCTGTTGCTTTTGGTTCTCTAACAACACCTGTAATAAAGTCTCCTGTCTTTAATTTAAATTTATAAATTTGTGATTGTGAGACATAAACATCATGAGGATCTGATAAATAATTCGCATTTCTAATAAAACCATATCCATCAGGTAAAACTTCTAAAAAACCTGTTGTAATAACTCCATCATCCAAAGAATCTTTAGTATATTCTTTCTTTTCTTTTTTTGTATTTTCCATATTATCACCTCACTCATTATGTCATATTTTTCCTTTTTACGCCATAAGAAAAAGTAGATTTACATCTACTTTATTCAACAAAGGTAAAAACATCTTTGGCTTTAATATGTTCTAAAATAAAGATTTCACTTTCATCAATACGACCAAGTAAATTTCTTTGTCCATCTACTTTCATATCTTTTAAAACAATTTGAATTTCTCCTCGATAATGGGCAAGGTTGTCATTGACAATAACAACATCCCCTCTTGTATAGTGCGTCTTGGTACAAGGACGACAAGGAATTTCTTTTCCTTTATAAATCATTCTTGTCCAACGAGAACGTAACATATAATTCATACAATCTCCTAAATCACTATGCGTTGGATAATTGAATAAGATTTCTTTTTCAAGTTCTGTGATTCCTTCTTCTAATTGAATTTTAAAAGGAACTCTTTTAATCATTCCATGTGGAATAAAATCAGCTAAAAAACCAAAAGCTTCATTTTTAGGAACATCGACATAGACTTGTTTCATGACTTGATCGATTGCTTTAAATTCATCTTCACTCGCATAAGCATTTCCAATAATGATTTCATCGACATTATCTAAAGCTAGACAATGTTTTAATTGTTCTTCTATTGGCATATCACGATGCTCTTCAATCGTTGGAAGGCCATCACTAACAGGCCATGGTCCATGACTTCCTTTAACTAAACTTGAAATAAAGATTGCGACAGGAATATTCTTCGCTTTCCAATAATTATTAATTGTATTGATTGCTTCTAAACTTGGTGCAGTATATCTTTCTGGATAGAAATTATGACATGTTGAAATATTTTCAGATTTTGCCCCATTTTTAATAGCGGCTTCAATGATTTCAATAAAGCTTGTTGACATTTCAATTTTGATACCTTCTTTATTATTGATCAATGTTGCATCCCTTTCATCATTAAAACTAAAATCCATTCTTAAAATATCGACACCAATTTCCTTAAAAACCGAAAGATCTGTTTCAGTTGCACCTAATCTATGAAAAAGTTCGCTGTTACAATCCCCAGAAACAACCATGCCATATTTATGAACGATTTTTGTAAAATCTTTAAAATATGCAATCACTTCTTCCTTTGTTCCTGATACAGAAAACATGCTCGTAAATACTTTTTTAAATCCATAACTTG
>ENA-ORNP01002282-ORNP01002282.1-human-gut-metagenome-genome-assembly--contig:-NODE-2282-length-16458-cov-4.384198_pt1 | contig 16458 bp, 21 predicted proteins | sample MGYA00242119_ERZ509030 | MGnify/ENA primary metagenome ERZ509030 (study PRJEB26280, sample SAMEA2338708) | human gut metagenome | biome: human gut; feature: human-associated habitat; material: faeces... | reverse complement strand
TTGTGTTATTGGTTTGTCTGGAAATATTTTAATCCAAACTTTTCCACCTCTTTTTATATAACGAGTCATAGCAATTCTGGCTGCTTCAATTTGATTTCCTGTAACTAAAGCTCCTGTAACAGCTTGTATTCCGTATTCTCCATCTGTTACTCTATTTCCTCTTGTTGCTTTTCCTCTCATTCTACCTTTTTGCATTTTTCTATGTTTTGTTCTTTTTGGCATTAATGGCATTATTTATTTCCTCCTTCCACTTTCTTTTCTGGAAGAATTTCTCCTTTATAAATCCAAACTTTTACACCGATTTTTCCATATGTTGTGTCTGCTTCTGCAAATCCATAATCAATATCAGCTCTTAATGTTTGTAGTGGAATGTTTCCTTCTTTATAGAATTCTGTTCTAGCCATATCAGCTCCACCTAATCTACCAGAAACTGATGTTTTGATTCCTAAAGCTCCTGCTTTTACAGATTTTTGCATACATTGTTTCATAGCACGTCTGAATGAAATTCTTCTTTCTAGTTGACCAGCAATGTTTTCTGCAACTAATTGTGCATCTAAATCAACATTTTTAACTTCAACTATGTTTATGTTAATATCTTTCCCAATTAATTTTTTAAGTTCAGCTCTTACGCTTTCAACTCCTGCTCCACCTTTTCCAATTATAATTCCTGGTTTAGCAGCATATAAATTTACTTTTATAGCTTTTGCTGTTCTTTCTATTTCGATTTTAGAAATTCCAGCAAGATATAATTTTTTCTTTAAAAATTTACGAATCTTTTGATCTTCTACTAAATAATCTGCAAAATTTCTAGAATCTGCATACCATTTTGAGTTCCAATCTCTGATTACACCTACTCTAAATCCTGTTGGATGTACTTTTTGTCCCATGGATTTAAGCCTCCTTTTCTTTTAATACTATTGTTATATGACTTGTTCTTTTTCTAATTCTTACTGCTGAACCTTTTGCTGCTGGTCTAATTCTTTTTAGAGTTGGACCTTGGTTAGCATAAATTTCAGCAACATATAAATTCTCATGTTTCATATCATGATTATTTTCAGCATTTGCGATAGCTGATTTTAATAATTTTTCTAATATTTCTGATGATGCTTTTGGTGTAAATTTAACAATTGTTAATGCTTCATCAACATTTTTTCCTCTAATTAAATCTGCTACTATTTTAACTTTTCTAGCAGAAATTCTAGAATATTTTAAAGTTGCTCTTGCTTCGTTTTTTACAACTGTTTCTTGCTCTTGCACTATATTTCCCTCCTTAACAACTAGTTTTTCTCATTAATTTATTTTCCAACTTTAGTTGTTTTGTCTCCTGCATGACCTTTGAATGTTCTTGTAGGAGCAAATTCACCTAATTTATGACCTATCATTTCTTCTGCTATATATACTGGAACATGTTTTCTTCCATCATGTACAGCAATTGTATGTCCAACCATTTGTGGATATATTGTAGAAGCTCTTGACCATGTTTTTAAAACTTCTTTGCTTCCATTTTCGTTCATAGCTTCGATTTTCTTTAATAATCTTTCTTCTACAAATGGTTTTTTCTTGCTTGATCTTGACATAAAGAATGTCCTCCTTCCTATTTACTGTTTCTTCTCTTAACAATAAATTTATTAGATAATTTCTTTTTATTTCTTGTTTTATATCCAAGAGCTGGTTTACTCCAAGGTGTTAATGGACCTGCGTGTCCTACTGGAGCTTTACCATTACCACCACCATGAGGGTGATCTACTGGGTTCATTACAGAACCTCTAACTGTTGGTCTTATACCCATATGACGTTTTCTTCCGGCTTTACCAATTTTGATATTTTCGTGTTCGCTGTTTCCAACTACACCTACTGTTGCTCTACATCTAGCTAAGATTAATCTCATTTCTCCTGATGGTAATCTTACATGTGCATATTTGCCTTCTTTAGCCATTAATTGAGCACTTTGTCCAGCAGCTTTTACTAATTTTCCACCTTGTTTTGGATTTAATTCTATATTGTGGATTAATGTACCAACTGGTATATTATTAATTGGCATACAGTTACCAACTTTTATATCAACATTTTCTCCTGATACAACTTTATCCCCATCTGTTAATCCTTGTGGAGCTATAATATATGCTTTTTCTCCATCTTCATATTGGATTAATGCTATGTTAGCACTTCTATTTGGGTCATATTCAACACCAATTACTGTTGCTTCCATATTATCTTTATTTCTTTTAAAATCTATAATTCTATATTTTTGTCTGTTTCCACCACCATGATGTCTTACAGTTATTTTTCCATATGAGTTTCTACCTGCATATTTTTTCTTTTTAGCAAGTAAAGATTTTTCAGGAGTTTTTTTAGTAACTTCTGCAAAATCAGAAACTGTCATATTTCTTCTAGATGGTGTATAACCTTTAAAATGTTTTACTGCCATTTTTAATTCTCTCCTTTTTAATATTTATTTTCCGAGTTTTCTCTCGATATTTTAATTTGGAAGTTTTTAATTAAGCTCCCATAAATTCTTCAATACTGTCTTTGTATTTTTTGCTTATTTTTGTTACTTTTCCACCTTTAGCTAAATATGTTTGTTCGCTTGGGTTTGTATCTATTGTAACAATTGCTTTTTTCCAATCTGAAGTTTTTCCTGTATGGTATCCAACTCTTTTGTTTTTACCATTAACATTCATTGTATTTACTTTTAATACTTTAACTCCAAATAATTTTTCAACAGCTTTTGCTATTTCAACTTTTGTTGCTTTTTTGTTAACTTTGAAAGTGTATTTTCCTTCTTGTAATTCATCATTACTTTTTTCTGTAACAACTGGTGCTACTATAATTTCTTCTGGTAACATTATGCGTACACCTCCTCTAATTTTTTAACAGTATCTACTGGTAAAACTAGATTGTTGTATTTTAATAAATCAAATACATTTATATTGTTTGCAGAAATTGTTTTAACTCCTTCAATGTTTCTTGCTGACATAACAACATTTTTATCGTTTTCTGGAAGAACTATTAATGTTTTTCCTTCTAATTTTAATGCTGTTAAAGCTTTAACCATTGATTTTGTTTTAATTTCTTTTAATTCTATTTTATCTAGTACTGTTAATTCTTTTTCTAATACTTTAGAACTTAATACTGATTTTATAGCAAGTCTTCTTTCTTTTTTGTTTACAGTATATCTGTATGAACGTGGTTTTGGTCCTAAAGCAATACCACCTTTAATCCATTGTGGTGCTCTTGTAGAACCTTGTCTTGCTCTACCTGTTCCTTTTTGTCTCCATGGTTTTCTACCACCACCAGAAACTTCTGATCTTGTTTTTGTACTTTGTGTACCTTGTCTTTGATTTGCTAAATAATTTTTTAGTACACTGTGAACTATAGCTTCATTTGGTTCAATTCCAAATACGTTTTCAGCTAATTCTATATCACTTACTTTTTTACCGTTTAAATCATATACGTCTACTTTTGGCATTTCGTATTCCTCCTTCCTTTCTACTTACTAGCTTTTACAGTTGATTTTACTTTTAGTATAGCTCCTTTTGGTCCTGGAACGCTTCCTTTTACTAATAGTACATTTTTGTCTGTATCAACTTTTACTATTTCTAAGTTTTGTATTGTTACTGTTACTTTTCCCATATGTCCTGGTAATTTTTTACCTTTGAAAACTCTACCTGGAGTTGATGTTGAACCCATTGAACCTGGTCTTCTGTGGTACATTGAACCATGTCCCATTGGTCCTCTGTGTTGTCCATGTCTTTTGATAACACCTTGGAATCCTTTACCTTTTGAAGTTCCTTGGATATCTACTTTTTCTCCTGCTTCGAAGATGTCAACTTTTACTTCATCTCCTACTTTGTAGTTTTCTACTGAATCTAATCTAAATTCTCTTAGATGTTTTTTGTTTGGTAATTTTGCTTTTGCAAAATGTCCTGCTTCTGGTTTGTTGATGTGTTTATCTTTTACATCTCCATATCCTAATTGAACACTTTGGTATCCATCTGTTTCTACAGTTTTTATTTGAGCTACGATGTTTCCTTCTGTTTCTATAGCTGTTACTGGTATAACATTTCCTTTTTCGTCAAATATTTGTGTCATACCAACTTTTTTTCCTATAATTCCTTTTTTCATTGTTTGTTTTCCTCCTAACTATTGGCTGATATTTAAATTTTACATACATATGTATATATCAGCTTGGTTTTTTGTTTTGAATTATGAATTTATTGATATTTATAATCATTTGTATTGATTGAATCACAAAATTATAATTTAATTTCTATATCAACACCAGCTGGTAATTCTAATTTCATTAGGTTGTCAACTGTTTTTTGTGTTGGGTAAAGAATATCAATTACTCTTTTATGTGTTCTCATTTCGAATTGTTCTCTTGAATCTTTGTATTTGTGTGGAGAACGTAAAATTGTTACGATTTCTTTTTGTGTTGGTAATGGAATAGGACCTGAAACCTTTGCTCCTGTTTTTTTAGCAGTATCTACTATTTTTTCAGCAGACTGATCTAAAACTACATGGTCATATGCTTTTAGTCTTATTCTAATTTTTTCACTTGTTGCTAAATTTGCCATTGTAATTTTCCCTCCTTTTATTGTTTTATTTTTTCGGCTTTTGCCGGAGATAGCAGTATTTGCTATCGAAATTACCGTGGCAAGTTAAAACGCACTCAGGTGTTTTGAATTTTACCTATATAAAAGCCCAAAATACGCATGATAATCTTGGGATAAGTGCCTTTTTATTTAAATAACTTACCGCCTGGTCTTTGCCATGACATACTCCACTAAAGTTCCCTCCATACTTACTTGTTGTAAGAATGTAGCCACATTTAGCTTCATCGCTTAATTCATACTTTTATATTATACAATGCTTTCTTTCTAAAGTCAACCTTTTTTTACTATTTTCCAAATGATTTTGGGGACGGAGCAAAAAATCATTTTATAAAAACACATAAAAATATCCTAGTGCATAAATTAAACACTAAGATATTTTTTATTTTAAGATCAGTTTGAAAGGTTTAAATGATTTTTTGCTCCGTCCCCAAAATCATCTTATAATTATCCTTTTATAATTTTATCTATAGAATTTTTTCTCATTTCCTTTATTACTTCACAGCTATGGTCTAATTTAGCTTGTTCTTCTTTATCTAAGTCTAATTCTAATAATTCACGTACACCTTGGCTATTGATTATAGCTGGCACACCAATATAAATATCATCTTGTCCATATTGTCCATCTTTTAAATATGTTGATACTGTTAATATTGAATTTTCATTATTTAATATAGCTTTTACTAAACGATTTAATGCCATACCAATTCCATAGTATGTTGCTTTTTTCTTTTCTATAATTTCATAAGCTGCATCAATTACTCCTTGATGTATTTTTTCTAAATCTGACATTGGATGATTGTTATCTTCCATTACATCTTTTATTCTTTTACATCCAACATATGCATGTTTCCAAGGAACAAATGAAGAATCTCCATGTTCTCCCATTATATATGCATGAATATTTTTGCTTGATACTTGTAAATAATCTGCCATTAAATAACGAAGTCTTGCTGTATCTAACACTGTTCCAGAACCAATAACTCTTGATTTTGGTAATCCAGATACTTCTGCTACAACATATGTCATTAAATCTACTGGGTTACTTGCTACTACTATAACTCCATCAAATCCACTTGCCATAATGCTTTCTGTTATTTGTTTCATTATTTTTGTGTTAACTTCTGAAAGTTCTAATCTTGTTTGCCCTGGTTTTTGTGCAATTCCTGCTGTTATTACAACTACTTGTGCATCTTTACATTCATCATATTCTCCAGCTTTTATTACCATTTTTTGTGGTGCATATGGTAATCCATGTGCCATATCCATTTCTTCACCTTTTGTTTTATCTTTATCAATGTCAATTAGAACTAGTTCATTTACTCCACCTTGATTTAACATTGAATATGCCATACTCATTCCTACAAATCCAGTACCTACTAAAACTACTTTTCCTTTTTTCATAATAAATCAACTCCCTTTATATTAATGTAGTCTTCTTTTTTGCGCATATATTATACCACCTTTTTTTTAATTATTAAAGATTTTTTGGCAATTATTTTACTTTTTTTTCTAATTATGATATAATCGCCTCAAATAATTCAAAGTAAGGAGTGCTATGTATGAGTTCAGAATCAAATAATGCTACTACTTTGGCTGAAAATAAAGTATTAATTTTATATATATTAAATTTAATTGATACAGATATTAGACAAGATGATTTGTTTAAAATAATTACTTCTATTAATAATATGAATTATTTTATTTTCAAACAAATTATAACAGATTTAATTGATTCCAAATTAGTAGGTATTTATACAAAAGAAGAACCAGTAATCAAAATTACTTCTGAAGGGAAAAACGCATATATTCTTACCAAAGATGTTTTACCTGGGATTTTAAAGTTAAAGGCTGATAATATTTTCAAGTCTGAATTTAATTCTATTGAAAACGAGTCATCTATTATAGCCGAATTTATTCCCAAAAACGAAAATTCATATACAGTAAAATGCAAAATTGTAGAAAATAACGAAACAATATTTGAAGTTAAATCTTTTGTCGGCTCTCGAGAAAGGGCAAAAAAAATAGTTGATAATTGGAACAAAAACGCTAATGAAATTTATCCAGAAATTTTAAATTTGCTATTAAAAGATTCTTCTAATAACAATAATTAATCAACAAAAAACAAGATATATCATTTTATGTAATGCCGCGTAAGCGACCAAACGAGCTATGCGAGTGCGATTGGAGCAACCTACAAAAATTGAAATTGTAAGGTTGCGACACACAAGGCATAAAGAAAATGATATATCTTGATTTTTTGTTTTTTATTTTGTTGTTTTTATTTATTGCATTACATCTCTAATAGCTTCTCCTATAATTTTATTTACATCAGCTATTAAGATATTAAATTTTGTTTCCGTTTCAAAAAACTTTTTTGCATCAGGATTTTCTACTAAATCTGCATATTCTTTTTGTAATTGTGCATTTTTTTCCTCATTGTTTTTTCCAGTTTGCATCATTTCTAATTGAAGTTCATATCTTAATTTGTCAAAATTTTCTATTTTGCTTTTTAGTTCACTATTTAAGTTTAATGCTTGTTTTGCCATTTTATAATTAACATATTCTTCTGATTCTTTTATTTCACTTGCTAATCTATTTGCTGTATCATATACATTCATTTTTTATTCCTCCATATTTAAATAAATTATACTTAACTTTTATTCTTTCTTAATTTACAAAACTTATTATGGCCTTATTGATTTGAAGTAACTGTATCTGTTCCCAATTCACTACCTTCAATTGTTACTTTAGCATCTGTTGGGCATATATTTACAAATGTATTTCCATCATTTACTTTTATAACATTTCCTTCTAAATCTTGATATATAGTTTTACTATCTCTTGCTTCTTTTATGCATTTTATTTTTATAGCTTTTCCATTTGTTATATAGTATCCATCAAATGTTCCTATATTTTTTAGTCCTTGTCTTCCCTTGTTTTCTGTATCTGTTAATGTATAATTATCACAATAAGTTATTATTATATTTTTTGTTGTTACTGCATCTTTTGTATCCCAATCCTTTTGTGCTAAACCTCTTGCATATCTTTTATATACTTTATTTTCTGTATCATATTCATATTTTACTGTTTGTAAATCAGAATGTGGAATTGTTATAGTTTCTGCACTGGCACCATTTTCAAGGTTTACTTCATCTGTTACATAATTTAACACACTTTTTTCTGTTGATGTAGTTCTATATTTTTTACTTTCAGCTGACTTTTTTAAATTTGCTATACTTGTTACAGCATTATGTGGAGCTGCTTTATCTTTCACTCTCCAGAATGTGCTTCCATCCTCTGAAATTCCATTTATATCATTTATTCTGTATTTTTTTATGTCACTTGCAGCTTGAGGGCTTTGCCCGAAATGTACATATATAGCATCATTTTCCATTGCATAATCTATAAAGTAATGTCTAGCACTTCTAACTGGTCCTAGTTTATCTAAGTCTGCACCTTTGAATAATGCCATTAATCTTGTTTCTCCACCTTCAACAACAATTTCATACACCATATATGCTTTTTGTAATCCTGCTTGTGGCCATGCATCTTTATGGTTGTCTATCATTACTGCAAATGGTCTTTCGTTTCCTTTGAATATTTGTACCTTTTTCTCTTCTTTAGCTGAACCTACTAAAACATTTTCTCCATCTGAATTTACCATCTCTTCTTTCTTACTTTGTGTAATTTTATATGCTAACACTCCTCCTGCTGCAATTACTAATATAACAAGTATTGTTATTAATACTCTTACTCCGCCTCTTTCCATTTTTATTCTCCCCTTATCATTATATTTTTTTGATTTTCAGGTAATATTTTTAGCAATCTCTTAAGATTTTCAAAGCATTTAATATTTTTTCTTCTTTAGGTCTCATTTTTTGCTTATCTTCCTCTTTTATATGGTCATAGCCCATTACATGATAAAATCCATGTACTACCATATAGCTTAATTCTCTTTCAAAACTGTGCCCATACTCCTTAGCTTGTTCTTCAACCCTCGCAATTGATATTACAATATCTCCTAAAACATCTTCATGTTCAAATTTCCTTTTGGCAATTATTTCATCAAGTTCTTGTTTTTCAAACATTGGGAAAGAAAGAACATCTGTCTCTTTATCTATATTTCTATATTCTTTGTTTATTTTTTTTATATTTTCAGGAGTTGTTAATGTTATTGTTAAACATAGTTTAGAGGCTGAAATTCCTTCTTCTTCAAAGCATTTTTCAACTACTTTTTTTATTGTTGCTTCATATTCTTTATTTTCTTCTATATCTTGATATATAATTTCATACATTTATGCTACTTCCTTCAACTTTTTTATATACTGTCCCTGTGATTTACAAGAATTTTTTAATTCTTTCATTGCTCCGTAATCAACTAATTTTCTCTTGTAATATTTTACTATTTTACTGTAATCTATTTTTTCTTTATCTAATTTTTTAATATCATCTTTTATAAACAATATTTCTTTTTGCTTTACATATTCTATAAAATCTGTTTCTTTTAATTTTGAAATTTCTTTATATTTGTTCCAGAATTTTTTGTATTCTTCTCTTTCTTTTGGTGTTTCCCAATATACTTTTGTTGATAATAGTTTTACATTGTAATCTTCTATTAAGTTAATAAGCATTGAATATGCTTTTTCTCTCTTTGTTGCAATTTTTGTATCTTGTACTAATGTTCTTGCATCTTTTAATAATTTTTCATAGCATTGCTCTGCAACAATTAAAGGTAAGCTATGTGTAAATAATTTTCTACTTATTCCTAATAAAATCATATTTTTTTCTATATTGTCTCTAGTGTCCAATTTTCCAATTGTATATGATTCATATCTTTCATAATCATTTGAAATTTCTTGTAAGTGTTTGTCATCAATATTATTTTCAATTTTTATTGGCAATATATTTTGAATATAATCCTCTAAAGTATTAAAAATTTTCATATATATCCATTCTTTAGTTGAATCATATATATTTGTAGTATCTGCAACTTTAATTGAATAATTTTTCAATATAGATTTATATAAACTGTCCATTTTTGATATATAGAATTTATTATATTTTTCTAATACTTTTTGTTTTGCATTTGCTTTTAATCCTTCGTAATCTAATTCTAATAAATATTTTTGTTTTCTATATTTATATTCTATGAATTCACTTTCTTTTAAACTTGTAACTTCATAATATCTTGCCATTGCACTTTGTTCAAATTCTGATGCTGTATTGTTTCTAACTTTTTTATAGATAGAATCCATTACATATTTATCTAAAGAATCTAAATATGCTTCATATGCTGTATTATATTTCTTTTCTAATTCATCTTTGTTATAATTTTCATTTTCTGCATTGTAATTTTCAAATGCTTTTATAAGGCTATTTCTTTTTATTGAAATTAACATTCCATTAATTCCTATTTTTGTAGGTATTAATATTTTTGTTAATGTATTTGTTATCTTGTTAAAAAAACTTTTATCTGCTCCAACTATTCTAAGGCTTCTTTCTTCCATTACTATCATCCCTTCAAAACACTATTTTTTCATTTGTACCTATGTTTTCTAGCACTTCATATGTAACTTGTACTTCAACACCATCGTCTTTTTCATAGGTATTTATATTTTTATTTACAATTTTTTCTTTGTTTTTTATTTCTTTTTCTAATTCTTCCTGTAATTCTTTTATCCCTAATGTTTTAGCTTCTTCTACTGTATATTTTTGTGTATAACTTTCCTTTTCTTTAAATGTGGTTTTTATTACTGAAATCGGTAAATAAAAATCTGAAAATACTTTAATTTTATTATCAGTTTCTATTGTATCATAATTTTGAAATTTTGGGTACTTTTTTAAAAAATTTATTTCAAAATTATTTATTTTTATACTATACCTTTTTTCTTCTTTTCCTGTATTCCTTGTTTGCGTAAGTGTATATGAGATTTTTTTACTTTTTGTATATGGAACTTTTGCTTCAATTTCACCTTTTGCACGTACATATCTAATTCCGGTATATTTACCTTCCATCCAACCATTAATTAAAATATCTCCTACATTTATTGTATCTCCTATTTTCACATTTGCAGTTCCATTTTGTGCATTAATTTTTGTTATTATACCTGGTTTATCTGAAACAATATTACAATATTCATCTGAATTTATTATTTCAGGTTTGGCATTTCCTTTTACTGCTTTTACGATTATATTTGTACCTTTTATCTCTATTCCCATCCACGCAATATCATCTCTTTTTAGCCTTATCTTATTAATTATTTCCTTTGTATTAATTTTGGATTTTAATATTCCTGGCTTTAATCCACTTTCTTCTATATCTTCTCGTATATTAGGCAATTCCTGATTATCTTTCTCAATTATATCCACATTCCATACATATATTGATGATAACCATATAATAAAAATTAAAATTAATAATAATGCCGCAAATATTTTTCTTTTCTTATATTTATGTATTAAAAATGGCAAACCTTTTTTATTAATTATTTTCACTTTGCAATTCACTTTTTGGGCTATTTTACATATTTCTTTAAATTCTTTTATATTAATGTTAAAAAATAAAATTATGTTTTTTTCTTTTCTTAAATTCCAAATTATGATATTATTTTTTTTACATATATTTATAAATCTTTCTATATAATATCCTTCTATTGATACATACACATATCCTATTATATAACTAGTCATAATTTTAAAAAACATACTTTTTTCTCCCTATCATTCATCTGTTAATCTTTCTATATCAAGACTTTCTATTTTTCCCGTAACTTTAATATCGTCATTCGTCATATTTTGAAGATTTAAATTATATCCATTTATATTTATCACTCCAATATGTGTACTTATCCTTACAAAAAATTCTTCATATTCAAGAATTCCTTTAAAATTTTCAATTATTAACTCTTCAAATCCAGTTATTATTATTTTAGGAATGTTTGAATATACTTCTTTCGGCAATTCAAGTATTTTATCAACTTTTCTATTATTTTTTCTTTTCATCATAGGCTCTCGTATAATTAATTCTTATACGACTCTCCTTTCTATTTTTCGAATTCATCTAATGATTTAAATTCATATCCCCCATTCTTAGCCTCTTTTATTACTGCATCTAATATATTAGTATTTGTTTTTGAATTCCCATGTAACAGCATAATTTCACCATTGTGTAAATTATTCAAAATTTTTTTCTTAGCCTCTTCTTCATTAGGTTGATTTTTTTCGTTCCAATCTTCATATGCAAAAGACCACATTACAGTTTTATAACCTAAATTATTGGTTTCTATTATACTTTTTTCGCTAAATTCTCCTTTAGGGGGTCTTAAATATTTCATATCATAGCTAAATTTTTGATATATGCTAATATGTAAATCCATAACTTCTTTTTTTATTTCTTCTTCTGATAATGTTGGCATTGATTTGTGATTTACTGTATGGTTTCCTACTATATGCCCTTCATCTATCATTTGTTTTACCAATTCGGGTTGCGTATTTGCAAAATGTGCAGTTATAAAAAAAGCTGCCTTTACATCGTTGTTTTTTAACACTTCCAATATTTTAGGAGTATAGCCTGCTTCATACCCTTCATCAAATGTTAGATATATTTTTTTCTTATTGCTATTTCCTAAACAAATTCCATTATTTTGTTCAAGGATTGATTTGTTTTTACTCCCAACATCAGGTTGCTCATGATTGTTATTTCTTTTTATTCCCCATTCAATCTTACTTGAACTTACTACATTACTTGTTGTTTGAAATGCCTTTTCATTTTTTAATATTAAACTAAAAACAATAATCAGAATTGACAAAATCATACTTATAACTATTTTATTTTTTTTGTTCATAAACAGTCCTCCTGTTTTTCATTATTTATTTAATCTTATGTTTTCTTTTTATATATAGAACTTTTTTGTATTACCATTAATTGTATTTTATGGATAAATTTGTAAATACCTATTGACAATATTATTTTTTTGGAATACTATTGTGTAAAAATTGGAAAAATAAGGAAATTAATTTTTGGATATTTTTCCTATTTTCATTATTTAAATATACAGAAGAAGGGTTGATACTTATGATAAAATTCGTCCTGTGTGATGATAGTCAAAATATTTTAGATAAGCTATCTATTATGCTTAATGATATCTTTAAAGAAGAAAAATTTAATGCTATAGTTGAATATACAACCACTAGCACATCATCTATGCTTGAATATTTAACTAATCATAAAATTGATGTTATTCTTTTGGATATAAATATCAATACAAATAAAGATGGATTAAAATTAGCCGAATCTCTAAGAAAACTTAACAAACGAACTTACATCATTTTCTCTACAGGTCATTTAGAATATATTATGCTAGCTTATAAATATAAAACATTTGACTATTTAGCTAAGCCTATTACTTATGATAGATTAAAGGAAACTATTATAAGATTGTTTGACGACATTAATAGTCAAACTCAAGAATATATTAAAATTGATAATAAAAACACTTTAATTAATGCTTCTGAAATTCAATTCATAAAAAAAGATGGAATGAAGCTTGTTTTTCATACAATTAATCGTGATTACGAAACTTATAATTCATTTAACAAAATTCAAAACCACTTACCAAACAATTATAAAAGATGTCATAAATCATGCATTGCAAATATTTCTCAAGTTAAAGATATTGAACCAGTGTCAGGTATAATTACATTTAACGATGGTAGTACTTGTAATCTAGGTCCTAAATATAAATCTAGTATTATGGAGGTGTTACGAAAACATGAAAATCTTTAATTTAATTGTATCCCATAAATTTATGTATTTTACTATTATATATATTTTTTCGATTATAAGTATTCTACAAATTAAATATCACTATTTGAGAAAAAATATTTTTGATATATCTTTAAAAAAAGATTTTATTATATTGTCTATTAATTTGTCCATTGGGATAGTTACGGTAATTTTTCATTCAGTAATGCTTGCTCGATATATTAACTTTTTGTCTACATCAACACTTATTTTAAATATTATATCTTTATTTACCTATATTTCTGTCTCTGCATATAATTTATGTAACAATTTAAATTTATTGCTAAAAACCAAAGAAAGAATAGCTACTCTTGAATCTTATAATAAAAATCTATATGACATCCAAGATGGTATAAAAGGCTTCAAGCATGATTTTGATAATATTATTACAACAATTGGTGGCTATGTTAATACTCATGACATGGAAGGCTTAAAGAAATACTACCAACAATTGAATTCTGATTGTCAAAGATTAAATAATTTAACTTTACTAAATCCAACCTTAATAAATAATGCTGGTATTTATAATTTACTAAATCAAAAATATCAGATAGCTAATGAAAAAAATATTAAAATAAATTTATCTTTTATGCTTGATTTAAATTCATTACATATGCAAATTTATGAATTTGCAAGAATTCTTGGAATATTACTAGATAATGCCATTGATGCAAGTAGTGGAAGTGATGAAAAAATTATTAACCTAACATTTAAAAATGACTATAAATCTTCTAGGCAGATTGTTATTATTGAAAACAGCTACTCTGATAAAAATATTGATATTAAAAAGATATTTGAAAAAGGTGTTTCTTTTAAAGAAAATCACACTGGTCTTGGTTTATGGAATATACAACAAATTTTGAAGAAACATAATAATATCAATTTGTTTACTTATAAAGATGATAAGTTTTTCTCTCAACAGTTAGAAATTTATGGTTAAAAAAAAGGAGGTACATTTTATATAAATGCCTCCTTTTTTTAATTATTTTATAGGTATAAGATCGGGCGGAAAGAAATATCACACACCAGTATTGACAAACTCAAACTCTACAAAGCTAATTTCAGTTTGACTTCTTAGCGTTGTTTACATAACGCTTTTATTTGCTTTCTAATTTTTTACAAAATTAGAAAGTCGCACTCAAGCGAACACAGTAGTCGCTATCGACGCCGTAGCCGTCCATACAGCCGAGGTTGAAGTACGCGCACCACGCGTAGTAAGTATTGGTCTGCGAAGAAGACCAGTAGCAGTTGCTAAGGCCGAAGTTTCTATAATTAAATGATGTTATTCTTAATTCTCCTCCAAACGCTGACCATTCTGCCCTAGATGGCACAAACCATCCATTGTTTACCTTTTCTTGTATTTGTCCCCACATATTTTCCTCTTCGTTTTTAGTTCCAGTTATCCATACTAAAGATAAACAAGGAAACACAATTGATAAAATTGCTTGTAGCCAATATTGGAAAGGAAAAGATAGTTATAGACAATTACAAGATAAATTTTATTCTTATATGATTGAAAATACTAATTTAATATTACAGCAAAATAAAGAATTAGTACAATATACTAATAAACTAAAATTACAGCTTAGTAAAACATATTCATTAATTAATAAAGCTGAACAATTGCGAAAAGAAAATACATATCTAAAGACTGAAAATGTAAGATTAAAAACAGAAAATAATAGATTAAAAAATTATCTTGATAAAACTTTTGAAGTTGTAAAACATCTTTTTAATTTTCCTACTAAACTTTTAAAAAATATAGTTGAAGATTTTATTACACATATAGAAAAATAATATACTGTTTCTACTTTACAAATCCATAATAATTGCCATAGTTCTAGCAAGAAAAAAATTTCACTATTGTTACTAATTTTTTCTCACATCTACGGCATATTTTTCATTTTATCAATGAGGACAATACTTGTTTTCCATATCTTCTCATTGCAAATTTTAATTACACAATCCTAAGTTTTACAGAAAAATGGGCGAACCCCGCGATTGTTGTCATTGTTGTAGTTGTAGTTGTTGTTGTTGAAGTTGCCGTCCGTGTTCACATTCCACACGTTGTTGTTCGAAGAGCTATAAGCGGACCCAAGCCAGAACCACAGACTACACAATACACTGGATTTTACTGCATTGCCCTATAATTTTTTATCTGACTTAGCCCATTCATTTTTTCAAAGTCGCGTTGCTCTTTCAAAACGAATGGGCGAGGGAGCCGTTTTTTCCAAAAACTTGCTCCCTGAAAGAGGCTAAAGCCTCTTTAGATTTTCGACATATTGATAGTTATAACTGGGCGAACCCCGCAAGTGCCGCTAAAGTTGTAGTCGTCGCCGCGGAAGTTGTAATCTGAACCTACGCGCCAAACACTGTTGTATGAAGAGCCATAAGCGGATCCAAGCCAGAATGATGTGTTGTATAACCAAGGATATTTTGATTTATTTGACCATAATGCATTAATATCTGCATATGACGCTAAACTTACTTCACTTACTTTGTCTGTGTTCCCTAATAATTCTTTATATTTGTTTACATATGTATATAAATTTGAATTACTATCATATACATATGACTTTCCATCTTTGTCTACTGGATAATTAGCAAATGTATCTTTAAAATACCATGAATTTGAAAATGCTAATACACCATTATATGGTTTTCCAGAACTTACCCATCCTTTCATTTCTTTGTCTTGCAATCCATATCCATCTGAATCTGTTGCTATCGCTGTGATAGAATCATTATTATATATATTTCCAACTTTTAAATTCCACTCTGCCAATGCTTTGGCTTTTTGTGTACTTTCGTCATATGATAATACATAAAATCTTTCTGTCGTTCCCTTTGTTGATGTTACTGCTATTATATTTCCTACACTTTTTCCATCGCCTTCTATTATTGTAACTTTTCCTGCTGTTTCGCTATCTTTTGAAGTTACATTTCCATCACTATCTACTGTAAATGATTTTCCATCTATTGCTACTGTTGCTGGAAATTCTGTTCCATCTACTTGTCCTCCATAGTTTGTTGTTACTT
>ENA-ORNP01002253-ORNP01002253.1-human-gut-metagenome-genome-assembly--contig:-NODE-2253-length-16617-cov-7.270921_pt1 | contig 16617 bp, 22 predicted proteins | sample MGYA00242119_ERZ509030 | MGnify/ENA primary metagenome ERZ509030 (study PRJEB26280, sample SAMEA2338708) | human gut metagenome | biome: human gut; feature: human-associated habitat; material: faeces... | reverse complement strand
TGGTGGCCCATTTTTCAATGAGCGCCCTGGCCCACTTTTCAATGAGTATTTACACAAGGTCCACGGTGCAGACGAGAGCGGCAGTTTCGCCGTCGGGCTGCGCGAGCTGCCGGATAATGTTTCGTAAGTCTGACATAACATTAAGAATTAAGCGACGCGGAGGCCGAGGGTTATTTCCTGACGGAAGCCGGAGTCGCCGTATTTTATCACTACTTTTTTGACCTGATAGACCCCCATATTTGTGCCGTCGATAACAAGGCCTATTGCATCGAGGGGGTCCACGAGCTTATAGCCGAAAGTGGTAAAAGAGCCGGTGAGGCCGTCGCGTTTGAGCCGTTTTATTTCCTGCTCGGCCCAAGCGCGGAGCTCGCTTTCGGTTTTGTTGTATGTGTGGAGGGTGCGGATTTCGCCGTCGGAGTCGCCGACCTCAATCTTGATTTTTTTATTATTGGGCAAGAGGCTGACCGCCTTGACTCGCAGGCGCATATTCTCGGCCTTTTGCTGCCGGAGGCTTTGGTCGGAGATGATGTTAAGGCCGGTCTTGAACACTTGCGCCGGGGTGGTGTCGCGCTCAAAGAGGACACCGCAGTAAAGGACAGGCTCGCCGTCCTCATAGCGGAAAAATGAGCGTATGCCCTGCTGTGAGAGTTTGCCGAGGAGCGAGGCCACGGTGTCGGCCGTTACGCGGTAGGCACCGAGCGACTGTTCCCCCATGATGTTGAGGCGGTAAGTAATGCCCTGGTCCTTGAGCAGCGTTTCGAGCGTAACAGAACGGTAGGCCTTTTTAATGGCCGGCATTTGTTTGAGGAGGAACATATCGTCCTCGCAAGTAATGACGATGGGCGTTTTGAAGCCGACATCACGCACCCAGCCGACGAAAGCGAGCTGGAGGTTGTCGTCGTATCCGAGGGAAATGCGCACACCGTCACCGCGGCGCACGGGAATAACAGCCGCGCCGTCCCACTTAAGTTTTTTAGGCAGGGTAATTCTGGCTTCGGCTGTGAGCCGCTCAGTGTCGCGTGTAATCTCGACGGCAGAAACGAAGTCGAGCGACCAAGAGCGGTCGCCGTTAATCTCAATTTTGGCGCATAGTCTGAACATAGCTTAAAGGGAGTTTTAATGTGTTTACCAGTCGTAACGGTTAGGGGGCATAGAGCCGAAGCGCACGGGGGTGCGGGAGTCAGTATCGCCGGAGGGGGAAACATAGAGGGGGAGGTCGGGAGAAGCTTTGGCGGCCTGGACATCGCGGAGCCACTTGAGGGCGTCGTTATAGAGGCACTCGCGTCGCTCGTGGCCCATGTTCTGGGGGAGTCGGTGGACCATGAGCCAGAGGGAAATGTTGACAGCGCACTGGACGAGCATTGCGTTGCGGTCAGGACCTGAAGCGGCGAAAGCGCGGTGAATGTCGTAGCGTGCGCGGAGGTATGAGGCAATCTGCTCCAGTGCGGCCGTTTCGGCGGCAAGCCGGGCTTCGGAATTGCCAGAGATCTGCTCGTATTCGTAAGAATCGCAGACCGAGCGGTAATCGTCAATGGTGAGAAACATTAGCGGAAGAGTTAGTGTCTGATAGAGGGGTTGGCTTCAAAGATGGCGATCCGGCGGGCTTTTTCGGCGGTGAGTCCACGGAACCGCTTTTGGCGGATGAGTTGGCGGACGCCCTGCATTGAGACGCAGACGGGGCGGCCGTGCCAGACGAGGACGAGGAACTTTTTGCGGTAGAGGTCGGCGGAAGCCTGAGCCTCACTGATGGCAAGTTTTTTGCGCCAGTCGAAGATGCGGGCGCGGAGATAGTGAATTAATGTTACCATGATACATTTTTAGCGTTAGGACGCAAGCCAATAGAAGTGTTGTTGACAATATTTTTCTGTCGGGTGTCGCGCTGGAGCATCCATATGGCGCCCTCGTCGGCGTCGGGGGCGTCATCGTGTCCGCGCATACCTTTTTCAAAAGCAAGAGTCTGGTCGATACCGGCAAGCATGTCGGGGTCATCGCGCTGTGAATCATCGTAGAAAACGAAGCCACGCTCCCACAGGGGGCTGACCGCTTCGACACGCTGGAACTTGTCGGGCTTCTTGCGTTTGTCGCCGGTGATGGGGAGCTGATAGCCGCGCAGCTCACCCTCGCGTCGGAACTCGTCGAGGATAGTGTCCTGCAGGATATTGGCCTCCATGTACCAGCGCACGGCAATGCCCTGAGCGCGGGTCCACTCGTATAGGCCGTAACACCAGCGGACCATCTCAGCCACCGAGCACTGACGGACAAAAGCGCGGAGGTGCCAGAGCTGCGTGCCGGCCTTACCCCAGAGCTTCGCAGCCTTAAAGTCGTTTTTGGTGGAGCCCTTGAAGCTGGGGTCAATATATAGGACCAATCCGGAGAACTTGGACCACGCCGGGCGCTTGCCCCAGCGGATCCACTCATTGCGGAACACGGCGCCCTCAATGATGGGGTTGTTCATGTACTCCTTCTGAAACGCGCGATAACCGGCGACGGCCGCGAGGTCCTGCACTTCGGCCGGGGTCCATTTAGCGGCCCAAGATATACGGCCGTTGCGGTCGTAGATGTTGACGCGTGTAACGTGTACAGACTTAATGTCGCACCACTTGGCGAGGACGGAATTTTTGGCAATGAGGTTGCCGACCACCACAAAGCGGCCGCGTCCGCCGTCAAGAGTGCCGAACAGAGCGGAGCGCACCCAGTCGAAGAGCTTGGAGACACGTGCGGGGCTTTCGACGAGCTCGTCGTCGTCGAGGTCGTCGATGACGACATAATCGGGGCGGTGGGAACGGTAGCGGAGACCACGGGGGGACTGACCGCGGCCACGGGCAAAAAAGGCGACTTCGGAACGGGTGACAAACTCGCCGTCTTCCCAAGATCCGGCGTTGTACTGGGGGCCGAAATCGGCAATATAACGCTGGTTAAACTGCAACTCGGCCTGAATGTCGCCGAGCAGCGTTCTGGCGTTGTCCTCAGACTTTCCGACCAGCACCATGACATTTATTTGCCTCCCATTCGGTCGGCCTGCTTCGCGGTCGCGGCAGAGGTCCTGAGCCATGAGCCACATGGGGACAAACACATCCATGTTGGTTGATTTTGCCGCGCCGCGGTGCCACATGAAGCCGGCTTTGAGGTTGCGGTTTTTGAGAATTTTGTTGGCGGCATCGATATGGAACGGGGCGCATGGGGTTGACTTGCCGGTTTCGGGGTTGACGGTCCAGTGCGGGAAATAGTAATCGACAAAAGCGGCGTAATCGGCACGGAGGCGGCGAATACGGGCGAGGTGCTGCGCGGGGGTTTCGCAGATGTTGACAGCGGTGGCCGCCTGCACGGTGTCGCAGTGCTGTTTCCATCGTTCGCGTGCTTTTAAAAGATCTTTGCGAGTGTCCATAATTTAAAGGTGCAAAGCGACTTTCAGTTGATGACTGTTTTCTTTACCATAAAAAAATATCAGAGGTGTAAAGCGTGCCGGAGGCACGATTAGGTAGCCATGTGTTAAAAACTTTCTTTGAGCTTTTCAATAAATTGAATGTCGGCTGCGCCTCAGCAAAGCTCAAGCGATGCTTGGCATTGCGTTCGGCTTGCTCAATATTTCGCTGATGAAAAGGTCGTGATAATGGTTGATGGTTTTGAGGAGTTCGGGTGTGACATTGGGGTCGAAGCTCATGCGGTACTGGAGCCACTTGCTGAAAGCCATAAAGACCTCAATGACATTGACGACAGAGGTTTTTTTGTCGAGTCGTTCGACAGTAGCGGCGAACTTGACGAGCTTGTCGGCAGCGGCGGCTGTTTTCTCGGGTGAGGGGTCGTCGGCAAGATCTTCGAGCAGCACGTTGATGCTGTTGAGTATTTTGTTGACGAGCTCGGGTCGGGTGATATTGGCGGCGGCGCGTGACTGTTCCCAATTGCCGTCGGCGACCCATTTGGAGACTGTCTGTGCAGAGACGCCGAGTTTTTCGGCAATGGACTTCTGGGGCTCGCCCTGCATGTAGAGCAGCCGTGCGTGCTCGCGCATCTGCTCACGTTCTTTTTTAGTAGCCATTCTTTATCATAAAAAACAAACTGATTGGATTCAGCGCACCCACCCGGGGCGCGCTGAGACAGTGCAAAAATGGGGTGAAAACCCGTGAGGATAAAAAATAGTCGGCACAGTGCCAACAGTTTTTGCAGTGTCGGGGGAATATGTCCACTTTTGCGTCAGGAAACGCGAATATCGACTGCGCGTCAGCAAACGCGAATAAAAAGATAAAGCGGCGTGGAGCAGCGGAGAGCTCGCCGGGCTCATTACCCGGAGGTCGCAGGTCCGAATCCTGCCGCCGCCACAACGAGCTTTGTCCGAAGAACGGGCCGTTGCGGGCGCTCAGGGTATTGCAACAGCAAGAGCGCACCAAGCCGTGACGGCCAAAAAAACAAAGCCGGGGTCATGCCAGTACCCCCACCCCACCCCCACCCACCGGTGTGGCCCCGGCTTTTATTAAAGATAAAAAAGGTAAAAAAGATAAGGTTAAACAGCCCGACACGAAGGAGACCCCTGCCATAGTAACCCCCACCCATCTCCGGTTCGTGCCGGGCTGTTTTTTTAAGAGCTTGTTTAATAATAAATGTTACCGACAGGGTCGTATGGCTTGAGACGATTTTGGTTCTGTGACGAAGGAGTGTACTTGACGTACACGACTGAGGAACAGGGCGAAAAGCGGCCAAGATATACGAGACGGTGGTAATTTTTAATAGAGAAACAGCTCCTGACAGATTGTGAACAAAAAAATAAAATATTATGGGCAATATTAAAATAAATACCCCGGCACGGCCATTCGCCGGCAGATTTTTGTTTGCTCTTCGGTCGTTATGGAACCCCATAACTTCCTCATCACAAGCAAAAATCTGCTTGACGACTGACCGCCCTGTCGGTAACATTTATTATTAAACAAGCTCTAAATCAATTAATCAACAAGAGCAATGGCAAAAGATGTGATAGTATCGACCGAGGCGGTGAACAGTTACGGCAGCAGGGTACTGACGGAGGGTATAGACCTGAGCCAGTATGAGAAGAACCCGGTGCTGCTGTGGATGCACCGCAGGAGCTGGGAGCCGGGGGCGATGCCGATAGGGCGTGTGGAGAATCTGCGCGCAGAGGGGGGGAAGCTGATAGGGACGCCGGTATTTGACCGGAACGACGAGTTCGCGAAGCAGATAGAGAGCAAGTGGGAAAACGGGTTTCTGCGGATGGCGAGCGCGGGGCTGGAGCCGATAGAGACGAGTGCGGATCCGGCCTTGGTGCTACCCGGGCAGACGCGCGAGACGGTGACGCGGTCAAAGCTGGTGGAGGTGAGCATAGTGGACATAGGGGCCAACGACGAGGCCCTGCAGCTATACGGACAGGAGGGTAAGGTGCTGAAACTTGCCGCCGGAGAGGACAGCCCCGGACTGCCGCTGCTGCAAGAGAGAGAAAAGACCGAACCCGCGCCGGAGAAAGAACCCGGCGAGGGGGAGGAAACCGATAACACCAAAATCAAATCAACAAAAATGACAAAAGAACAGTTAGCACTCCTCGGGCTTGCCGAAACGGCGACCGAGGAACAGGCGACCGCGGCGCTTGCGCTTATGAAGCAGCGCGCCGACAACGCCGAGCAAATCCAGCTGGCGGCGGTCACTCAGGCCGTGGACCAGGCCGTGGCGGAACGCAGGATCCTTGCGGAGCAGCGCGAGCACTTCATCAAGCTGGGCAAAAGCGCAGGCGTGGAGATGCTCAGCGAGACACTCGCGACCATGCACCCGCAGAAGAAACCCACCGAGACAATCAACCTTGGCAAGCAATCCGCGCCCGGCGCGGGCGCGGCGCCCAAAACCTATGCCAAGCTCAGCGAGGTGCCCGAGGGCGAGCGCCTGGAGCTGCGCAAGAGCAACCCGGGCGAATACATGCGCCTGTACAAAGAAGAGTACGGCGTGGAGTGCCCGGGACTAAAAGAGTAACCAACAAACAGACAACAACAAACAGACAAGAGCAATGAAAAGTAAATACATGAAGAGAGTTCTCGGCGTGGTGTGCATGATGCTCACGGCCGTAACATTCAACGCCATGGCCGGGGCGACCGTGGCGTACGCCGCAGGCTTCGCGCCTGTTGCCGGTGCCGTTGGCGGCAACGTAGTGGCACTCGTGGCCGGGCAGTTATCCCCCGCGGGTGTGATGCGCGCGGGCGTGCTGAAAGAGATATGGACCGGCGAGATGATCAAGGCATTCCGCACCGCTCCGGAGTCGCTTGGGTGGCTGCAGCGAATACGCGCGTACAACCAGTATGTGGAAAACGATGTGATCCACTTCACGGAGATAGGAGGCGACCCGAAGGTGCTTGTGAACAACACCACCTATCCTCTGAACATAACCGCGCTGACGGACGCCGACAAGCCTATCAGTCTGGACAAATTCGACACCGAGGCGACGCCCGTGACCGACGACGAGCTTCACGCAGTCAGCTACGACAAGATGGCGAGCGTGCAGGAGCGTCACCGCGAGGCGCTGCGCGAGAAGATAGCGCAGAAAGCGATACACGGCATCGCGCCGGACGAGAACGCGACGGAGATCCCGGTAATCAAGACCACGGGTGCGAGCGACGGCACAAGGCTGAAAATGACCTTTGGCGACCTGCTGACGCTGAAGCGCAAGTTCGACGGGATGGGAGTGCCGGCGAAAGACCGCGTGCTGGTGCTTTGCAGCGACCATGTGAACGACCTGCTCGAGACGGAACAGAAATTCAAGGAGCACTACAACATCAACCAGAGTGACGGGAAGATCTGCCGCATGTACGGTTTCGACATCTACGAATATGACGGGACGCCCTACTACACCATGAGCAGCGGCAAGAAGCTGGCGTGGGGCGCAGTGCCCGCGGCGACGGACGCCCGCGCGTCGGTGGCGTTCTACGCCGGGCGCATGATGAAAGCCTACGGCAGCACCCAGTTCTACCACAGCGAGGCGAGCAAGGACCCGCTGTACCACCGCAACCTTGTGAACTTCCGGCAGTGGGGCATCTGTCTGCCTCTGACATCGACGAAGTGCCGCGCGGCAATAGTGAGCGCCCCGGCACCGGCGAAATCGTAACGTACAACACCCTGAAAGGTGAGAAAGATAAGCGAAATAATAGTGCACTGCGCGGCTACGCCGGAGGGGAAAGAGTTCACAGTGGCGGACATAGACCGGTGGCACAGGGCGCGGAAGTTTGACGGCATAGGGTACCACTATGTGATCTACCGGGACGGCACGGTACACGCCGGGCGGCCGGTGGAGCGCGTCGGGGCTCACTGCACGGGGCACAACAGCCAGTCAATCGGCGTGTGCTACATAGGGGGATGCGCTGCCGACGGCAAGACGCCCAAGGACACTCGGACAGCGGCGCAGCGGGCAGCTTTGGTCTCATTGGTGAAAAAGCTGCTGAGGCAATACCCCGGCGCGAGTGTGCATGGACATAATGAATTTGCCGCCAAGGCGTGCCCGAGCTTCAACGTGAAAGAGTGGCTCGCCGCGGAGGGCATCAAACAGTAACAACGTGAATGAGCGGCGAAATAATAACCATCATAGTATCGGCGCTTGTGGCGGCGGTATCGGCGCCTGTGGGCGCATGGGTAGGCCGGAAGCTGGAGCGCGACAAATACCGGATAGAGCTGGAGAAACTGCGGGCGGGGATGAAAGACAAGCTCGCGGAGGTGAAGAGCCACGAGCTGGAGAACGTGCGGAAGGCTTCGGACATACTTATGGAGAGTATTGTTCCGCCGCTCAAAGCGGAAATAATCAACTTACGCAATGATGTACAGAGGCTCAACACGGCTTTGGAGCGCATTTGGGGCTGTCGGCATATTGACCATTGCCCTGTCAAATACGAGTTGTTGCTCGCACCGCAAGGCGGTCAGCCAAAAGAGGGAAGCGACGGAGGCAGTGACAGCGACGGGGCACACCGAAAGCCGGAACGCGGAAAAGCGCGAGACGACCCGGACGGAGAGGACGGAGGGGGTGACGGAAACGGAGATTGAGGTCTATGACACCACGCAGCCCAAAGACCCGGCAACGGGGTTGCCGCCGGTGAAAGCGCGCGTAAAGCAACGGCACGACCGGAACGGCACCAGCCGGATGGTCGAGCAGACGGCATCCGCCACAACCGCCGGGAGCGACACCGCCATGGAATATGAGGGCGGGGAGCTGGAGGAGGTGGAGGTAACGGCGACCAAGGCACAGAGCCTGTGGGAGCGCATAAAACAGGGCGCGGCATGGGCGGCGGCAATAATGATCATGGCAGCAGCCGGGTGTATTATAAACAAAATAAAAAACGCAAAAGAATATGAGCAACGAAAATAACAGTGAAGAGCTGAGAGTGGAGAGCGGAGAGGCACAGCAGGCCGAGACCGCCGCGCCCAAGGCTCAGAAAGCCAAGAGCGAGGCGAAGCCCAAGGTGAAAGCCGAGGGAGGCGCAAGCGCCCTGAAGGGAGTGGGCGAGGCTGCATGCAAACGCCATAAACTTGCCCAGGTATGGGTGACGAGCGACGGGCAGTGCTTTCCCGAGGAGGGGGACGCCAAGGCGCACGCCAAGAACCTGCCGAGTAAAGAAACCATAAAAGTGAGCGCGAAATGAGCACGAGCCTTAAGATAGAACGCCAGAACGGCAACGTGCCCAAGACGCTTGCCGGTGAGGACCATATAACGGGCCTTATAGTGTATATGGCGGCCGGGGAGATACCGGAGGGGTTCAAGAGCGAGCGGGTGCAGGCACTCTCGACGATAGAGGCGGCCGAAGCCGCCGGGATCGTGGAGTACACCACGGGCGCGGACGGCAAGACGCAGACGGCGGCGCCGTGGGGGGTGCGCGTGCTACACTACCAGCTGAGCGAGCTCTACAGGGTGAACCCGGCGGTGAGCCTGTATGTGGGTATATTCGAGAAGCCGCAGACAGGGAGCATGACCTATGCGGAAATCAAGACGGTGCAGAACTATGCCGGGGGCCGCATACGCCAGATGGGCGTGTGGTGCGGCGACAGGGCACTGAGCGAGGATGACCTTGTGGCCATCCAAGGACAGGCCGCCACGCTGGAGGCACAGGGCGCGGAGCTGAGTGTGGTGTATGCCCCGAAGGTGGGCAGCGTGCAGAGTGTGCCCACCGATATGGCCGGTGGCGGGAAATGCCGCGTGAGCGTAGTGATCGGCCAGGCGGGCAGCGGCACAGGCGCGGAGCTGTACAAGGACAAAGCGAATGCCGGCAAAGCGAGCGTGAGCGGTCTGGGCGTGGTGCTGGGGCTGATAAGCAGGGCGAAGGTGCACCAGTGCATAGCGTGGGTGAAAGAGTTTCCGACGGGCATAAGTGTGCCGGCGTTCGGCGACGGCACGCTGCTGCGCGACATGGACAAAGCGCTGGTGGAGCAGCTGGACACGGCGCGATACCTGTTCTTTGTGACGCAGCAGGGCCAGAGCGGGAGCTACATGAACGACAGCCACACGATGGACTCGGCCATCAGCGACTACGCGAGCATAGAGAGCGTGCGCACGATGGACAAGGGGGCGCGCGGTGTGCGTGCGTACGTGATACCGGAGCTCGGGGGCAACGTGTATGTGGACGCCGACACGGGCAAACTCGCGAGCTATAGCGTGGCGCACCTGGAGACCGTGGCCGGGCACGCCTTAGAGGACATGGAAAAGGCCGGTGAGCTGAGCGGCTACAAGGCGGAGATAGACCCGGATCAGGATGTGGCGGCGAGCAGCACGGTGGAGATCGTGCTGAAGAAGGTGGCTGTGCCGGTGATGCGCCATGTGAGAATAAAGATCGGCTTTGCAAAAAGCGTATAGACAGAAACCCTAAAGAAACGTAAGCAATGGCAAGTGTGATAAACAACGGCATACCGTTGGTGAACGGCATGCTGTGCAGCTGGGCGGACATCGTGGTGCTTGTGGGCGGTGTGCCCGTAACGGGCATAATCGGCGTGGAGTACAGCGACCAGCAGGAGATTGTGAACAAATACGGCGCGGGTCGCTACCCGGTGGGCCGCGTGAAAGGGCGTATAACGCCGGGCGCGAAACTTATCCTCTATCAGGAGGAGGTGCAGGCGCTGTCGCGTCAAAGCCCGAACGGGCGGCTTCAGGACCTGCCGCCGGTGGATGTGATAGTGCAGTATATACCCGACAGCGGGATACTGGTGACGGACAAGATCCGCAACTGCCACTTCACGGACAACGCGCGCAAGTGGAAAGAGGGGGACACGGGCCAGGAGGTGGAGCTTGATCTGATACCCTCACACATAGAATGGGGCGGGATAGGATAATGCCCGCATGAAGACGGAGCGGCCGCCGGGCGAGTAACCGGCGGCCACTGCAGGTCAGGGAGGGTCAAGCCCCGGACAGCGGGAACAAAAAACGATTAAAACGGTATTAAACGAATATTAAAAGAGCATTAAAAACAGTATGGAAAATGAGGAAAACAAGGCGCAGGAGGCGCAGACATACGACGGCGGCATCACTCCGGAGCAGGTGGCGCAGATGAAGGCGAAGCACCGCAAAGCGTTCAGGATAGATATAGTGGACGGCGCGGACACGCACGTGGGCTATTTCAAGCGTCCGGACTTCGACACGATCAAGGCGGTGACCAAGGTGAGCAAGGTTGACGAGGTGGAGGCGGGCAAGATCATGTTTGACAAATGCTGGCTGGGGGGCAGCGAGGAGCTGCGGAAGGACGCGGTACTGTTCATGGCTGTGCAGGCGCAGCTGGGGAAGGTGCTCAACGGCTGCATGGGGTCGCTAAAAAACTTGTAGAGGCGCACGCCCTGGCGGATGGTGACACGGAGGACACATTTGCCAAGGGGTGCGCCCTTATCCGGGCGAACCTGCACATGAATGCCGATGAAATCGAAACGGAGGACGAGTGGGCGCGGCTGTACGGGGAGGCCTTATGGCTGGAACGGTGGAGGAACCGGAACCGTGCGGAGGTGATAGCGTCACTGTTCGGCGAGCAGAAGCATTAAAGCCAGGGGAGGCGTCCGGTTTTACCGGGTTTTGTAATCAGCCTCCAGAGCACGGAAAGAAACCACCCTACATAAATGAAGAGTGCGCCGTAGCAAATGACTTTTAACAGGAAGCTAATCATAATAAAACTTGTTACCAACGTAATGTGCTACAAACATAACAATTAAAAACGACATGGCAAGCGTATTTGATTATATTTTTAACATCGGTGGAAATTTTACGGCACAAATAAGCGGCATGAGCGCCGCCGCCGGAAACTTCACGGCACAAGCAGAGGTTGCGGAGAGCCGCGGCCGTAGTCTGGCCAGTACGCTTGCGTCGTTTTCGTATATTAAGGACATTGCGCAGAATGTCGCCGACGGATTTAGCCAGCTGAGCAGTGCGGGGATAAAGCTGGACAGCCAGATGCACGACCTGAGCGCGGTGGCGGGCGTGACGGGCGAGGGTCTGAAACAGATAGAGAGATCCGCGCGGCAGAGCGCCAAAGCGTTTGGCACGGACGCGAGCGTGGCCGTGGAGGGTTACAAGCTGCTGCTGTCGCAGCTGACGCCGGAACTGGGCAAATATCCGGACGCGCTCAGGGAGATGGGCGACTGCATACAGACGACCAGCAAACTTATGGGCGGTGACGGTGTGGCGGCGGCCCAGGTCCTCACTACTGCAATGAACCAGTACGGCGTGAGTATGGAGGACCCCATAGCGGCCAGCGAGGAAATGGCGCGAATGATGAACGTAATGGCGCCCGCCGGTCAGGCAGGATCCGCCGAACTTCCGGCAATCAGCGCGGCACTCCAGCAATGCGGTATGGCGGCCAAGGCGGCAAATGTCAGCTTTGAGGAAACCAACGCCGCAATCCAGGTACTTGACAAAGCAGGTAAAAAAGCCAGCGAGGGCGGTGTTGCTCTGCGTAACGTACTGGGTCAGCTCAGTAAGGGCCGTTTCGTTGAGAAGCAGGCGCGTGAGGAACTGGAAAAGGCCGGCATTGACGTGGTGGCTTTGGGCGATAGTTCCAAAAGCCTGAAAGAGCGCCTCGAGATGCTCAAACCTATGCTGAACGACTCCGCGCTGCTGTCTAAATTCTTCGGCGTTGAAAACGCCAACGCAGCGCGCGCCCTTATCCAGGGCACTGACGCCCTGCAAGGTTTTACCGATGCAGTGACAGGGACCAACAGCGCGACCGAGCAGGCGGCTATAATAATGGACAGTTACGCCGAGCGTCAGGCGCGAGTAAACCAAAAATTTGAGGATCTGAAAATTTCCCTGTTTCAGCTTACAGGTGATTTTTCGCTGTGGTGTGGAACGCTTACCAGCGCATTAGTCCCGGTCGCACAGCTTGCGCCGTTGCTTACGCTCGTATGGAAAGGGATGCTCTTAATAAAAGGGCTTAACTGGGCTTCAATGTGGGGCACTGTTACAACTGCCGTGCGTGGCGCCGTTGTTTCGTTTACTATGTTTAACGGGGTAATGGCCGGCGCAAATATGCAATCGCTGGGCTTTATCGGTAATATGATAAGGGCAACGGTGGCGATCATTCGCTTTGCTACTGTTGGCCTGTGGAATGCCATAAAAGGCCTGGGCATGTTTATTTTGGACATGATAACAGGCGGTGGCACTGTTGCGGCGTTCGGAACAATTTCCTCTGCGGCATTTAACACGTTTGCCGGTACGGCTACAGTAGCGTGCAAAGCCGTTGGCGTGGCGATCATGAATATTCCGATAATTGGTTGGGTGGCGGCCGCCATTGCCGCCCTGATAGCGATAGGCGCGTATTTCTGGAACAGTTCGGCCAAATTTCGCGCGGTGCTCAAAGGTACATGGGCGGCGTTCAAAGCGTGCTTTACGGGGATAGGCGAGATGGCAAAGCAAGTGTTCGGAGCCATAGGGGACCTTATCAAAGCGGCTTTCAGCCGGAACGCCGACGGCATATCGGCGGCCCTGAACAGACTGAAAGCCGGATTCAGCGACTACGGCAAGCGGACGGGGAGGGCGTTTAATGAAGCCTACGAGGCCGAAATGAGCGAGGCGGCGAAAAAGGGAGCAGCCGACAAATCCAAATCCAAGACCAAGGCTCCGGCGGCCAACACTTCCGCCGCCTCAGCGGGGGAAGCCCCCCCCCCCACGGTAGATCCTCCCGGGGCCAGCCTGTCGGGAGCTTCCGGCACAGGGGGAGGCGGCGACAGCGGGGGGAGAATCAAAAATATAACGATCAATATTGAAAAACTGGTTGAGCGGTTCGAGATACACAGCGCGACTGTGGGCGAAAGCGCCGAGCGGGTGAAGGCGGTGATGCTGGAGGCTCTGTCGGGAGCGCTCAACGATACACAACTGGCAACGGAATGAGCGTACTACCACAATCGAAACTGGGGAGCATAATAACGCAGCCGAGCCTGGGGGGTGTGAAACTTCCCATAAGCATAGATCTGGCGGCGGTGGGCTGGGGAGTGCACGAGCTGAAGCGGCTTGTGCGGTTCAAGGAGCTTGGGGGCGGCCCGGAGCGTGACGGGATAACCGGGCACGAAACGGGTCAGCCGGTGACGGATATTGCCTATTGGGAGGGGCGGTGGGTACTGTGTCCGTTGCGGCTGGAGCGTGAGACGGGCGAGGGAGTGACATTGAACGACGCGGTGGCGGCGGCGAGCCGTGAGCAGCGGATAGTGAGCACGGCGATGGTGGGGCGCGACGGGACGGTGAAGGAGTATATCAACGCCGGGGACTGGGCCGTGAGCATAGTAGTGGGCCTGCAGAGCACGAGCGGCGGGGCGATAGCGGACGAGTGGCCGGGTGACGAGCTTCGGGGGGTGCGGAAGCTGCTGGAGGCGAAGGAGACGCTAAGGGTGCACAGCGAGTTTCTGGACGCGCTGAACATAGGGAGGCTGGTGGTGCGGGGCTACAGTGTGCGGCAGATGACGGAGGGGAATTATCAGGTGGTGGAGATAAGCGCGGTGAGCGACGAGGAGTACGAGATATTCAGCAAGGATTATGAACAACCGAAAAAGGAGGCGACACGATGAAAGGGATACTGACAGACGCGGTGAGCGGCGACCTGCTTGTGGAACGCGGGCGGATAGCGACAGGCGACACGGAGTGGCAGACGGCAGAGGCGGTGGTGGTGACGATGCGCGGTGAGCTGAAGGAGCACCCGCTGCTGGGCGGGGAGGCGGGGAAGCTGCTGGGCGGGTGCGCAGACAGGATGTGGGCGGGGGAAGTGCGGCAGATGCTGCGGGGCTGCGGGGTGGAGTGCGAGCGTGTGACGGTTGAGGCCGACGGAAAGATAATGATAGAGCGATGAAGGTGACGGTAAAGGAGAGGCAGACGGTGCTTGACATGGCGCTGCAGTGGGGCGGGAGCCTTGAGACGGCGATGGAGATATCGGCGGCGAACGGGGTGAGCATAACCGAGAGGCTGGAGGACGGTCAGGAGCTGACGGTGGAGGAGCCGGTGGCAAACGGCGACGGGCGGACGGTGAGGCTGTACGTGGCGCACGGGGTGGAACCGGCGACGGAGGCGAGCGCGGAGGATATGGCGTCGTGCCCCTACGGGGGCATAGGGTTCATGGGGATAGAAATAGATTTCAAGGTGAGTTGAATGAGAGCTTGTTTTTAATAATCTCTAAAATGGCACGGAACATAAAGGAAATAAAGCAGGAGGCTGCGCGTGAGTTCATGCGCAACGAGGCGGCGGCGGAGCTGTATGGGTTTGAGGCCGGGGCGGAGTTCGGCGACTACTTCGGCGCGGCGAGCGTGGAGAACATATTGCTGTATGTGTGGGCGGTGTGCGCGTGGAGCGTGGAGCAGCTTGTGGCGCGTCACAAAAGGGAGGTGACGGAGGAGCTTGAGGCGCTGATGCCGCACCGGCCGAAGTGGTACCGGGACAAGGTGCTGGAGTTTATGGAGGGGAAGGAGCTGGATGGGGACAGCGACAGCTACGACACGGAGGGGATGACCGAAAGCGAGATAGCGGCGGCGCGTGTGGTGAAGCACGCGGTGGCGGTGGAAAGCCGGGACGCGAGCCTGCTGACAATAAAGGTGGCGGGGGGAGCGAGCGGGAACCGCCAGCCCCTGACGGCGGAGCAGGAAAGACAGCTCAAAGCCTATATAGGAGAAATAAAGGATGCGGGGGTGAGGGTGGCGCTTGTGAATATGGCTGCCGACAGATTCGGCTGCACGGTGGATGTGTATTACAACGCGATGCTGGACGGGGAGGGTGTGCAAAGGGGGTGTGAGGCGGCGATCAGGGAGTATATAGAGAATCTGCCGTTTAACGGGGAGTACACGAACATGGAGCTGGTGAACAGGGTGCAGAAGGTGGAGGGCGTGAGGATAGTGGAGCTGCTGGACAGCAACACGCAGGCGTCGGACGAAAGCACGAGGACAAAAATAAACGCGCGGCAGACGCCGAAGGCGGGATATTTCAAGGGGGGAGAGATAACGGTAAACATGAAGGCGTATGACGGACAGGACTGAGAGGGTGTATGATGTGAACATGAAGCGGCTGGCGCTGCTGGCACTGCCGACATGGCTGCGTCGGCCGCTTGCGGGCGCGCTGGTGTATGCGGGGGTGGGTCCGCTGGGGAGAGTGCTGCAGGAGCTGCGGGTGTACCGGAGCGACACACGCTACAGGCTGGGGCACAACGGGCAGGTGTGCAAGCTTCGGGGGGTGCTGAACGATGTGTTTGACCCGGAGGAGAGGCGCATAGAGATAGAGGAGAGCGAGAGCGCGGGGAGCATCGAGGTGACGACGGTGTGGCTGCGGGAGGCGGGACGCTGGGTGATGGTGAAACGCCGGGGCAACGGGTGCATGATTGTGCACCGAGAGGGATTCGGCGGGACGAGCGGTTATGATTTCTGGGTAACGGTGCCGATGGAACTGCGGACAGCGAAGACGGAGGCAAGGCTGAGGGCAACGGTGAACATGTATAAACTGGCGAGCAAACGCTACGCCATAAGCTATAAATGACCATAAACTATAAATGACAATGGAAAAGATACTGGGAAATTTTTTGACGCAGGCCAACAGGGATTTCCCGCTGGACTGCGAGACGCTGGAGTATCTGCAGGGGCTGTCGGCCTTGGGGGCACTGGCGGGGAATGTGGGTGGCGACCGAATAGTGCTGTGGGGGTGCGAGCCTAACACAGACGGGACACGCAGGGGGGCGGGGTATGTGTTTGTGAGGACGCGGGGCTGCCCGGAAGGAGAGGTCTTGCCCTGGGCGGGAGGACCGACAACGAGCGGGATGTATGTGAGACAGGAGGCAGTGGGGGTAAACGCCAACAACACGGATTACCCGATGGCCTATACGCGCCGCAGTCTTGCGCCGGGGATAGGAGAGGAGAATTACAGCTGGGAAAGTTTCACTGACCTGAAAAGCGTAAAGGAGCTGATGGCGGCGGCGGGACTGCGGGCGGCCATCGCCGGAGTGCAGCCTACACCGGCGGGTACGGTGGTGCTGTGGGGGGGCAAGGCGGCGCCGGCGGGGTGGCTGGTATGTGACGGGAGGGATTACGCGGCGGCGGAATATGCGGAACTGCACGGGGTGGTGGGCGAGATGTACAACGAGGGGGCGAACGCGAGCGGCGGGAAGTGGTCGGATCCGGGGGCGGGGCGTTTCAGGGTGCCTGATCTGCGCGGCC
>ENA-ORNP01002233-ORNP01002233.1-human-gut-metagenome-genome-assembly--contig:-NODE-2233-length-16775-cov-2.898266_pt1 | contig 16775 bp, 16 predicted proteins | sample MGYA00242119_ERZ509030 | MGnify/ENA primary metagenome ERZ509030 (study PRJEB26280, sample SAMEA2338708) | human gut metagenome | biome: human gut; feature: human-associated habitat; material: faeces... | reverse complement strand
AGCCATCAACAATCCCGAAGACCCGACAGCCGGCACACATACCATCGAGTTCAGCCGTGAGCTTTGGATGGAACGCGAAGACTTTATGGAAGACGCTCCGAAGAAATACTTCCGTATGACTCCGGGACAAGAAGTCCGCCTAAAAAATGCATACATTGTGAAATGCACCGGTTGCAAGAAAGACGAAGAGGGCAACATAATAGAAGTATATGCCGAATACGACCCCGATACCAAAACCGGCATGCCCGGCAGCAGTCGCAAAGTGAAAGGAACACTGCACTGGGTGAGCTGCGCTCATTGCCTGAAAGCAGAAGTACGCCTGTATGACCGCCTATGGAAGGTAGAAAACCCACGTGACGAAATGGCTGCCATCCGCGAAGCCAAGAAATGCGATGCACTGGAAGCCATGAAAGAAATGATCAACCCGGATTCATTGCATGTTCTGACCGAATGTTATGTAGAAAAATACCTTGCAGAAGCCAAACCACTGGATTACTTACAGTTCCAGCGCATCGGCTACTTCAATGTAGATAAAGACTCCACGCCCGAACACTTGGTGTTCAATCGTACCGTATCTTTAAAAGATACCTGGAGTAAAATTAATAAATAAAAAACTGCTTATGAATAATGACCTGTCTTCCTATTTTGAAGACCCGGAATTTAAAGAAGCGTTAGAAAAATACGAGGGTATGGTGAAAAACCATACCCCCGCTTATTTTGATGCTGACGAACTGACAGACATCGCCGAATATTATGCTTCAAAAGGAAGACAAATAGAAGCAGAAGCCGCAATAGACTTTGCTTTACAACTGCATCCCAACGATACGGATGCCTTGATTTTTCGTGCCCGTTCCCTGGCCATGAAAGGCAGGCTGGACGAAGCATATATGGTTATGGACTTGATTGAAGACCGGTCGGATCGCGAGGTGAGGTTCTTGAAAGCCGATTTGTTGATGGAAGAAAAACGCATGGAAGAAGCCGACCATGTATTCGAAGAACTAGCTGCCTACGAAGAAGGAAAACTGGAAACCCTTATCGATATTATCCTCGCTTATATAGATGCCAATCAGGAAGCTTTGGCAAAGAAATGGATCAAGCACGTGGGCGAAACATACGATCTTGCCTCCCTTTCCCAAAAAAACCAGAAGTTCAGAGACCTATTGTGTGACTTTTATATCACTTTCAATAATCCCGAAGCGGCCATTCCTCTTCTGCAAGCTACACTCGACTGCTATCCCTACTCCATCAATCATTGGAACAGTTTGGGCAAATGCTACTTGAGCACCAATGACTATGAAGAGGCACACGAAGCCATAGACTTCGCACTGGCCATCGATGACAGCAATGCGGAGGCACTGACGCTTAAAGCCTTTTGCTACCAACAAAGCGGTGAACTTCAAAAATCCTGTGATTACTATCTCCGCCTGGCAGAGCAACAGGAAAATAAAACACGTGCTTATCTGGCATTGGCAAAGACCTATTTTGAGATGCAGGATTATACCTCCTCCATCTATTATATAGAAGCACTGCTGGACAATAAAGACGCATTAAGCAAATACGAACTGTCCGAACTATATGGCGACATAGCTTTATGCCATGCCGCCCTGAAGCACATCGGCGTGGGACAAGCATCCATCCGGCGTTCTTTGGAACTGAACGAGAACGACCCCGATACGCTTATCGTTGCAGGACGATTCTTCCTGATGGAAGCCAAAGCATGCAATGACGAGACTGCCAAAGCAGAAAACCAGGCCAAAGGAGAACTATACTTCCGACAGGCATTGAACTTAATCATGGAAGACGAACGGCTGGACTATCTGTTCACTATCGGCGCTGCTTGTTTCGACACACAGAACTTCAAGCTTGCCGCACAATACTACGAACAAATAAACCGTGAGTTTCCCGACAATGCACCCGCCACTTATTTCTTTCTGGCCTATTGCTATTTCTATCTGGAAGAAGCCATCTCCTGCATGCATTACATCGCAAAGATGAAGCACGAACTGCCCGATGCGTACAGCAACCTGGGCACAAGCGACTCTATACTGAGCGATACACGCTTTAACGAATTAATGCGTAACCTGAAAGACAGTGTCAATAATGGAAAAGTAGACTTAGATAATTTCTTATAATTAATTAATCATGGAATCAGTTGCATTTATCCAATGGTGCTTAGATCACCTTAATTATTGGACTATTACGTTATTAATGGCCATTGAAAGCTCTTTTATCCCCTTCCCGTCGGAAGTGGTGGTTCCCCCGGCCGCTTATAAAGCTGCAGGAGGAAATAGTGACCTGAATGTATTTCTGGTAGTTATTTTCGCCACCATAGGAGCCAATATCGGTGCCATCATCAATTATTACATTGCTTACTTTGTCGGCCGACCCTTGGTATACAAATTTGCCAACAGCCGTTTCGGTCACATGTGTCTGATAGACGAGGCAAAAGTACAGAACGCCGAGCATTACTTCGACAAGCACGGTGCTCTTTCCACCTTTATCGGCCGCCTCATTCCGGCAGTACGCCAGTTGATTTCAATTCCTGCCGGCCTAGCCAAAATGAAGCTGTCCACTTTTCTGCTCTACACTACATTAGGTGCAGGCATCTGGAACTGTATCCTGGCGGCAATCGGCTATTATCTGCAATCAGTGGTACCCGAAGAACAACTTCTGAGCACAGTAACCGAGTACAGCCACGAATTGGGTTACTGCTTCATTGCCATTGGTGTATTGGTAGTGGGCTTCCTTATTTACAAAGGACGAAAATAAGTGAACCTTTTTCTACTTACGTTTGTTATAATTACAATATCAGAACTAAAACAATAAAATTATGGCAAAAACAGCATTCAAAGGCACACCGGTAACATTAACCGGCGAATTTGTAAAAGTAGGAACTCCCGCACCCGAATTTACATTGGTAAAAGGTGATTTAAGTAATTATACATTGAAAGACGGAAAAGGAAAGTATTTGGTACTCAATATCTTTCCGAGTATGGACACAGGCGTATGCGCCACCTCTGTACGTAAATTCAATCAATTGGCAGCCAACCGCCCGAATGTGACGGTACTGGCCATCTCAAAAGATTTGCCTTTCGCACAGGGACGCTTCTGTACCACAGAAGGCATCGCCAACGTCGTTCCCTTGTCCGACTACCGATATACTTCCGATTTCGCACAGAAATACGGCGTACTGATGACAGACGGACCTTTGGCAGGACTTCTGGCCCGCTCGGTAGTGGTCATCAATCCGGAAGGCAAAGTGGTATATACGGAATTAGTACCCGAAATCACTCAAGAACCCAACTACGAAGCAGCCCTGAAAGCTGTGGAGTAAAGTAATTCATAAAGGTGCTTTCACACCTAACAGCACGTTAATCCGCTTATAATAAGCGGATTAACGTGAAACTCTAAATACTCCCGGCACCGGACGATAAGCATCAATACCGACAACCTTCTCTAACATATTCCTCGCCATCCAAGACTTTATACGACGATAAGCCGTACTACGCGTCATGCCGCATACACGCTCCAATTCAAGACGAGTGATGTAACTGTTGTATTTAAAATAGTCACTCAGTATCCCCATCAGTTCGATATCCGAATAATTCTTCGTATGTCCCCCTCTTTCGGAACGGATAAACTTCAGCCCCTCCAATTTACCGCATATAGCCTTCTCCGGCTTATACACCACCGACTTAAAACGGATGGATTCCGCCCGCACCTCTCCTTCCTTCTCCACATCGCCCGGACACGATAATGTCATCTGGAAATAACCTATACCGTCGATATGCACACAATTACCTTTTTGCAGTTCCTCCACAAAACGGTCACTCATTTCGCACAACACTGCCCTCAAATCACTCTTTGTCAAACTGGTCGCTTTCTGTATGTCATCCCCCAAACTCCAAATACTAATCGTTTTTGACCTGGCTACACGGGCGTGCAGATGCACCACCTCCTTCCCATCCACTTCACGGGGAGGGCTCTTATACAAATCATATTCCACCTTCATAATCTTCTCCTTTTACTGACTATTTCATACGTTTTTTCCTCATCGTTTCAGCCGGATGAAATGACCATCCCACCCGGCTGACATGCTCGATTCACCCAGGTAGAATGGTCGTGCCAGCCAAGTGGGACGATATCATTTACAGCATAAAGGTAACAAAAAAAAGACAGACAGACACCACGTCAGGCATTTATTTCCGATAAACGGAAAAATATCTGCTAAAGCTGCGAAATATTTGCAAACCCCTCTCCCAAGGTTGTAACTTAGCCGCATAGAAACCCAAAAACAAAGAAAAATGAGCAAAAGGAACTTGAAAAAGCTGAGAAAAGAGAATGAATCTTTAAAAGAAATGTGTGCCCGAAAAATGGCTCCGTCCACTGACCCTATACTGGATGCCATTTTGCAGATGGAATCTTACCTGAAACGCCACTATGATTTCCGCTTTAACCGAATGAACGAAATAACCGAATACCGCACACACGGTACTTTGCCTTTCGCTCCGCTGAGCCAACGAGACTTGAACTCCATCTGCATTGCAGTCCGCAAAGCAGGAATAAATTGTTGGGATAAGGACGTCAACCGTTTTATTTACTCCACACAAACCGGCAGTTATCACCCTTTCCTGCTCTATATGCAGGAACTTCCGTTGTGGGACGGTACAGACCGGCTGACCGACTTGGCACAGCGTGTTTCTACCGATGATTACTGGATACAGAGTTTCCACCGATGGATGTTGGCAATGGTAGCCCAATGGATGGGGCTGGACAACACCCATGCCAATAGCGTAGCCCCCATTCTGGTCAGTCGGAAACAAGGAAAACAAAAATCCACGTATATAAAAATGCTGGTACCACCCGAATTGCAAAACTATTATACCGATGACTTCAACCTGAATTCCAAGGGACAGGCCACTCGTAAATTATCGGAATATGGGCTGATATGTATGGATGAATTTGACAAGGAAACCACCAAGAAGATGCCTTTATTAAAGAATCTGATGCAGATGGCAAGCCTGAGTTTCATCAAATCATATCAAAAGAGCTTCTCCAAACTGCCTCGAATCGCTTCGTTTGCCGGTACATCCAACCGCAAGGATATTCTGACCGATCCTTCGGGAAGCCGCCGTTTTATCTGTATCGAAGTGGAAGAGAAAATCAATACAGAAGATATCATACATTCACAAATCTATGCCCAGTTAAAAACAGAACTGTTGCGTGGGAAGCGTTATTGGTTTGACAGTGACGAAGAAGCGGAAATCAATCTCCATAACCGGGAATTTTACAGACAATCAACAGAAGAGAGCATATTTAATTGTTGTTTCCGGGCGGCACAACCTGATGAAACGTATATGGAACTGTCGGCAGCAGAAATATTCCTATGTATCAAGAAGCGCTATCCCCATGCATTAAAGCAGGCATCTCCGGCTAGTTTCAGTAAAGTATTGATGTCACTTGGAGTAGAAAGGATACATACGCGCACCGGCAATCTCTATCGGGTGATAGAAATGAGATAACTCCTTTCACACAAATGCGCTATAAATCAATATTTTACAGCGCATTTTGTGTGAAAGGAGTTTTTCTAAACTTTTTTTTCCGTACTATTTGGGACTTTATTCTTAGTCAGCAAAGCTCAAGTCACATACCGGTATTCCGACCTGATACTTTCTCAAAGCATTCTCACTCATCTTCCGTTTTACCTTAGAAACGGGTACCAGATAATAGAGCATCGGATTATTCGGTTTCTGTCCGTACCCTATTAATACAAAATCAACTTTCTTCCTTCTCCGGTCAATCAGTTCTTTCCGTGAGAATTTATAAGCACCACTTTCTGTAAAAGGATACCAAGTGCACATCACATTCACCGGCTTATCTGCTCTATTCACAAGAGTAAGAAAATTACCCTCACTTACCGTGCGACACTTTATCAAACCTCTCTCATTAATGAACTTGCAAATGAAGGAAGCAAAGGTGTTATTATTGGTATCCTTTACCTGTGCAAATGATATTGTCGGCAAGAAAAAGCATAAAAATATGCTCAACTTAAAATATTTACTCATTGTTGGACCACTATTTATAAATTAAATTGGTAGTCTTAACAATGGAGAGAAGAGATTTGTTCTAGTAAGAAAATACTAATGCAAAATTTTACAGAAAAATATGCCTTTATTTACGCAATACCAATTTATAAATTAATGCTCTTAATTGATTAGGAATTAAACGTACTCCAACTCTCACTATTATATTGTACAATAAAGTTATTGGGCCAATAAAATGCATTCTATAAAATCCCATTTGCGAATGAATATCTGAAATTGCATACTTTAGTCCACCTCTCCTTTTGATTACATCACGAGAAAAACGAAACCATAAAAGACTCTCTTGTATATTATAAAAATGAGCTCCATTCTGAATCATTTTTACCCAAAGACAATAATCTTCAGGAAAACCATTATATCCATTGACACTCAATACCGAACTCTTTTTATATATAACAACAGGATGATTTATCGGAGAACGATGCTTGGCATATTTGACTATTTCCTCATGAGTTTCCGGAACCTTTTTCAGTGCCAAGATATGCTCCGGAGTGTCTTCAAATTCTTCAATCCAAGAACTACAAATATCGATTTCAGGATGTTCTTGAAAAACGGCTAACTGCCTTTGAAATCTATTTGATTTCGCAATATCATCTGTGTCCATTCTAGCCACCAACTCATAGGTACAATGCTTGAGTCCTTCATTCAGAGCATTTCCCAAACCCCGATTTTGAGGGAGTGCTATAATTTTCAAAATTGAATACTTTTGCTGATATATTTCAATTAAAGAATCTAACTCTTTAGTTAAAGGTCCATCTTTAACCAAGATAATTTCATTAGGCAATAACGTTTGAGATAAAATACTATCTAAACTCTGCTGAAGAAACTCAGGCTTTTCTTTATAATAAACAGAAAGGAGTACTGAAAACATTTACAACAATTTAATATAAATTCCAATCAAACAAAATATTATTATATGGGTAAACCCCCACAGAACCTGTAAGAAGAAGCATAAAAAACAAAGAACCCACATAACAAAGCAAAATAAAAAGAGCAGCTCCTTTAGGTTTTAGCCTATTATTATAAACATACATTGGCAAAACAATAAGCTGAACTATTGAGAAAAACATCACGACACGAGTACCTAAAGACAATCCCACCAACAAATTATTTGCAATAATTCCCAATATATAAATTTTAAACCAAGGTGTATCTTTTATATCATCATCAGAAGTGTTATATATAAAGACGCATAATGCATTCAGGAATAAAGATAAAATCAGAGGTAATAAAATAGAACTTCTAAAACCATTTTCACTACTGGACAAATATATCGCATAGGGTCCCAAAATATAACTTAACAGCCCTTCGCTTATAAAAAATAATCCCCCAAGCAAAGAAAATACTATTCCCCAATAAAGTCTTTTAGTAGTAATTTGTATTTTCAAAAAAGGTAAGACCAAAAATGTAACAATTGCAGAATAATGAAATAAAAAAGCAATTAATCCATAAAAGATAAATAAATTCCTTTTTCCTTCTACTAATTTAGAATATGCATAAAAGACAAAGGAAACCGCTATCATTTGTCTAGTTATATTCATTGAGTAAAAGATAAAATACAACGAATACAAAAGGAATAAAGAGAAAAGTATATTGGGACTATATTTTATAAGCACTTTTGAAATACAAAAAAATGTGATTAGTGAAGATACCCAAAGCAAAATATGGAAATTTCCTCCTAAAGCATAAACCAAGAAGTTTACAAGCACCCACAATGGCTCTGGATAGGTATAATCCTTATCAACTACTACTGAATTATATATTACTTCATAAGTTTGAGTATCCGGGCAAACTTCTATCCCTCTAAAGCCTACAACAATAGATAAAAAAAATACTAAACTGAAATATAATACATTGTTATTACTTTTAGTAGAACAAAGCAATAAACCCCACCATAAAAGACTAAAGCCAATCATGCGACACTGTAACGAATTAAAATAACTTTAATACAATAATTTTTCATAGATTATTTTCCAATCCTTCTACTTCTTCAACCGTCTCAAAAAGTGAACTAATTTATTGTGTCCCTTACGCCCTAAGCTATAATATAATATACAATGGATATATCTTTTTAAAATATACACAGTTCCCTTCTTCAACCATTTTCCATCAAAATGATGCACACAATAAGTTTCTTCAGATATTGCTATTTTTCCAACGTTATAATCTTTAGGAGAGAAAAAATAATAAGGCTTAATATCTATATTCTCATGCTTAATAACAGAATGTACCAAAAGAGGAACCGGACGCATATCATAAGACCCATCCTGCTTAACAAAAGGACGAACATTATAATAATCTAAGCATTTCTTCACCCATTCACATCCTTTTTCAACTCCAATCACGGCAGCTTCTATATCACCACTAGCTTCCTCTCCTATTATTTCTTTTTCACATAAAAGAGGATCGAATGTTTTTAAAACCTCTACGTCAGCATCTAAATAGATACCTCCATAATGATATAATGCATAGAATCGTATGTAGTCTGCCGCAAAAGCATATTTTCTGTTCTCAAAGCTCTGTTTTAGCCAAAGATTTGATGAAACATCAATTCTATTCGTATCCCATAGCATTATCTCATAATCCGGCAAAACTCGCTTCCAAGATTCTAAGCAATTAGCAATCAAAGGAGGATACGGTTCACCACTAAGCCAACAAAAATGAATAATTTTAGGTATCATGATAATAAAGTAAATAGTTTATCCCAAAGCATATAAACCTTTTCAGGAGAAAATCTAGACGCATCTTTAGCAGCTCTCTCTCCCATCAAATGTCTCAATTTGTCATCTCCACATAATTTCAACATACAGTCTACCATCCTATCCATTTCACCTTCAGGCAATAAATATCCATTATAATTATCTGATACAACCTCTTTTGGTCCTGTTTTGCAATCAAAACTTATAATTGGAAGTCCATAAGATTGTGCCTCTAATAAAACCATCGGTAGCCCCTCAAATCTTGATGTCATCAAATATATAGAAGAAGATAAATAATATTTTGAAACATTATTTGTAGGTGGCATAATTTTAATCCTATCTTCTAAATCTAATACTTCAATCATCTGTAAGAGTTTCTTTTTATCCTGTCCATCCCCCACAATAACCAAATTCCAATCACGATTGATTTTAGCAAAAGAACTAAAAACATGTAACATTATATCAAAACCCTTTTGCGGATACAGTTTCCCTATCGCCAAAATTGTTTTATTATTTAAAGAAGATTTCTGTTCTGGAAGAAAGATACTATTGGGAATAACGAAAGAACAAGTATTTAACTGTTTCATTTTAAAAAGATCTTCATTTGTCAACACAATAGTTGCATCTAATTTATTGTAAGAAATTTTTCTTAACATTTTCCAAATAAAAGAAACGCAATCAAAAGAATTATGTTCACAACCAACCCTTTTTCCATATGTTTTTGGTAAAATTCCAAGTACCACATTAGCATATGTTCCTATTCCTAATATAAAATCAAAATTATGTGTAGACAAATACTTATATAATTTTATACAAACCAACAACTTAGACAAGACAAAAGTATTTTTGACATTCAAATAATCTATTTCCACACTTGCAGCAACAGGAAATATTTCAGTGTCTTTCCTTTTATCCATGGATAAAATACAACAATTTACACCTTTTTGGGCATACCAAGATGCTATGTGAGAAGCTACTTTCTCCCCTCCACCCTTAAAATGGATATCATTAACGATTAACAATATTGCTTTCATTTTTTAACAAAATAAGGACATAACATTAGGATGATATATTTCATAAAATCCCATATCCACCATAAATCAAATTTTCTAATCCGTAGCACTTCTCTAAAAACTGCATTTCTATGTGAAATCGTCAAACCAATGCAAACATCGTATCTAGCAATAGTTTGAGGTAGATATTTTATTGACTGCATACCATACTTACCAAGTAACTGATACATCATATTATAATCTGCATCATATTTATACTTCACATCAAAACCTATCATTTTTGCATTTTCAGTTCGCACAAAAAAAGACTGATGAGAAGTAGGCATATTTCTCAACAAAAAATTAGGTAATCTTGATTTTAATAGCTCTTCTCCTCTCGGACGTACATAAATTGTGTCTCCATACAGAGCTACAATTCGTCTATCATATTGTTCCAACTGCAGGTTCTCCAATACTTCAGTATGTACAAAAGAATCACCTGAATTCATAAAATTAATCCATTCTCCTGATGCTATTTTTAAACCTTTATTCATCGCATCATAAATACCTTGGTCAGGTTCACTAATCCAATAAGAAATTTTATCTTGATATTTTTTTATTATATCTACAGTTCCATCAGTACTTCCACCATCTATTATAATATATTCAACATTTGAATATGTTTGATTTATAACAGATAATATTGTAGATTCAATAGTTGCAACAGCATTATAAGAAACTGTCACTATAGAAATTTTTTTATTCATACACATAAATCAACAAATCTCTTTATATAAATTCGCTAATTGAGTAGCTGATTTCTCCCATGAAAATAAAAATAACCGTTCATATCCTAACTGCTGTAAAGAATTTATTTGCTCTGATGAATATGAGATAAAAGATGATATACATTGATAAAAATCAGAGCCATGTTTATCTAAGTTAAAATATAGGGCAGCATTTCCTGCAACTTCAGGAAAACAACTTTTATTATTTAATAGAACAGGACATCCAGCCGCAAAAGCTTCCAATATTGGCATACCAAAACCCTCATCTAACGAAGGATAAATAAAAGCTTCCGCATTAACCAATAGATTATTAAGTTCATGTGAAGAAGCAAAATAATGAATAACCTGATTACCAATATTTAAAGACTTTATAAGTTTATTTTCTTCCAATGTAAATGGCAATCCTGTGCACACTAATTTATATTCAGAATGCTCTTTCAATATTTTTGCCATTTCCATAATAAATAAATCAAAATTTTTATAAGAATCCCTTAACCCCATATATAAAAAATATTTATGCGGAATTATTGGTCGCTCTTTTCTTATTAAATCAAAATCAATATTATTATTATAGCCATGATGAATAACAAATATTTTTTCTTGTTGAATACCAAAAATATCCACAATTTTATCCTTCGTATATTGACTTACAGCAACAATTGCCGCAGCCTGTTTTGCTAAGTTAAATTTATTTTTCACTTGAAAATCATTTGCATTAAAATATTGAGGATATAATTCTGTAATCATATCATGAATAGTCAACACAAATGGTTTCCCGCCAAGATACTTTAAAAAATAATCGTCAAAAAATGTAGGGTGGAAAACATCATAATCCTGTTTTTTTATAGATTCTATCGCATAATTTCGATTTATATTTAAAGATGAAGGATAGCATGGAAACATTTTATTACATAAATCAAATATTCTTCCTTTTCCTTTAAACATTATAGGTAGCAAAAAATTATCAACTGTCTTTGATAGCCTACTCACATTCTTATCAAAGCCATATTCTTTTACATAAATATTATCACTTTCTTTTAAAGCTATAGAATAAGCAACTGTCTGAGGCAAATGAGAAATCAGCTCTGCAAAACTTCTCGAAATTCCACCATATTTTTGAAATAAAAAAGCTTGATAATCATATAATATTTTCATAAAAAAACATTTTTGAATTAATATAATCATACACCATAAAAATCACTAATATGTGGACTCTCATAGAATAAACAATCACGATCAAATTAGAAATTCACGAACGATTTTCATTCCAATTATATTATCTCGTGAGTCAGACAAACAAAAAATAAATCTAAAATAAAGATATTAAAAGAATCAACTTATTCTCTATTTCCTTAGAATACACAGATAATGTATTACAGTTTCTTTTATAAAAATATACTCAGTAAATTTACATAATCCAGCTATTAAAATCCATAACACAATACTAACTAATAGACCTATAAACAGTTGAGCTGGCAAACTAACAATATTGACAACAATCAAACTAGCTAACGTAATACAACAACACAAGCTAACAGTAGGAATAAGCAATTTCAAATGCTCTTTTATAGTAACTAATGGTAAAACCATTTTCAAAAGATAAACCATTATAAGGAAATCAAAGATTGAATAGATAACCAACCCAAAACACATAACATTAATACCAAAAGCCATTGTAGAAAATAATAAAATAAATGAAACCATCTTTTTCATGTATTCACCCTTTAATGCTAAATCACTTCTGCCACAAACATTAATAACTTCAACCATTAATATCATAATTGGATTTGCAATATAAGCTAAACAAAGAATTTTTAAAATAGGTGCTGACTGCATCCATTGATCACCTAAAAGAATATAAATTAAAGAATCAGAATAACATAATAAAACTGTCATTAAAGGAAATACACAGAATGTTGTCAACTGAACAGCTTTATTGTACATTGAATATAAGGCTTTAAGATCCTTCTGATACTGACAAAAAATAGGAAATAAAGCTCTATTAACAATCTTTGCTAAATTATTTGATGGAAATTGAGCAATAGTAGAAGTACGGTTATAATATCCCAAGGCAGTTGAATCGTATCTTTTACCAATAACAAGGGTATATAAATTCATATAAATACTATCAAGCAAACCAGCCAATAATAGCTTGGATCCAAACCCAAAAAGTTGTTTAAAAGATAATATTGAAAAACTATTAAGAGCTATATGCGGAGTGAATAACCATAAAAAAAATGTACAAAGAAAGTTATTTAATAAAGTTTGAATAACCAAAGCCCAAACTCCATACCCTTTATATGCGAAATATATTCCTATAACTCCACTAATAATAACTGAAATTAATGAAACAAGTGCTTGTCTTCGAAAGTCCAACAGAATTGTTAACTTTGCTCTATAAACAATAGATAATGAAATAAATATCAAATTCAGACCAATAACCCTTGTTACAGTTGTCAATACAGGTAACTCATAAAAGGATGCAATCCAAGGTGCTCCACAATAAAGTACCAAATAAAGCAATAGTCCCAAAACTAGATTAAAATAAAAAACAGTAGAATAATCCTTATCACTCCTATCTTGTTTTTGTATCAAAGCCGTAGAAAAACCACTATCAATTAATGTTTGAGCTATTGATAAAAAAATAACAACCATCGCAATCATTCCATAATCAGAAGGAAGTACTAATCTTGCAATAATAATACTTAAAAGAAATTGTATTCCTTGTACAGAGAAACGCTCTATCGCACTCCACAGAACACTTTTAGCTGTTTTACTCTTTAATGATTCTGACATAATATTCTATACCTTATTTACAATCAGCTATTCATTATTCTATTTTACGTTTCTCAATCACTTTATCCATATACATATGCATCCCTGTCCAAACCGCTACATCCGCAATAAATAACAGTGTATTATCAACATAGCTAACCAATAGAATATTACTTAAACTAAACAAAAAAGAAATGAACAAAATAGTTATCATTGCTTTTCTGACAGTAAATCCCATGGCAAGAAACTTATGATGGATATGCGTTTTGTCCGGCAAAAAAGGGCTTTTGCCATTACGCACTCTGCGAATGACAACACGAATTACATCCAGACATGGAACCAGTAATACGCTGAATGCAACCAATATGGCACCATTATAATTGAAATTCATCATTACATATTGGTTCATTGTATATTTAATTGTCAGAAAACTGAGAATAAAACCTAAAGTCAAACTGCCGGTATCTCCCATGAATATCTTTTTGCCACGCTCTGCCTGACCAAATACATTGTAATAAAAGAAAGGAAGTAACACACCGATAGTTGTAAAGGCTAAAAGACTATACAACCAAAGTCCATTATATATAAATAAATTACCATATACAAACAAAGCGACAATGCTAAGCCCGGAAGCCAACCCGTCTATACCATCAATTAAATTGATAGCGTTTGTAATAAATACAACTAGCAAAATAGACAAGGGTACTCCGATGTATACAGGAATGGAATAAATACCAAACATCCCATAAAAATCATTCACATATAAACCTGCCAATGGGAACATAGCTGCCGCAAAAATCTGTACAAGAAACTTCTGGCGCCAGCGTACTCCTACTAAATCATCGGCAATACCGACAATGAAAAGCAGGGGCAAACCGCTACACAACAATAAAAGTTCCGGAAATTGAGTGGTACCATCCATCCAGAAAAACCATCCCGCCTTCTTACATAATGCTACCAAAAATGTAACAGCAAAAAGTATGGTGGGGAAAAAGCAAACTCCGCCCAAGCGCGAAATGGGACGTCTATGAACCTTTCTTCCATCAGGAAGATCAAACAATCCTTTCCTTCTCGAAATGATGATAATATTGGGAATAATAATACGTGCCAAACTGATAGCCAACACGAAGCCTATTAAGATAATTATCAAATGTTCCATCATAATTCAAATTATAAAACCAAAGAATAAGTATTCTCACTACGAGATAAATCATAATTCAAGCGACAGATATGATAATACCTACCATTACCCCATCTTTGCGAAATTACGTCCATTCTTTTAGTTTTTGTGTCTAGTTATTAAGTCTTTCTATATATCCTATGGGCATCTCTACACAAGCAAATCCCAATGCAGCAATGCGAACGGCAACCTTGGTTTTCCCGTCTACAGTAACCAACTCTCCTTGTAGTCCCGATAAAGGTCCTTTTATTACCCGCACTTTTTCACCGGGTATCAAAGAAGGATCGTTGAGTGAAATGGCACTGTCCGAATAATCGAGCATAAACCGGAATCGCTCCATTTGTTCATCGGGTATGACCAACGGCACACTTTCGCCACGATTCACCATATACCGATTCACCGAATATAATTCAAGCACTTTCTTCCGTTCCAAAGCATCTACATGAACAAATACAATCATAGGAATCAATACCCTGGATATTTTTTTCCGGCGGTCACTCCATTGATGAATTTCTTCTTGTATCGGAAGAAAATTTTCAATTCCCATAGTGTTTAGGCGAGCACTTGTTTTCTTCTCGTGATAAAGGCGAACGTACACAGCCAACCACTGCTTTGGGTAGGCTTCGCCGTTACCTGTCACAATAGCAGGTAAATCAAGCGCTTCTTTTTCTGAATTCATAAAACTCATAATTAGCATTTTAGTACATATCTATTATCATAAATTTAATAATAGACACATCCATTATACTAAGACAATGCAAATATAGCGTAATACTGCGTAATAAAACAGTTTTTTTTAATTATTTATCCTATTTTTTCCGCATATCAGCAATCATATTCAAAAAAAATATTTTGCAAATGAATTAACATTATCTATGTTAGATAGATACTTATGTTTAACAGAATTAAATGTAAATTGTTTCGGCTGTATCCTATTATCACTGCTACCCCTCCGGATTATATCAAAAAGAAGACCGGCTAACTCATTTCAAGTTAATCGGCCTTCTGCTATTTTTTTAAGATAAATACCATTGATACATCTTATGCACCCCTTCCTCAATATCAATCCGATGATGCCACCCCAATGCGTGCAGTTTACTCACATCAGTCAGTTTTCTCATGGTACCATCCGGCTTGGTCGAATCAAAAATCACCTTGCCCTGATACTTCGTTTCCTTCACTATCAAATCGGCCAGGGCAGCAATGGTGATTTCTTTGCCTGTGCCAATATTGATATGGCAGTTCCGAACATCCTTTGTGCCTTTCTGATAAGTATCTTCAAAATTGACATGTTCCATTATGTAGACACTGGCATCCGCCATTTCCTCACTCCACAAAAATTCGCGAAGCGGTTTACCGGTTCCCCACAACACGACCGATGGTCCGGTGATACCGTATTTATGTAAAACAGACAGTATTTCACCCTCGCTTGCAGTTCCATCTACGCCCTCTACCGGTCGAAGACTCAGGTCTTTACGTATGGCTCCCCAATCAGACTCATTCAAACATTTAGCCAAATGAATTTTACGAATCATAGCAGGCAGAACATGGCTGTTTTCAAGATGGAAGTTGTCATTCGGTCCATACAAATTGGTAGGCATCACTGCGATATAATTTGTTCCATATTGAAGATTAAAACTTTCACACATTTTCAAACCGGCAATCTTGGCAATCGCATACGGCTCGTTCGTATATTCCAACGGAGAAGTTAACAATGCATCCTCTTTCATCGGCTGTCGAGCATCACGCGGATAAATGCAAGTACTGCCCAAGAACAACAATTTCTTTACTCCATGTCTGAAACTTTCACCGATGACATTCTGCTGTATTTGCAAGTTTTGATAGATAAAATCTGCCCGATAGATACTGTTTGCCATAATCCCCCCAACATGAGCGGCCGCCAAAATCACATACTCCGGCTGCTCTTCGTCAAAGAATCTCTTCACAGCAACCCCGTCGAGCAAATCCAATTCTTTATGAGAACGACCTATCAAATGGGTGTAACCCTTTTCCTGCAAATTCTTCCAAATAGCCGATCCCACCAATCCGTGATGCCCAGCTACATATATTTTGGCACTCTTTTCCATACCGATTCTTTTCTTATTTAACAATACCCTTTTCCAGATATTCAGCCAAGTTCATGCGAATCTCGTCTCCGGCTCTCTCGACCGCCACTTTCGCCATGTCGGCATCGACCATAATCTTCACCAATTCTTCAAAAGAGGTCTTCATGGGAT
>ENA-ORNP01002218-ORNP01002218.1-human-gut-metagenome-genome-assembly--contig:-NODE-2218-length-16849-cov-17.010599_pt1 | contig 16849 bp, 13 predicted proteins | sample MGYA00242119_ERZ509030 | MGnify/ENA primary metagenome ERZ509030 (study PRJEB26280, sample SAMEA2338708) | human gut metagenome | biome: human gut; feature: human-associated habitat; material: faeces... | reverse complement strand
CCGGCGGGCAACACCTATATGGAGGACCTGGAGGGCGCGGGCGGCGTGTACGCCGTGTTTGCCTTCATCATCGGCGACGACCCCACCTATCAGGTCATCGACGGCGCGTGGCTGGATGACGCGACGCCATACGGCACCCTCCACCGCCTGGGCAGCGACGGTACCCATACCGGCGTGCTGGCCGAGGCCGTGGCCTGGGCGTGGACGCGGTGTCCCCATCTGCGGGCGGACACCCACGAGGATAACCACCCCATGCGCCGCTGTCTGGAACGCGCCGGCTTCGCGTACACCGGCACCATCCACGTCGCCGACGGCACCCCCCGCCGCGCCTACGAGCGCATATGACCCCCGTTAGCCTTCCCCCTGGGGGGGGGTCCGCGGGTCTGACAGGCCGGTGGCCTGTCATTCAACACCGCGGACCGACCGACCCGCAGGGAGACAGGTGCCCCCGTAGGGGGCGGATGAGGTGTAGCCGCGCAGCGGCGTAAAGCCCTCGTCCCGCCGCGCAGGCGGCGTCTTAAACTCCCCGGCGGCGTCAGCCGCCACCAACCAAAGCCGCCCTCCGGGCGGCTTTGGCGCGATTAGATAATCGCCCATTCGGTAGAAGAAAATGGCTCCTACCGTGGCGGAAGCAAGCGGCCGCGCCAGCCTCCGTGCCGGTGAGCGTAGGCACAGTCCTTTTGACCGACAGTGATAACCGGCGTACTTCATTCGCGAGTACATACTTCCAAATTCGTACACTCCGCGGCGCGCCAAGGGATCCTTAAACCGTAGGTTTAAGTGGTTTTCTTTGGTACCTTTCTTTTGACAAAAATCAAGACAAAGAAGGATATTTCCGATGAATAAACTTATGGATTGGATGAAAGGCAAATTCATGAAATATCATATCTCGGATAAGGAATATGATATGATTCAAAAAGATATGCAGGAGGAGAACAGAAACAGTTTGTTGTTCTTCTCCGTGATCACGATATTGTTTCTGATTGTTATGCTTTTAATTTCTTTTTGTTTTCCTGCGTTTGTAAGATATCGGTCAGCTTACATACTACTGATGCTTGTAGAGGGGCTTATATTAGCAGGTGCATATATAAGCAAAAATAAGAATCCGGCAATATTATTTTTTTGTATGTATGCTTTTGAAATCATGCTATATGTATTTGCCGTCATCTTAGGCGTATTCGCTCAGTCACAGGAACAAGCGGTTGCTATTGTTGCATTTTTGCTTACGGTGCCGTTACTTTTTACAGACAAGCCTTTTCGAATGATTTGTGGTATTGGCGTTGGTGTTGTCCTTTTTATCCTCACAGCGATAGAGATCAAAGACAAGTCCGTGCTTTTTATTGACATTGTTGATGTTGTAGTGTTTGGTTTTTTAGGAGCCATCCTGGGCACCTATGCAATGAAAGTGAAATGCCAGAGATTACTGTTTGCCCGTAAGGTTGCGATATTAAGCGAAACAGATATGTTAACAGGTCTGCGAAATCGTAATGCCTATGAGCAAAGGTTACACGATTATGCATCACTGGAAAATTGTGAAATCGCAAGTGTTTATGTAGATGTGAATGGGCTTCATGAAATCAATAATACAAAAGGACATGCCGCGGGAGATCAGATGCTCCGCTATGTAGGAAGAACCATACAGCATGAATTTGGTGAAATGAATTCATTTCGTATAGGCGGTGATGAGTTTGTCGTTTTGCTTACCGATGAATCGGAAGATAGGATAAGAGCGAAAATTGAGCAAATAAGAAAACAGGTCGAAAAAGAATCTTATCATGTTTCTATAGGATGTTCTGTTGGAAACACATCAGATAAAAATATATCATCCTTGATTGCTGAAGCAGAAAAACGAATGTATGAAGATAAACGATTGTATTATCAGAATAGTGGCATAGATAGAAGAGCAAGAATATAGCTGCGTAAGCCACATTGTCAGCTTTTTTGTGTGGTGTGAGCTATGGATTCCTTCTCGAATATGACTGGAATATTTATGTCCTTGAGTTCTCTGATGTATTTCAGACAGTCCAGAGTGTTTCGGGCAAATCGGCTGATGGACTTGGTGATAATCATGTCGATGTTTCCGGCCTCGCAGTCGTCAATCATACGGTTAAAGTCCTCACGCTTTTTTGTGTTGGTGCCGGAAATACCATCATCGGCGTAGATAACGGCAACTTCCAGTTTGATGAACTACAAGGCCAACTTCGAGCGCAACGCCGACCGTCTTGTGAACGCCAACACCATTTACGAGGGACAGGTCATTGTCCTGCCCGCGAAGTAAGCACAAGCAATCCACATAACGAAAGCATAAAAAAAGCCCACCTCGAAAAGTCGAGGTGGGCTTTTTTTCGTGTGCGCGGATTTGCTTAACTTAATGACATTGCCCGAAAGGGCTTTCTTTTTTACCCAGATGTACCGCTGAGGTATCAAAAAAGGAAAGTAAATGTATATAGCTTGAACGCAAAGCTTCATAGCTTTCGCGTTCTCCCGCCGTGGACATTTGCGGGGAAAATGTTGCAAATTGCCGTTGTGCAATTTAGCAAACGCCCCCGGCGTGCGAATTCGGAAAAGCAAAAAAACACAGCAAAAAGTGCGAAAAAGGATTTCTGCTATATTTTTTAAGGAAATGGTACCAATACAAGTGAAAAAATTGCATAAAAAAATTTTTGTACCTGAAATACCGTGGGATATCGTGGCGAAAAATACATTCTAAACGTATGGTACATCTTCCGCGGCTGGGGAAAAACCGGATGTAAATGCCACAAAATGGGAAGTTTTTTCGCAAAAAAGTTGCGGGCAAAATAACGAAAAGAACCGGACACTTTTTCAGGCGTACCCAAAAAAAGTGTGAAAATTTGACGTGCGCGCTGTTTTTCTTTATAATATTTCAGGAACAAAAAAGAAGATTTCGAATTTCTCAACAATTCGGAACGGAAAGAGAGAAAAACATGGAAAAATACCTTGTTTTGGCAACCTTTGCAGGGTCTGTCATCGCACTCATCTTCGCCTTCGTCACCGGCAAAAAAGTGCTGAGTTTTGACGAAGGCACCCCGCTTATGAGCAAAATTTCGCAATCTATCCGTGCGGGCGCCAACGCCTACCTGAAGCGGCAATACACCGTTGTAGGTGTGTTTTTTGCCTGTATGATCGTGGTTTTGTGCATTATGGCGGCCTTAAAGTTGCTGACTTGGTTCGTGCCCTTCGCGTTCCTGACCGGCGGTTTCTTCTCCGGCCTCAGCGGCTTTGTCGGTATGCGTATCGCCACCAAGGCCAACTGCCGCACCGCCAACGCCTGCCGCGACGGCCTGAACCGCGGCCTCCGCGTGGCCTTCTCCGCCGGCTCCGTTATGGGCTTTACTGTGGTCGGCCTCGGCCTGCTGGATATCAGCGTGTGGTTTATGCTTCTGCGCTTCGTGTTTAAGCTGGAGGCCGCTGACATCACCAGCGCCATGCTGACCTTCGGCATGGGCGCCAGCTCCATGGCGCTGTTTGCCCGCGTGGGCGGCGGCATCTTCACCAAGGCGGCCGATGTGGGCGCCGACCTGGTGGGCAAGGTTGAGGCCGGTATTCCCGAGGACGATCCCCGCAACCCCGCTGTTATCGCCGATAACGTAGGTGACAACGTGGGCGATGTGGCCGGTATGGGTGCGGACCTGTATGAGAGCTATGTTGGCTCCATCATCTCTGCCTCCGCTTTGGGCGTGGCGGCATTCAGCGATCAGGCCTTCAAGGCCATGGCTATTCCCATGGTCATGGCGGCGGTGGGCATCATCTGCTCCATCATTGGCTCTTTCTTCGTCAAGACCGAGGAGAACGCCGACCAGCGCACGTTGCTGAAAGCACTGTCTCGCGGCACCAACCTGGCGGCTATTCTGATTGCTATTATCTCCTTCTTTCTGGTGTGGGCCCTGCTGGGCATTGAGCACTGGGGACTGTATGTGGCCATTCTCTCCGGTCTGGTGGCCGGCGTGCTGATCGGCAAGGCCACGGAGTATTACACTTCTGATACCTACAAGCCGACCCAGGAGCTGAGCAGCAAGAGCCAGACCGGCTCCGCTACCATCATCATCGGCGGTCTTGGCCTGGGTATGCTCTCCACGGCGGTGCCCATCGTGATCGTGGCGGTGTGCATCCTGTTGGCGTTCTTCCTCTCCGGCGGCGCAGCCAGCACAGGCATGGGCCTGTACGGCATCGCGCTGGCGGCAGTGGGTATGCTGTCCACGCTGGGCATCACCCTGGCCACCGACGCCTACGGTCCCGTGGCCGACAATGCCGGCGGTATCGCTGAGATGGCTGGCCTGGAGCCTGAAGTCCGCAAGCGCACAGATGCGCTGGACTCTTTGGGCAACACCACGGCAGCTACCGGCAAGGGCTTTGCCATCGGCTCCGCCGCGCTGACGGCTCTGGCACTGATGGCTTCCTATATCGAAAAGGTCAAGGAAGTGGGCGCGAATGTCACCTTTGAGGACTTCTCCCTGATGAACCCCGTGGTGCTGGTGGGTCTGTTTATCGGCGCGTGCCTGCCCTTCGTGTTCGCAGCGCTTACCATGAACTCCGTGGGCCGCGCGGCCCAGAGCGTGGTGCTGGAGGTACGCCGCCAGTTCCGCGAGATCACCGGCCTGATGGAGGGCAAGGCAGATCCCGACTACGCGCGCTGCGTGGATCTGTGCACCAAGGCCAGCCTGAAGGAGATGGTGCTGCCCACCGTTATCGCGGTGGTGACGCCCATTGTGGTAGGTATGATCCTGGGTTTCAAGGGTGTGGTCGGTCTGCTGGCCGGTGCCACCGTTACTGGTTTCCTGATGGCTATCTACATGGCCAATGCCGGCGGTGCCTGGGATAACGCCAAGAAGTACATCGAGGCAGGCAACTTCGGCGGCAAGGGCAGTGATTGCCACAAGGCCGGCGTGGTGGGCGACACCGTGGGCGATCCCTTCAAGGACACTGCGGGTCCGGCCATCAACATCCTCATCAAGTTGCTGAGCATGGTGTCCATCGTGTTTGCCGGTCTGATCGTGAATTACGCTATTCTGTAACGGGAAAAGGGGAAAAAGAACAAGCAGCACCCCCGGCTTCTCTCTCTCAGATGCGCTAAGTAATTGATTTTTTTGAACAGGCAGGCAGTGGCGTGAGCCGCTGCCTGCCTGTTCTTTTGTTGTTTTTACTATGCGACTGTGGGACTTCCTCAGGTGAGGCCATCGCTTGGAGTGAGGAGGATTGGGCCACGGCAGAACTGCCTGCCGACAATCGATTTGACTATCGGGACGTTGCAGCAGCAGGCAAACGAAAATCGCCGTGCAGAGGTCGTGTGCAGCAGTGGCTTCAGCGCATTTTCCCGTGAAACGATTCAGGAAGATGCCGCCTTCTTGACTGCTGAAGAAGCACAGGTGATTGAGGTTGTAAACGATGAGCAGAATAAACCATGCACTTTTTCGGCAGAAGACGCGCTGAAGGATATCGAGCTTCTTCCCAGAATCCTGCGGAGTTCTTATGGTGCCTACTATCTGTATGAAAAAGCTGATTGGGATGCAGCGGCTGATTCTATGTGAGACTATATCCAAAACTCCACCGCGAAGGAATCCTCTACCAATGAGTTGGGCAGCGAATTGCTGCGCGCCTACAGCTTTGTGAATGACGACCATTTCCGCGCACAATGGCCACTCCACCATTGCTGCCAGCAACGGATATCTTTACTACAACTATTTGAAAGATGTCTATTTCTGGCAGGATGCACGGGGCTATTTCGCATGGAAAGATGACCATAAATGGTATGTTACCGCGATAAATGGCAGCGATAGGCGAAGTGAAAATAAAGCGCAACTCATCAATTTGAGAGAGCTGCGCCTTCAATTCTTGAAAGGCATAAATAGAGAAGCAAGCCGCCGCAATGGACAGTTTGCTGCCTTGCTTGATTTCAACGGACAAATCGTCCTTAAGAGTTTTTGTTGTGTTATTTATAAGCTCCATAAGGAGGTACCCCAATATGGCTGAGGAAAAGAAAGTCGTCACGCTGGACGATTTTGAGCAGCGTCTGATGGTCAGCGGCCTGATGGATTTTCAGAACGATCTTCTCCGGGACGAAAAGCCCACAGAAGACATTAACGATTTGATCCTGAAGGCCATTGATGCCCCAACAAAGAAAGAGAAACGGAGAGCCGACCGTGAGGCAAGATAAGCTCTCCAAGCAGAATGTGATCCTTTATCTTTGCGGCATAATTCCGGTTGTGTGGCTCGGCCTGTTGATTGCTCCCTGCTTAAAGGATGGATTGCCCGGACTGGTTCAGCAGTTCGGATCGGTGATGCAAAACCCATTCCAGATACAGCTTTGTGAGGACAGTGTAAAAACTGTCCTCACTTTGCTTTTGGTGTACGGGATCGCCATCGGCGTCTATCTCTCCACGGAGCACAATTACAGACGGCGAGAAGAGCACGGATCAGCCAAGTGGGGCACGGCTGGTTCGGTCAACAAGAAATATGCCAACAAGGATAAGACGGAAAACAAGCTGCTGACGCAAAATGTGGCCATCGGCCTGGACGGAAGAAAGCACCGCAGAAACCTGAATGTGCTGGTATGCGGTGGTTCCGGTGCAGGTAAAACACGCTTCTAGGCTCACTGCTCGGAACGCATCGAAGGTGTGCTGCTTATGCCGGTAATGTCTCACCTCCCTTCGCGCCGGAAGGCAGGCCGTGGTTTCTTCTTTTACCCCTTACTGGTTTTCCAAATGGCCCTTTTGGTCATTTTTTCGGAAACTTCTCAAAACATTTTTTTCGCGGCTCATGCTGCGCTCCTTTCGTTCTGTTCGGGTGGATATTCCTTCCAGAACGAAGGGCGGCGGGGAGCGGCAGCCCACGGCGAAGAAGTGCCGTGGATGACAAAAAGCACCTATAAAGGCTCCAAAACCTTCATAGGTGCTCAATAGGCGCAATGAAACAGCAGAAAGGGCAGGCGGGTGCAGAAAACTGCTTTCATTCCGTATTGGTCCGGTTATGCGATTTGTGCGGCGGCAAGCCGCATCAGCGACACCTCCCGTACTCTTTTGTCATAGGCTGATTTCCTTTCTGCTCAAATCGGGTAGAAATGGCGAAAGGCGGTTGTTCAAAAGAGCAACCGCCTTTCCTGACGAATGAAGCCGAAAAGGGGCGCGGGGCTATTTGCCCGCGCCCCTAAAGGTGAGCCTGTTTACTTTTCGATGCTTTGCAGCGATTGTTCCTCACGCCGCCGCCTGATCTGCCATGTGGTCAGCGCAAGGCATCCGGCAAGAGATGTGCAGAGGGAGATCCCCCACAAGCCTAACACGCTGCTGTCGCCGGTCTGCGGGGCTGTGGTCACGCGCCAGCCTGCATACACGGTCATATCCTTCGTCAGATAAACGCCGGAAACCTTGTTTGTCAGGCTGCGTTCGCTGTACCAGCCGGTAAAGGTGTGGCCGCGCCAGGTGGGGACATATTGGGTCAGGTCAATGTAGGCATTGTACGTTCCCTGCACACTGGAAATATCACTGCCGCCGCCTGTTTCAAAGCGCAGCGTGTAGTAGGTGACAGGCGGATAGTAGTAGCCGCCGCCGGTATACGTCCAGTGGGCGTAGACGGTGGTTTTGGCATGGAATACGGTATCCGTCGTGACCTTCGTACCGCCGTTCTTTTCGGTGTACCAGCCGTTGAAGGAGTAGCTGCTGCGGGTGGGCGTGGGAAGGCTTGCCAGCTTGCCGTCCGCGCCTGTAGTCACGGAAGTGGGTGACACCGAACCGCCGTTTGCGTGCAGTGTTACGGTATAGGTCGGAGCCGTCCACTGCACTGTCAGTGCCGTCACATCAGCCGGAACATTATTGCCGGGTGCGTAGAGCTTTCCATCGCTGCCAAGCCACATAAGGTAGCGGCCTGTATTTCCATCCGGACGGGTCAGGCCGTCGGACGCAGGCGCGGTAAACTCGCTGCCGGTTTTCACGATGATTTGAATATCCTCGGAGCTGTCACCCAGTTTGCCGCCGCCAAGGTCAAGGGTAACGACCTTCAGCCCGTAAGAGCCCAGCGTGTCGGGGTTCAGGACTTCAAGGACGGGGCGGAAACCGAGGGCTGCGTCCGCGCGCGTTGCAGATTCAGTGTACCAGTGACGAGAAGATTTGTAACCACGGAGTGAACGACCGGATGGCGAGCTAGCGCTGCTTTTATCTTGCCCCCAGGAATATATATCCTGCCAGTTTTTGACATAGCCATTTGTATTGTCATTGTTACCTTGTTTTGCTTTATCCAAAATCACATCCCACTCATTATTTCTCGGGGTACCTCCGACATTTTGATCGTAGGAATAGTGCAAACCCGCAGATGGGGCACGCAGCGTATAGTTTACGCCGCCGCCAGCATAGTCCTTGCCGAAAAGCAGACCCGCGGTATTCAGGGCATCCCAGCTTACCGTATGCGTTACATTGTAGTTCGCAATAAACAAGCTATGTTCGTAAGAGGTGGTATCTTTGTCGGCTTCATTTTCCAATGAATAGGCATTCACCGTGCCGGCATAGGTGAAAGGCACATAATGCAGCGTGCTGTCCGGCAGATTGCTGTTTGCCGTGCCGGGAATCCCCATCGCCGACAGGTCAAAATAGTATCTGCCGCCGGGGGTAAGGGTGAACTGCTCGTCGATCTCGTCCGTCAGCTTCACTTCCCGAAGTGCGCCGGCATAGTCGGTCTTATGATCGCCGTTAAACTGCTCGTTGAACACGCAGAGCGTCTTGCCGGTCATGTCTATGCCGGTCAGGTCAATCGCTGCCCTGCCGCGTGTACCGTTTGTCGTGCCGTCCAGCTGCACAACGCGTGCATAGCGGGAAATGCTCCCGTCCGCATCCTTAATAACGGCAGATATATATTCATTATCGCCCACTTTTGCGTTCTTGTATTCGACCTCCAGCACACTACCGTTGACCAGCACCGTCTTTGCCGTAAAATCGTCGCGGTCGCTGTCATGCAAGGTCAGCTTCCATTCATCTCCGGCGTATTCGGCGATCGGGGTCGTTAAATCTGCAACTTTTCCGTGCTCGGCAGCAGATATAAAGAGAACGGAGGACAGATCCATCTCCATGGCAGGCCGCACGGCAGCATCGTAGTCCACGTTGAGGGCGCTGCCGCTTCTGCCATCGGGATGAATCGTCCACGATCCGTAGCCGTAAACCTCATTGGAAGAACGCGTCCACCACTTTGCAGCGTACTTGCACGAATTTCTGTACAAATAAATACTATCCTCTTGCGAGAAGGCCCAGAGCTTCTGCGCTTTGACCTCCTGCCCGGTGATTCCCTCGGTGATGTCCTTGGGGCGGATGACCGCCTGCTCCTTTTCGGGGATCGCCTCGGCCAGGGAAACCATTTTCTGCTGCAAGGTGCTTCCCGCATACTCATTGGGCTTTCTCCATTGCGACATATCGGACGGGTTGTTGGCATAATAACCGTTGTCCTCGCTGTAGCGTCTTGCATTTTCAAACGGCACGGCGCTCCCCGTGCGGAACGGGACATCTCCGAAATCATTGTTTACCGCAAGCAGGGTAATGATGGGCGCATTATTGCTTTTGTCGGTCTTTTGGCCGATCACCCACCATTCATGCCCCGCAAAGGACAGCCTGCTTTGGTCGATCTTTAATATGCTTTGGGCGCTCGTACCGGGCAGAATGTCTTTTGCACCGCCTGCGGCAAAAACCGTTATCGGCACAAGGCATAGCACCATACAAAGGGTAAGTAGGATACTGAGTATTCGTTTCTTCATTTCTTGCTACCTCCGTTTTCGTGTATGTCGGCTCAGTCAAGAGCGGTTATGGTAATGGTGCCGATGAACCCCTCAAGGAGTGTATTGTATTCCGATTGCTCAAATAAAAATTTCAATGTTATATCCTTGGCTGATGCGTCATACATTCTGTTGAAGTTAAAGGAATGATAGTCGTTACTATACGGAAGTTTTGTTCCATCTCTTTTTATGCGTGTGATATCCCTGCAAAAATCTGCATCCTCACTGCTGTCTGTCATTTGGATGCCATAATAACCGGTGCTGCCGGAAGCGTTCGAGCCGACTCCGAGAGAGCCGCTTATGATGATATTGTATGTATGCCCCTTTTTCAGCGTAATTTCATTTCCGGAAGCTGAAATCAGACCGCCTCTGTTTATTTTTTCAGTAAATTCAATTCTTGCGGAATAGTTTTGAAGAAGAACCGCCCCTACTGACGCTTTTGCATGAAAATACCCGGAGCTTCCGCCGTTCTGACCGGGGTCGCCCTTGTCGCCTTTATCACCCTTATCACCCTTATCACCCTTGTCGCCCTTATCGCCCTTTTCGCCGTCAATTCCCGCAGCCTTTACCCCGGTGTCGGTTTCTCCGATCCACCAGTTGCCGTTCTCGCCGATAAAAGGTGTTTTACCGTCCTTACCGGTGGCACCGTCGGTTCCGTCCTTGCCGTCAAGACCTTTCAGAACCGAAAGGTCGTACAGGTTCAGCCATATTTCATCGCCGGTGTAGCGCCACTGCAGGGTGTTTTCGTTCACGCGGAACTCCGGTGTTTTTCCGTTTGCTCCGCCCTTACCGCTCTGTCCGGCGGGGCCTGTGATGTCGACTATCGCCACAAGGTTCTGCCACTCGTCACCCGCGTAACGCCACTGTATGTGGGTTGCGGCTCGCTGCACCTCGATGCTTTTGGCGTTAATTCCGTCTTTACCGTTGGCTCCGTCCTTACCGGCTTCTCCGGCAGCACCCCGCAGCTCGGTAAGCGCCACAAGGTCATGCCAATCGGCTTCATCGCTGTATTTCCACTGGATCGCCGTGCCGTTGTTCCGCACCTCCGGCAGTGCAGTGTCGATTTTTGCCGCCTTGCTCCATCCTGCGGCAAGCACGATGCAAAGCACCAAAAGAGCGGCGCAAAGCGCCAAAAGTGATCCTGTGAGTAGTTTTTTCCCTGTTTTCATCTTCTTTCCTCCGTTCAGAATTGTTTATCACGGCGAAGCTCACCCGCAGCGAAGGGCGGAGGACAGCCTGTTGATGACAACTGAGATTGCGGAGCATATCAGTAGCATGTGCAGTCTATCCAAGGTGCTTTTTGTTGAGGTGAGGTCACACTTCGTCCGTTCTCCTCTGCCCCAAAAGCCAGGCTGTCATGTCCTGCAAAGTATCCTCCACCGGGCGCGGATGATACGCAAAGCATTCCGATGCTGCGGCATGACTGAATTGCCCGTTTGAGGCAAGAACAGCAACGGAATAAGGGGTGAAAAACAGCGGCTTTCGCTCCTTCGTGCTTCGACGTTCATAGTATGGAGCCGCCAGCTTTGCAAGCCCCAGTGGCAGGCAGATGGGGCGATACTTCAGCTTTGCAGTCTTTCCCACGAGCTGAAGCATCTTGCGAATGGTGACATAGTGGCCGGACAAAATGTATCCTTTGCCGGGCTCTCCGTTTTCGGAACAGGCGAGAATGCCTTTTGCCACATCCCGCACATCCACAAAGTCATATCCGCCGCAAACGGCAAAGGGCAGCTTTCTGGAAAGAAACGATTTCGCCATTGAGGTGAAGCTCCCTCCCTGTATATCGCCCGGCCCGATGATACCGGAGGGGAAGACAATGCTGGCATTCAGCCCGCGCTCTGCCGCATTGAAGACAAGCTCTGTTGCGGTTGCCTTGCTCTTGGCGTAATCTCCGTCCACAAGCCCCGGGGAGAATTCGCAATCCTCCGTAATGGTGCAGCCCTTTGGCTTTTCCGGTATGGCATGGACGGAACTAACATAGACCATTTTGCCCACATTACGCTCCATACATTGCCGGAGAACGCTCCATGTCCCACCTACATTGACCTGATAGAGCTTCGAACCGGGTCTGGACGCGACAGAGACGATACCGGCGCAGTGAATCACACAGGTACGGCTGTCGGCATCCGCGAAGAAGTCTGTCAGTGAGTTTTTCACACACACATCACCGATGACGGTATGGACTTCTTTGGGGAGCAAATTGATATAGGGGTCATCATGCAGCACAAGCGCATGCACTCGTGCGCCGCGGCGTGCCAGTACTTCTACAACAGCTCTGCCAAGGAAGCCGGTGGCGCCTGTAACAAGATATTTATCATACATTAAAAAAGCCTCCTCAAATAAGCATACAAGTGTTGATTATCTTTCACGAGTACAGTATACTTGAGAAGAAAGGCAGAAACAATCAGCACTTGCCATACGGCTGAAAGAAAAGCAACACTTTCTGTCGAAGCGTTGCTTTTCTTTGTAAACTTTTTTGGAGGGGCTCTATATGGAGAAGATGGATGCAAGGAAACGCTATACGCAAATGGTGCTCAAGCAGTCTTTTCTGAAGCTGCTGAAGGAAAAACCTGTAAACAGAATTACGGTGAAGGAGGTTTGCGCGCTGGCGCAGCTTAACCGTGCCACCTTCTATGCCCATTACAGCGATTGCTTTGCACTGATGGAGAGCATTGAGAATGAACTCATCGATACATTTGAGAACTCCCTTCGCTATGTCAATTCGCTTGATGTGACGGCTCTGATCGAAGCCATCTACGATATGGTCGATCAGAATCAGGCAGCGTGTCGAATTCTAATTCTGGGGAATACAAACGCAACCGTCCTTATGCGGATGATTGCCCTGGCCAAGGCGGACAGCATTGCTTACTGGCGGAAAGAACTGCCCGGAGCCAGTGAGACAGAGCTGGAAATGATGTATACCCATCTGTCAAACGGTTTGATGCATGTCGTCGTGGAGGGCTATGACAAGTACAGCAAAGAGGAAATGGTCCGTTTTGTCAACCGGGTAGTAAAAGCCAGTCTTTCGCTGTTCCAATCGCCCCAAAGACCTCTTGCTTAACATAGGCCTTATGCTTGCGTGGTATAATAAGCTTTGCAAAACGGTCGATGGTCAAAGGAAAGAATGGAGAAAATCAGTCATATTTTATGAAAAATGAGCATAAGAAAGCCCCGGAAAACCTTGATTTTCCGGGGTTTTTGAGCCTTTTTGGTTGTAAAATCGCGTCCGATCAGCGCTTGGAGAACTGGGGCGCACGACGAGCTGCTTTGAGACCGTACTTCTTACGCTCACTTGGCAGAAACCCTTGTATTTGCAACGACTTGCGGGTTTGACGAATGAAATTTGTCGTCGATTTTGTCTTTTAAGGTGTGCGTATGGTGCCTGCGGGGGATAGTTATGTGGTAGGATCGGACGGGAAAACCTCATTGATCTGCTTTGCAGACTCTGTCCGTTTTTCTGCGCTCTTGGCCTGTGCGTAGATTTTGAGGGTAACATCGGGATTCTTGTGCCCGGCATAATCCATTACCGTGCGAACATCGACCCCACTATAAATCAGGTTTGTGATATAGGTCTTTCGAAGCATGTGTGTTTTAACCGGGAAGTCAATGATATAGCGTACATTGGGATTGTGGGCAGCAGTCCGGCCTGCTTCCCGATTGACGGAATGAGACTTCTTTCCATGCTGTTTATAGCGGATATATTCGTCCGGTCCAACGCTGCGTCGCTTTATCTTTCGCCACATATTCCGGAACTGAGTCTCACTTAAGGGAAGTCCACTGCTATTACAAATGACGAAATCAGAGGCAACGCTCTTTTTGATTCCTTTCAAATGATTGAAAAGGGGCACTGGAATAGGTATATTACGGTGGCCAGCTGCGGTCTTGGTCACATTGGAAATCTCCGGACGATTGTGGCAAAAGATACATGTACGCGTAACCTCGATCTGCGGAGTGTCCGCATTGAGATCAACGCAGTCCCATTGGAGTGCCAGAGACTCCTCGCGCCGCAGTCCTGCATAAAGCCCCAATTTGACAAACGTTTCCAGAGGATAAATTCCTTTGATCGCGGCAAGTAGCGTGGCAACCTGCGCATCCGTCAAGTATTCCTCCCCTGTATCCTCTTTTTCGCGCCTCACGCGTTTAAAGGTATACTTTGTCGTTGGGTCAACCTGGATCAAATCACAGGTGAGGGCATCGGCAAAAATCTGTTTGATTAGCATAGAAGCCTTGCGATAAACGGACGCGGACTGCGCCTCTGCTACAGCCATAGCCTTCTTTATATCTTCGCCGGTGATGTCGATCAATCGCTTGTCACCAAGCACAGGGATGAAGTGTGTGCGGATGATCTGTTCATAATTGTTATAGGTGTTCCGCTTTAGGTCAGCGGACTTATCCGACAGCCACTCCGTTGCGCGTTCGCTGAAAGTTGGGAATTCCTTAATTTTGCGGCGAAGATGAATCTCGGCCTCCCGCTTTTTTACCTTCTCGTCGCGCTCTGCAATTGTTCTACCATAGACAGTGATATACTTTCCGCGTTCATCGCGAATGCTTTTACAATAGTACTCGATTCCATTTCGAACTACTGTCTTTTCTTTTCTCCGGGGCATCAATTACGCCCCCTCTTTCCGTTGCCACCGCGAAAGCTGGGATGAAAATCCGCTCTGCCGCGATCCACGTTATCAACCCGCTGTTCGATAAATTTCCTCAAGTCCTCCTCGCGATAACGGACGTTTCCCTTACGCCGGTATTGGACAGCAGGAAGTTCCCCCGCTGCACGAAGGCGGTCAAGATTCGAAACTGAGATCCCTAAGTATTTCGCCGAGTCCCGGCGGTCGAGTAAAATGCAATTCATGGTAACTCCTTTTCTAATTGATTTTTCCGAGAAACCATGATAAAATAACCTTGCACTGGTACTTGATGGTTTCTCGCTGTCTTGTATCCTGCACCTCCCGCCGGCAAGCGGGAGGTGCTTTTTTATTGGCCGTGGCCTTTCTTTCAACCTTCCTGCTTCGTCAATGGTGGTATCTCCACAGGCGTAAATTCCGAGACGGCCTTCCCGTACCTCTTGCTTAAGGCTCTGATGGCTATCAGCCACTTCCTGTTTCGTAGATAGATGTATCTCCGCAGGCGTAAATTCCGAAAGAGCCATTCCGTATTTTGTCGTTATTTCAGAGAAACAACTTGAAGACTACCTGTCTTCTCCTCTAAAATAACACAGGAGGCGATAAAAGTCAATATATAGATATAAAAAAATAAATCATAACGCTCAAAATATTAATACAACCATTTCGACCAAACGCCATTTCGCTTATCTTACGTTGACTTTTTTTCGTTCTTGTGGTACTATTAATCAAACAAATTTGGAGGTTTGTATATGGGTGAAGATGCAAAGATGACAAAAGAATTGGAAAAATTTGAAGACTACTATATGCGAACGATGGAAATTACAGGAAGTAGAGATAATTTCCCCAAAGATCCTCAACTGGTAAAGGATGTAATCAACTTGTTCCTACAGCAAAATCCAAGAGTTTCGCAGGTGGATATTGCAACCGAGTTCGAACTATCTTCCAGCCTATTTTCTCGTTTTCTGAGGACTGACAACGTGAAATCAAAACCAGAATGGAATAGAGTTGCGTATAGACTTGGATTGAATATTGATTTGGCTCGGTATATAAAAGACACGCGGAAGTTGATTGAACTGGTTGGAGATTGGCAGTTAATTTATTATGGCTCACGCCTTACCTGCTTTGTGCAAGATACTTTTGATATAGACGGTGATATAAGAGAGCTTTCAACTTGTACGCCTGTTAGGCCGAATAACAACACCAGCGGCGAAAGGAATTATGAGTGTGTGCCCTATAATCTTGGCACAAAAGACGGTGGTGAATCGTGGAATTTTCAGTACTTCAAAGGGGAAGATGTACTTGCCTCCGACATAATCTTAAATCTATTTGCTAACACATACGCATTAAAGGCACACATTATAATCATTTTGAATTGCGAGCAAGCTTTTGAAGATCTCAAGCAAACTTTTCGCAGAAAGGATTGGCGAAATAGCCTACAATACTATTCTATGACGGTTCTCCGTGTTGACGATGAAATTTCTACCATCATTAATGAGTATTCAGATGGAGATTTGGGGCTCAAAAAGCGGTCTGAGCAAGGAAGTGGCACGAGCACCGTGCCTTCCGCAACTCCGCAGTGACCCCAGCGGCCTAGGCAGTCACGCTCAGGCGGGGAAATGTAACTTCGTACCCCCGCACCTGCCCCCTAATCCCAGCGTAGCATAATCGAGTATATTGTCAATACGTTCGGAAGGACAAATTCCAAGGAAATCACTCTCTATCTAAGGGAAGGCTACCTGCTGTTTTCGGCAAGTGGTCTTCCTTCATTTATTCAACCGGTGCGGCCTATTCTCGACAACTGGCTCAATGCTTAACTGGCATCCCTGCTCTGACACATCAAATGCGTATTTACGTTTCGTGAGTCGCGCGGCGTATAGCAATTGCCTTCGCAGTCGCACTCAGCCCCTTCAGAGCCCCATAGTGTCATGCCGTGGGGGTAGGCGGGGTTCAGGCACACGGGGAGGCCAACGCCCATCACGCCCGTGCCTGAGTCATTACAAAGAAAGAGCAGCCATTCCTAGGAATGGCTGCTCTTTTGTTCGTTTTGCGATTGGTATTTCAGGGTGTCTGCGGGGTCGGGAGCCATCTACTTACCAATACTTGGGATATTTGCTGGTGCTCTGCTGTTTTTCGGCATACTGCCACCAGGGAACTTGGGTGGCGAAATCAGTCAGCTTATCCCAGAACTGATCGGCCAGCGTCCCCTTGTCCACGTAAACCGTGACAGTATAGGTCTTGCTGCTGCCATCCTCCATGACGGCGGTGTAGGTCACGGCATTGGTGAAGTCCACCGTTACGCCGTTACCGGGCGTCAGAGACTTGACGCCGTTTGTGGCGATAACCGGGGTCAGCTTCGTCACATCTGTGCCGCGGGGCATGGTGATGGTAATGGTATTGGTGCTGTTGTTCACCGCACCGGCCACGCCGTTGATGGAGAAGCTGGTGATGCCCTTGGCAGTCG
>ENA-ORNP01002211-ORNP01002211.1-human-gut-metagenome-genome-assembly--contig:-NODE-2211-length-16905-cov-3.226053_pt1 | contig 16905 bp, 8 predicted proteins | sample MGYA00242119_ERZ509030 | MGnify/ENA primary metagenome ERZ509030 (study PRJEB26280, sample SAMEA2338708) | human gut metagenome | biome: human gut; feature: human-associated habitat; material: faeces... | reverse complement strand
ACATCATTCCTCCCGCAACCATTGCAAGAAGACAAACATAAACTAATTTTCTTTTCATTTCCACATTCATAATTATTAGATAATGAAACAAAAGTAGTGGAAGCCTTTCATATCTATATTCATTTTTTGGGATAAATTAGTTTTTACGATCAAAATGACCAAATTTTATATCCCCAATCGTTCTTTCAATAATCGGTAACCGGAAAGACTAACCCGAAGTTTCACTCCATTCTTCAATAATAACTGATAGGTTTCTTTTCCAAAAAGCTCGACCCGGGAAATCTGCGTAACATTCACAATCGTAGAACGATGCACCCGAACAAATGTATCCGGAGAGAGATGAGTTTCAAAATACTTCATGGTCTGCTCTTTCAGGTATTCGCCTGTGGGGGTTATCAGCATCACATAATCTCCACATGCTTGTATGTAAATCAATTCGTCTGCCTTCACCAAATGAATCCGGGAGCCGTCTTTCACTGTAATACGATCTATCCATTCTATGGGTGACTCTTCCTGCTGTTCAGCCACATTCACCTGATGTACAGCCAGTTCTTTTTCCAGTTCCTGGTTTTGTACTTCTTCTTTTGTGACTATCAAGCGGTACCATAGAGTAATGGCAATTAGAACCGGTAGTCCGAACAATAACCGGAAAGGGATTGTCTGTGTAAAAGGGATATAGGATATACCTGCTATCCGTACCATACTATCACAAACCATAAAACAACCTGCCAGCCAAAGCAGACTTCCTACCACTATCATGATAATATCTGTCTGCAACAACGAAACGAGCCCGACAACATACCATGCCAGATAGGCTAAGGCAGCTAACCAACCCATCGTTGCTATCCCATCTACCAAGGCAGGAAGGTAATCAGCTCCGGTGTATAGGCAGACTAATGCTACCTGAGCCGCAACCAACACCAGCAAAAGCAGCAGTATCGGAATCCAACGATAAGGGTAATCTATAATTGGATGTGCTTTCATACACTAGTCTTTTATCTCCAGACCTCCAAAAGAAAGCGTACCTCGAACTACTAATATGCTCTCATAGTTAATATCCCCGTTATGCCAACGTTTATCATCACAGCCACCGAAGAAAGTATTACATTTGAATACTACTTTCCAATCGGAAGGAACATAAATCTCAACTCCTCCCCAGCTACAGTCCAGATCGATATAAGTTTCTCCCAACGCAATATGGGTATGACGCAAATCAATAACTGTACCCCCGAACGAAGTACGAACAATAGCTCCTTTGAATAGCTCATCAAGTACGACATGACGTGCCGCTCCCCAAACATTTTCCGAATGCAAAAAGCCATCGACAGACTCGCATTGTTGCTGTTCTTCTTTAAAGTTCATACCCAGACCTCTCCGTTTCATCCATTCCTTGCGATGATGTGCCATATGGCTATGAGACCAAGGCCCTCTTCTTCGGGATTTGAAAATCAACAAAACACCCGCTATTATCAAAGCAAGAGGCCAGACCATTGCCTGAGAATTCTCAGGCAACCATGAAAGCCCACCCAATAAGAAATAGACACCAATCAACAAAAGAATTATTCCTCCTACAAAATGGCAACGTATCATCGAATATATACCTAATATAATAAAAAGAGAATACCAGGATACTATCGTGCTAAACAATTCAGCAGTAATCCATCCCATATTGCGGGCAAACAGTAGTATCCCCGAAAGGATAAAAAGTGAAGCTACCAGATATTTACCGGAAAAGCCTGTAGCAGACAAAGTTTTTTGTTTCTCTTCCATTATTTCTATTATTAATTGATTAATGGTTCAAAGATACGCCATTTCTTTATGCTTTTACAGGCTTTTCTGCTGATTTACGGTCAATAATCCGATGAATACCGGATAAAAAACGATGAAACTTATCATAATACTCATTGTTTTACCTGCTTTCACAAGCAAATAGAACTAAGAAATCTAATTATTAAAAAACAGTTATTTGGGATGACTTGCCGGAAAAGTATTCTCCACCAGGCCATTCAGATACACCTCTAGATTTGTATAAGCAGCACTCAAATTATACTTCGCCCCATCAGACGCATCATTAGGATTTAGACCTTTTGCTATTTCCCATCCGTCCGGTATACCGTCCTTGTCTGTATCGACAAGAGAAGAGGTTGCAGTTATATATTCGTCCCATTTTTCTATAGTATCCACCTGACTGTCTATCAAACCATATCCACCACCTTTAGATGCATTAGTACTATAAGTACCATTAGTAGTTTCACTTACAATACGCCTATCAATCTTATCTCGCTCCGGAATGATATACTTATTATCCTTCCAGCCACATGTCCATGCCCCTGCATACGCCAGCACAGTTTCGTAAGCGTCTGTAGCAGATTGCATAAAACTGTAATCAGAAAGGATATCAATGCGCATGTCCAACAATAAGTCAGAAGATGTTCTTTCGTCATTCTTTACCTTGAATGCAGTAGAAGAAGTATTATTGGCGTTGGCGCTGGCAATCTCCTTCTGCTGTTCGCCTGACAAGTCCACACATGTATTGTCCATTATATTGCCATTCACATAAAAGTAACCAAATACTCCGGCATCTTGGGCATTCTTTCCATCATCTATATAAGCGGTGAAAAAACGTGCATGAGTTTTATCCTTGGCGGAAGCAGGACCTAGTTTATAATAGTTGTTCATAATATTGTAATAACCTCCCTGAGCTCCATAAGCACCTTCATTAGTCCAATTATAAATTACATTATTACATAAGTCCACCTTTTCCACATCTGCCCGATTCGAATAACGACTTCCACAAAGACGCGGAGTCCGATTACTGTGATGAGCCAACAAATTATGATGGAATGTGGCAGGGGAACCACCCCATATTCCACCATAACCATGAGCCTCTTTTTCATGTATCGAATGCCACAAGCTTTCGCTGAGAATACACCACTGCATTGTAAAATTAGTATTCCCATAAAATGAGGCACATTCATCAGTGCTCCAACTCATGGAACAATGGTCAATAATAATATTCTGCTTTCCGGGATAATTATTCTGATAACCATTCATCGCATCATCCTCTATTCGTTTTTCATCTCCCATACGACAACGGAGGAAACGAATAATTACATTATTGGCATTCACCCGCAAAGTATTGTCCTTCAAACAGATTCCCTTACCCGGAGCTGTTTGACCTGCAATAGTAATGTCATCGTTGGTGATAACTAGTTGTTTCTGCAATTCGATCACTCCTCCGACTGCAAAGACTATTGTACGTCTTCCCTTCTGCTGTATAGCATGACGTAAAGTACCCACCGCCCCATCATCAGCTAATGAAGTCACTATATATACAGTACCTCCCGCACCTCCTGTTGTATACTTTCCTGCACCATAAGCTCCCGGAAAAGCAACAATGGTGGTACGGTCGGGGGTAGGATATTCCGGTAGCCCCGATTCATCTGTCAACTGTTTTTCTGTTGCCTGTTCATCCGAACAGGCAACTACTCCCCCAAAAAAGAAAGCCGACAATATAATTCCCAATATATTTTCTTTATAAACCCAAATAACAAGTTGTCCTTTTATTAGTCCTTTCATGTTCCTGATAGTTTAAAGTGATTATCCTTTTTATTACGAACGAGTTCACCTCACAAAAGTATGGAAACAGAAATATACTCATGTGCAATATTTGTTTTTCACTTTGTATTTATTGTTGATTAATTATGGTTGAATTAAAAAAAAGACAAGTTTCAAATAACAATAAATACTATGCGAATAACAATTATTACACACGTAGCTACCTAAATATTCATACCTTTACGCCATTAAAACGAAAATCAGAATAAAGTTCCATATCAAAACAATAATCAACTAAAGAAAGAGCATGAATAAAAAACTACCGGCAGCACTGTGCATTTTACTCACTATACCTATAATGGTAAGTGCGACAACCTATATATCCATTGATATACAGGATAATAAAAGTGTCAATAATGAGAAGAAAGACTATCCGACCCCTGATCGAAACAAAATTATAGCTTTTCCCGGAGCAGATGGTGCCGGAAAGTATACAACAGGAGGTGCGGGAGGTACTGTATATATAGTGACTTCACTAGCCGATGACGGTTCCGAAGGAACTTTCCGTTGGGCTATCAACCAAAAAGGTACTCGCACAATCGTTTTTGCAGTAGACGGAATCATAGAGCTGCAAAAACCTCTGAGAGTCAACAATGGAGACCTAACCATTGCCGGACAAACAGCTCCAGGTGACGGTATCTGCCTAAAAAACTATACTTTCTCCATTCAAGCCGACAATGTAATTGTCCGTTTTATCCGCTCACGCATGGGAGTTGACATCAAACAAAAAGGAGACGACGCTATGAACGGCATCAAAAACCACCAAAATATTATCATTGACCACTGCTCCATGAGTTGGAGTACCGATGAATGCGCCACTTTTTATAATAATCGCAATTTCACTCTCCAATGGTGCATCATCAGCGAAAGCCTTGCCAACTCCATTCATGAAAAAGGAGCTCACGGCTATGGAGGCATTTGGGGAGGACAGACTGCAACTTTTCATCACAACTTATTGGCTCATCACACCAACCGTACTCCTCGTCTTTGCGGAAGCCGCTATACTGGTAAACCGGAAGAAGAAAAAGTTGATTTATTCAATAATGTAATCTATAATTATGGTAGTGACGGAGCTTATGCCGGCGAAGGAGGTTCCTACAATTTCATTAACAACTATTATAAACCGGGACCTTTCAGCGCTACAAAAGGTTCTTTTAAACGTTTGTTTACCGCATACGCCGACGATGGAACGAATAAGAATGAAGCCGGTGTCCACGGTATATTCTACTTTAATGGTAATTATATGGACCCTACTTGTTCCAAACTCACCGACAAACAAAAAGAAGCTCTTTACAAAGTGAACAGAGACAATACCTACGGACTGGTAATCAAGAAAGACTTTGCACCTGAAAAAAAGTTGTTGTCCTCTAAAGCTTTCAATATAGCCGAACGTACTTCCTTGCAATCTGCGAAAAAAGCATATAAAGACGTGCTCGAATATGCCGGTGCTTCGTATCGTCGTGACATAATAGACAAACGCATTGTAGAAGAAACCCGCAAAGGTAATTATACTTATGAAGGTTCCCACGGTAGCACCAACGGCATGATAGACCAGCCATCGGATGTAGGAGGATGGCCGGAATATAAATCGGAAGTAACTTTAGTCGATACCGATGGTGACGGTATGCCGGATGAATGGGAAAAGAAAAATAATTTGGATCCGAACGACCCTGCCGATGGTACTAAGTATAGTTTAAGTCCGGAATACACAAATCTGGAAGTATATATGAACAATCTGGTCAATCATTTATTCCCCACAAAGAAATAGAATTTTGACACATAACACTTCCAAACAGACACAGGAAAGCGGAAAGTATATAGCAATACTTCCGCTTTTTTGTTACTCAGAGGTGGAAAAACAATATTTCCCATGATAAAAACAATTATTGCACATAGATAGCGCTGTCGATGACTTATTTTTGCACAAACAAAGCCTTACAAGTAACCGAATGTTTATAATATTAACAATCTATATATTAAAAGAAAAATGATGTCTAAAAGAATGAAAAACATGCGAGTTTTACTGCTAATGATATTAGCAGTTTTTTCGCTAAGCGTATCAGCGCAGACTATTACCGCAACCGGTAATGTGAAAGATGCAACCGGAGATCCAATTATCGGTGCTTCCATCGTAGAAAAAGGAAATACCTCCAATGGTACGATTACCAATCTGAATGGTGATTTCTCTCTCAAAGTTCCTGCTAATGCCACTCTTATTGTTTCATACATCGGTATGAAGACACAAGAAATTGCAATCAAAGGAAAAAACAAAATCGACGTAACTTTGTCTGACGACACCAAAGCATTAGATGAAGTCGTTGTTATCGGCTATGGTACAGCCAAACGGAAAGATATCACAGGTTCCGTTGCTACGGTTAGTTCCGAAGTATTGAGCGCCGTTCCCGTAGCTTCGGCAACAGAAGCCTTGCAAGGTAAAATGGCGGGTGTACAAATCACCACTACCGAAGGTTCTCCTGACGCAGAAATGAAAATTCGCGTACGTGGTGGTGGTTCTATCACAGGTGACAATACTCCGCTGTTTATCGTAGACGGTTTCCCGGTAGAGTCTATCAGCGACATTCCTGCATCCGATATTGAGGATATGACTGTACTGAAAGATGCATCTTCTACAGCTATTTACGGTTCCCGCGGTGCAAACGGTGTAATTCTGGTAACGACTAAAAGCGGAAAGGAAGGAAAACTGAGTGTATCTTATAATACCTACTATTCCTGGAAAAAAATGGCAAAGACCTTGGAGACATTGAGCGCAACTGATTACGTAAAATGGCAAAGAGAATACGCCTTGTTGCGAGGTAATGAAAGCAAATTTACCAGTCTTTTCGGCAACTGGCAAGATGCAGACTTGTATGAAAACGCCCCAACCAATGACTGGCAAGACCAAGTATTCGGCCGTACAGGAAATACCTTCAATCATAGCTTGACAATTAGCGGTGGTTCGGACAAAACTAAATTCAACATGGGATATGCCCACATGAATGACAAAGCTATCATGCTGGGGTCTTCTTTCCGACGTGATAATTTAAGCTTAAAACTTAACCACAAGGTAAATGATAAAGTCAGCCTCGACTTCTCTATGCGTTATGCCAATACCACAGTAAACGGTGCAGGTGCCAATGAAAGCAAGAGTGAAGTATCTTCAGCCGACTCACGCATGAAGAACGTTATGATCTACCCGATGTTTAACTTTCCTGATTTGAGTGACAGTTATGACCCGGATTTTCAGTTGACAAACCCGATTACATCAGTATATGACACAGACCGCAAGCAGAACCGTCAGACTTTCAACATGAATGGAAGCTTTTCATGGGAAATCTTCAAGAACTTCAAGTTCAAAACAGAGTTCGGTCTGGACTGGTACTACAATACCGATAAGAAATATTATGGTCCAAGTACTTACAATGCACGTACCAACAGTTCCGATACAGAAGGTGTTCATCCGATAGCTTATTTTGCCGACACGCAGCGTAAGACTTTCCGCAATACCAATACAGTAAATTACAACTTCAAAGATATCATCAAGAATAAAGACCACAACCTGAATGTATTGGTTGGTGAAGAGACTATCAATAAAAAAAGTTCATTGAATGATGACCGTCTGAGCTTCTTTCCTGTCAGCTTTACTGCTTCTCAGGCTTGGGCCTTGTCTTCACAAGGTACTCCTTATAGTGTAGACAAATATACTAACGCAGACGACAACTTGCTTTCCTACTTCGGACGTGTCAATTACGATTTCCAAAGCAAATATTTGATTAGCGGTACATTCCGTGCCGATGGTTCTTCCAAATTCTCTAAAGGCAATCGTTGGGGATATTTCCCTTCAGCTGCCGTAGCATGGCGTATTTCCTCAGAAAAGTTCATGGAGAAGACCCAGAATTGGCTTGATGATTTGAAAATACGTTTTTCTTATGGTACCGCAGGTAATAACAATATTCCCGCCGACCAGACTTCTCCCGTATGGTCTTCCGGTTCTACTACTTGGCTCAATCAATTCCCTTCTTATTGGACAAGCGGCATTGCCTCAGGTCAAAGTGGTTCCTACGCATCCAATCCGGACTTGAAATGGGAAACGACCGTTACCCGTAACGTTGGTTTGGATTATACCTTATTCGGTGGCAAGCTGACCGGTAGCATCGAATATTATAAGAATACGACTAAAGATTTACTAATCGCATTCCCTGTTTCCGGTTCCGGTTATGACTACCAGTACCGCAACCTCGGTAAGACTGAGAACAAAGGTTTTGAAATATCTCTTACCTGGAACATCATCAGCAAGAAAAACTATGAGCTGAGCTTCAATGGTAACGTAGGTTTCAATAAAAACAAAGTAAAGAACCTGGGTACATTATCACAATATCCGGCATCATCCGGTTGGGCCTCAACACAGATTCAGGATGACTTCATCGTGAAACCAGGCCATTCAGTAGGTGAGATCTACGGATATGTAACTGCCGGACGTTATGAAGTAAGTGACTTTGAAGACTATTATGCCAGCGGTGAAAAATGGGTATTGAAACAAGATGTAGCAAACAATGCAGGTGTTATCGGTGCCAGTTATCTCCGTCCGGGTGCCTTAAAACTGAAGAATATAGACGACAGTGACAATGTCATTGATGAAAAAGACCGTACCGTTATCGGTAATACCAATCCTAAAGCCAGTGGTGGTTTCGCCCTTTCAGGTCGCGTATATGGTTTTGATTTGAGTGCAAACTTCACTTACAGTATCGGTAATGACGTTTATAATGCCAATAAGATTGAATATACTTCGTCCTATCAATACTATTACCGTAACATGATCGACATTATGGCCGAAGGCAAACGTTGGACAAACCTTGACGCCAACGGAAACTTGGTAAACGATCCCGCACAGTTGGCTGCATTAAACGCCAATACTACCATGTGGTCACCCTATACCAGTTATGTATTGACCGACTGGGCTGTTGAAGATGGCTCCTTCCTACGTCTGTCTACATTAACAGTAGGTTATACTCTACCGCAGTCCCTGACTAGAAAAGTGGGTATTAACAATTTGCGTTTCTACGCCACATGTTATAATGTATTTTGTCTGACCGGTTATTCAGGCTTCGACCCTGAAGTTTCCACCCGAAACAAAACAGCTCTTACTCCGGGAGTAGACTACTCTGCATACCCGAAGAGCCGCCAGTTTGTAATAGGTCTTAACTTAAACTTCTAAAACGAAAAAGAAATGAAAAATATAACGATTAAATCATTGACAGCTGTCGCCCTTCTTGCTAGTCTGTCTTCTTGCAGTGATTTCTTAGATCAAAGTTCTCCTTCATCTTTAGACGGTAAGAACATTTTCAGTACTTATGAATATGCACAAGGCACCATTGCCAATATCTATCAGGAATTTGGAGAGCAAAACTATCGTGCACGTGCTATTTGGTATGGATACAATACAGATATAGAATACTATAACAGTTCGGACAAGGCCGACGGAAAGGCAGACTTGGCAACATACAATGCCGGAGTCGGAAACGATCAAATGAACACTAGTACCGGGACCGACCTTTGGGCTAAGATATATGCCGCTATCGAACGTGCCAATCTGGCTATTGAAGGTCTTCGTGAATATGCAGACCTGACAAATGCCAATATGAAACAATTGTTGGGGGAAGCGCTCACGCTACGTGCCTTACATTATATTGACCTGATTAATATGTGGGGAGATGTTCCCGCACGCCTGACTTCATTGAACGCCGACAATATGTATTCAGGACGCGAAGACCGTGATGTCATCTACAAGCAGCTCATCATTGATTTGCAAGAGGCACAAGACCTTTGCGCGTGGCCTAATGAGATAGACGCCACAAAAACAGTGGAACGCGTGAACAAAGTCTTCGTAAAAGGTCTCCTGGCCCGCGTATGCCTGCAAGCATCCGGCTACGCTCAGCACCTTGACGGAGAAAACCGTTTAAGTACGGATCCGGAACTATCCAAAGCACGTCTCTACCCTATCGCACTGCAAGCTTGTAAAGATGTAATGGAACAGGAAGGCACTTACGTGGCTTTAAAATCAAATTTTGAAGATATCTTCAACAACAACGGAATCTCAGGAGATGTTATCAATGCAGGCAGTGAATCATTGTTCGAGATAGGTTATAGCAATAACCCCGCACGCGGACGTATCATGTACACTTTCGGTATCAAGCATACCACTGCCGACAATATGACAACCATGCTTCAGGGAAGCCAGGTTGGTCCTACACCAACTTTCTTCTTTGACTATTCAGTAAAGGACTTGCGCCGTGATATAACTTGCTGCCCATTCCAATGGACAAAAGGCGTACAAACTCTTCAGTCTTTCAAAAGCTGGAGTTTCGGAAAGTTGCGTTATGAATGGACGAACCGTATGATTCCTACCGGAAACGATGACGGTATCAACAGACAATATATGCGTTATGCCGACATCGTACTGATGCGCGCCGAACTGGAAAACGAGTTGAATGGTGCATCTGCTGCCGTTCCTTACCTGACTAAGATTCGCAACCGCGCTTTTGCGACCTCCGACCGTGCAACAGAAGTTACAGCTTATGTTGCAGAAGCAGCTCTCAGTAAAGAAAAGATGTTCCAGGCAATTGTTGACGAGAGAGCTTATGAGTTTGCCGGAGAACTGATCCGTAAAGCTGATCTTATCCGTTGGGGAATGTTGAAAAGTAAAATGGACGAGACAAAAAACAAGATGAAAGCTATTGTGAGTTTGACCGATTATGATTCTAAACATCCTTACAGCCAGCTATCAGGCCATGCATATTATAAAATGAGCGCATATACCTGGACTCGTAATGGTATAGAGACTACCGAAAAGGATGCAAAACTGAACCTTTACGGTCTGAACTATGGTGAAATGGATATTAATCCGGAAGGCTATACCGAATTTTCAGACAGTAAGGGCGAAGCATCCACTTGGATCAAAGATAATGCCCTGGAAGATGTTATTGACTATCTCTATGTTCGCGACCCGGACAAATATCAATACTGGCCTATCTTTAACGTCAACTTGAATGATAATCCTAATCTTTCTAATTACGAGTGGTATTAACTAACTAAATGATTAAACAACAATGAAAAAATATATACTATCAATTTGTACATTAGCTGCCGTTTGCCTGGGTAGTGTTGCAGTGACATCATGTAGTGAACCAGATGATATCAATGATTTAGTTCTTAATCGTGTCTTGTCGCCAACCGGCATCACTGCACGTATTTCACAGGAAGTAAACATCATTGTCAGTTGGAATGAAATGTCAGGAGCTACCTCTTACGAACTTGAAGTTTATGCGGACAGTCCCGACTATGACCAACGTACACCGGATGCCTCATATACCACAACTTTAACCGAAAAGACTTTAACCAATCTTATCGGAGAGACTGATTATTACATCCGCGTAAGAGCCATTGATGAAAACAATTCTTCCCGCACATCCAAATGGGTTGACATCAAGCGTACAACCAACCCCGAACAGAACATGAAAAAGGTAAAAGCCGGCGACATTCAGAGCACTTCTGTAAAAGTAACATGGACACCGGGTATTGAGGTCGATGCTGTCATCTGTGCTCCTACTACCGCAAACTCCAGTGCCAATACTGTGACGTATACGCTGAATTCAACCGACATATCTTCCGGCTCCGCCACTATCACAGGTCTTACACCGGAAACCAATTACAGAGCTACATTGAAGTTAGGTGAAAAGACTCGTGGTTATTCTACTTTCACCACTAATCTGGATTTGAGTGATGCTATCGAACTTACTCCTGCTGACGATTGGGTTTCTGCTATTCAAGATGCAACACCAGGCAGTAAATTTGCTCTTACACCCGGTGAATATGTGCTGACAGCAGCCAAATTACAAATTAATAATAATGTAGTCATTGCTGCTAAGAATTCTGCCGAGCCACCGGTAATCAACACTTGTATCCATATCTATAACGGCGCTTCACTCTATCTCTATCAGGTTGTGTTAGATGGAACGAATACTGATGGCAGTCAGGCTATTGAATACAAAAAGGAAGGAGGATTCGGTGACCTTACCATTAACGGGTGTGAAATAAGAAACTATATTAAAGGACTTATTTACATCAATGTTGCAGCAGTACCAAATACTATCAAGATAGAAAACTCCCTCATTCATGATATCGTGTGTGACGGTGGTGACTTTATTGATAGCCGTAAAGGTGGTTGGAACAATCTCACCATTTCAAGTTCCACAATCTATAACTCCGCCTCCAAGCGGGACGTACTACGTGCCGATGACGCATCAAACAGCGTAACTGCAAACATGGTAACTTCGATTGATAAATGTACATTCTATAATGTAGGTAACGGTGAAGCCAACTATCGCTTCTTCTATCTGCGATTCAAGGGTAACACCAACACGTTTACCAACAACGTAATTGCCAACTTCAACAACAAACGCGGCTTTGCCAACTCAAGTGCCGTAGGAAAGCCAACCTACTCGAACAATTATTACTACAACTGTAAGAACTTGATCTCATTGGCTGAAGGCAATACGGACACAACAGTAACGTGCTTCGACACAGAAGGAAATGTTCTTGAGAACAATCCGTTCGCCAACCCGGACAAGGCTGATTTCACTATCACTGATGAACTTTATCAGAGTTATGGTTTTGGTGACCCGCGCTGGCTGCCATAAATCACGAACAACATAGATACTAAAAAGAGAGGTCACTTCATTCCGATGAAGTGACCTCTCTTTTTAGTATCTTCACATGAAGGAAGAACTCTGTGCCTAAACTCGTATTATCTCCCCACTTTCTCTTTATACTCCGTCGGCGTCATCCCCACCTGCGCCTTGAAACATTTGCTGAAATAACGCGGGTCATTGATCCCGACCATGTATGAAATCTGTGTCATATTAAACTCTCCGGTTTCAATCAATTGTGTAGCACGTTTAATACGGATTTCTTTGATAAACTCGATAGGCGCTAATCCGGTAAGCATTTTCAGTTTCTTGAAGAATACCGAACGACTGACAGCCAGTTCGCGTACCAAATCATCCACCACCAACTCGCCATTATCCATGTTCTGCTCCATTAGTTCCACCAATTTATCCATAAACTTACGATCGTTGGGAGACATATCGGGAACAGCAGGTTGTGCTTCCTGCTCCGGTTCAGTCCTGTTTTCTTCTCTTGATTCCCCCTCTGCCGATACAGGCAGATCTTCAGGAACAGCAGCCATGTTGATATGCATCAGGCTATCGCGATAGAAACTTTGCAGTTTCTTGCGCTGTATCAACAAGTTTTCTACACGGGCTTGCAGATAGGTGGCACTGAAAGGTTTCGTGATATAGTCATCTGCACCGTACTCCAGTCCTTCTAATTTGCTTTCGATAGTAGTCTTGGCAGTAAGCAGAATAATAGGTATATGGCTGGTCATCATATCCGCACGCAGTTCACGTGTCATTTCGATACCATCCTTTTCAGGCATCATCACATCACTGATAATAATATCCGGCAAATACTTCAACGCTTTACTCCAGCCTTCCATTCCGTCGGCCGCCTCCACCACCCTGTATACCGGAGTAAAGATGCTGCGCAGAAACTCACGCAACTCCTGATTATCTTCGACTAACAACATTAACTCTTTAGAAGTATCTTCCGCTAACGGTTCTTCCTCCGAAGACGATTTCTCAAACTCCGGACCAGCTGCCGTTACAAGAGTTTCAGATTGAAGCGATGCATTGGCAATGTCCACCACCTGCCCCATTCTTACCGGAGCTTCCGCATCGTCAAGGATAAATTCGACTTCTTCGTCATAATGTTCTTTCCCTTTCAGGAACTCAACCTTGAAACAACTCCCTTCTCCCAAACGGCTGTCAACGGAAATTGTAGCCTTATGCATCTCCACAAGTTCCTTTACCAACGAAAGCCCGATGCCCGTACTAGCCTGATTGAAAAGATTCTTATCCACCAGATTCTCGAAGCGGACAAACAACGACTTCTTCTTGTTTTCCGCAATACCGATTCCCTGGTCCTGTACACCGATCGAAACGGTATTCTCATCTTCACGAATAAAAATCGTAATCATCTTGCCGTTCGGCGTATATTTGAAAGCATTGGAAAGCAGGTTAAACACAATCTTTTCCAACTTATCCACATCCACCCAAAGAAACAAATGCTGTTTCTCCGTCTCAAACAGGAAATCAATCCGATGTTCCTCGGCTACGGCTTCGAAATTATCCATGACCTTACGGACAAAGGACACGACATCCACACGTTGCACCTGCATCTTCATCTTCTTGTTCTGAATCTTGCGGAAGTCCAGAATCTGATTGACAAGACGAAGCATACGGTTAGTATTCCTCTCTACCACCACCAACTGTTCACGGACGTCCTCCGGTAACTTATCATTCTTCAAGACTTGTTCAACGGGACCCGCAATCAGCGTCAGCGGCGTACGAAGTTCATGGGAAATATTAGTAAAGAAACGCAGCTTTATATCCGAAATCTGCTGTTCTATGGATACCTCATGCTTCAACCGATAAATAGTAAACAGGATATAAACTGCCACAAGAATGATAACTAGAATCAACAGCACATAGAGTACGTATGCCACCGGAGTTTCCCAAAACGAGGGAAGAATGACAATATCCAGCACACGTTCATTCTCTACCCACACACCATCACTGTTTGTAGAACGGACACGAAGCACATACTCCCCTTTCGGAAGATTCGTATAAGTCACACTACGTTGCTTGTCGGCAAAGGTCCATTGTTTTTCAAATCCGTCCAAAATGTAGGCATACTGCACATTCTGCGGATTGGTATAATCGAGCGCTGCAAACTGTACAGAGAAGATATTCTCATCGTGCGAAAGCACCAGCTGCTCCGTATCATCAATATCTGCCTGCAACAACGATTGTTCCCCGGGCACAACATCCTCATTGGCTACTGTTAATTTAGAAAACACGATCGGAGGCACATAACTACTCTTACGGATAGAATCCGGGTTGAAGATAAAAACCCCTCCACTGGCACCGAACAGCATATTGCCTTTCGCGGTCAATGTGGAAGCCGCCTCACTAAAACGTACCGGGAAAGTTATACTACGCTCATCATAACTTTCAAACCGTTCTTCGGAGGGGATGAATTTACAGATTCCATTCTCCGTACTAATCCATAAGTTCTGTTTATCGTCCTCGCGAATGGAAAGCAGTACATCCGAAGGAAGCCCGTCCTGCACCGAGTAAGACTTAAACGCCCCATGTCCGTCTTCACTGATAGAGATCAGTTTGTTGAGTCCGCCACCAAAGGTAGCCAGATAAAGTTCCTTATCCGTAGTGGGGATAATCCAGTGCACATCATTGTTACTCAAACTTTGTGTATCGTTCGGCATACGGGAGAAGTGATAGAACTGTACATCTTCCGGTTTCTCGAAATTCTCGTCAAAGGCTACGGCACCCGTCGTCGTTCCCACCCACAAACGGCCGTTATTGTCGGAAGTGATAAAACGAGCCTTGTAGCAGGGATCAATAGGATAACCTTTCAAATGGTTACGGTGATTGATAAACAAAACCTTTCCGTCCTCATTCTCCGTGAGATAATTGATACCACCGGCAAAGGTAGCCGCCCAGATTCTCCCGTTATGATCTTCGTACACACAATACACATTGTTATCGCTCAAGCTATACATATCATCCTCTTGGTGAAGATAACGGGTCAGCTTGTACGACATTCCCGAAGGAGAGTCGTGGACGACCAACTGGCTCCAGCACCGCATCGGTGAAGAGATGAGCAACGAAGAGTATCGTGCCGGGCGTGCCTACACGATGGTTAACAAATACATCACTTCGGCGGCACACCTTACCGGCAAACGGTTGATCAGCGCCGAGGAGATGACCAACACCTACCGCGTTTTCAACGCAACGCCTGAGTTCCTCAAGATCGGCAGCGACCAGAATGCGCAGGTGGGCATCACCCACTCGGTATGGCACGGCTTCAACTACTCACCCCCCGAAGCACCCTTCCCCGGCTGGGTACGTTACGGTTCCTATTACAGCGAGAAGAACAACTGGTGGCGCTATTTCAACTGTCTGAATACCCACCGTGCACGTGTGGCCTCACAGTTGCAGAATGCCGATATGTATGCCGATATCGCGATCCTGATGCCGGTATCCGATATGTGGACCACGATGGGCATGCAGAACGAGCCGTTCCCCTCGTCGATCAACAAACCCTACCAGTCGCTGGTTTGGGAGGCCATGAACAAGAATGGCAACGGAACCGACTACATCTCCGAACCGTTGATCTGCGCATCAACCATCTCTGACGGAATGTTGCATTACGGTCCCCGCAGCTACAAAAATCTTTTCTTAGTCGGTGTTGAGCGTATGAATCCCGAAACGCTGGCCAAGCTGTACGAATTTGCACAACAAGGTGGCCGCATCTTCTGTGTTGAGACGGTACCCTACAAATCGCTCGGTTGGAAAGATCACGAGAAACGTGATGCAGAGGTCAAAGCCTGGATCGAAAAGTTGCAGGCCATGCCCGAACAGTTCATCCATCTGGAGAAACCGGCAGACAACGATTTTATCACCTGGTATGCCGGCGTGCAGAAACAGTACGGCATTACGCCGACCGTTCAGATCGAGAGTCCCGATCCATTTGTTATGGCCAACCTCTTTGTACGGGATGATGGCTCACGGATCTACTTCTTCACCAACACCCATCTGCACAACAGCCACCAGACCAAACTGACCTTCCCGCAGGAGGCGACTCGCATGAACGCATGGGTATGGAATTTGGATAATGGCGAGCGCTATCGTCTGCCGCTGGACAAAGCGGGGGCCATGACCCTTGATCTGGGTCCGGCCGATGCCCGCATGATTGTCTTCGACCGCGACAACAACAAGAAAGCCCCGGTATGGGCACCCCTGCCCACCTCGGGAGCCGACAGCACCACGCTGAGCGATTGGAGCCTTGAGTTCCACCACAGCCTCGAGCATTGGATCAAAACAGCCACCACCGACACGCTGAAGGATCTGAAAGATACCGAATGGAAGAGTTTTACCGGCGATGTGGTTTACCGTACCGATGTCGAAGTGGACGATCCGGAAGGAATGGTACTCAACCTGGGTAAGGTTTACGGTGTTGCTTCACTGAAGGTCAATGGTGTTGATTGCGGAACGAGCTGGTATGGGCGTCGCATTTACGACCTCTCGAAGGTGCTGTTCATCGCTACGGCCAACAACGTGGGCAATATCGCCCCGGCGCTGCGCGACCGTA
>ENA-ORNP01002190-ORNP01002190.1-human-gut-metagenome-genome-assembly--contig:-NODE-2190-length-17057-cov-2.815845_pt1 | contig 17057 bp, 10 predicted proteins | sample MGYA00242119_ERZ509030 | MGnify/ENA primary metagenome ERZ509030 (study PRJEB26280, sample SAMEA2338708) | human gut metagenome | biome: human gut; feature: human-associated habitat; material: faeces... | reverse complement strand
CAAAGCCGTGGCAGAAATTGCAGCCGGTACAGCCGCCGGTGGTCCTTGGGGTGCGATCATCTCCGCCGCATGGGCCATGCGGCATACCCTGTTTAAAATTCTGGTCTGCTTGTGCCTATCGGTGGTTTTCCTCATTGTTATGATCGTAGAGCTGCCCGGGATCATCATCAATAAAGCGCTCGGTATCGACGGCAATGAGCCGACGGTATCCATCACGGAGATCTATGAAAATCTCTCCGAGACGGTTTCGGATATTGTCCAGGCCGGGTACGACGCTTCAATGGCTGAGGTAGAACGATTGATTTCAGACGGAGGCTATGACCGGGAGCTTTCAATGAATGCGCTGATCAATTATGCGCAGAGCTCGGCCGGGTACGACACCGCCTATATTTTGTCGGCATATTCCACTTCGGTGGAACAGCTCAGCAACGACCCGGAGGATATGCAAAAGAAGCTGGACGGCGTGACAGCCAAAATGTTTCCAGTAACCTCAGTGGAACGGGAAAATGAAGTGATCACGCCGGTTACTTACTATACCTACAAACCGGTCACGATAACAGTGGTAACGAAAACGGTCAAGACAGGCGTAATCAACGGCGTCCCGCAATACCGCTATGAAACGGCGGAAGCGACCTACTATTTGCAGGATCAGCAGTTGTCGTCCGATACACAGATCGAGGTGGATGCATACTCAGCCGTCACCCTGACGCTCCCCGTATACAGCGGCAGCAATATCACAGGCACACGCAAGGCAACCTATTATCAGTACACGGGCAAGGAAACGCTTACGCCGGAAAAGAAAACCGTGAAATATCTGGAATGCACCATTCATCCCTTTGACAATACGGTAATTTCCACGGCGTTCGGGCTGGATCTAAACGCCTCCTATAACGGTCTGGAAACCACATACGGCGATGTGATCCACTCCCGGGCTTTGGCTCTGAAGAAAACGCTCTACGGAACAGCCGGAAACGGCAGCACGGTTCCGCTTACCGATGTAGAACTGATTGCCTTCCTCGCCCGTCAGAATTGCAGCGAAACACGGAAGCACATCGTCAAAACCGGGCTGTCCCTCGTTGGAAAGGTGCCATACTTTTGGGGCGGTAAATCGGCAGCCGGATGGAATGATGAATGGAATACGCCGAAGCTCGTCACAGCCGCTGGTTCCACAACGACCGGCACGATCCGCCCGTTTGGCTTGGATTGCTCCGGCTTTTCGGATTGGACCTATAAAACGGCTGTCGGCGTCAGCTTGAACGGCGCCTCATGGAGCCAGTGGGACGAATCCTATGCCATTACCGCCGAAGAGCTTTTGCCCGGTGATCTGGGATTCCTGATGGATGATGACGGAGGCGGATGGAATCATGTGCTTATTTTTGCCGGATACGGTGAAAACGGCGAGCGTATGTGGGTCCATTCCTCCGGTGGTGAGGGCGTAATCTTCAATACGCCGAGCTATGAGGCCGGGCTGGCGCTGCGCCGACCGAAGAACATAGATTTCGGTGATACACCGGGATAAAAAAGAACGGAGGAATCATGGAAGAAAAAGAATTTAATACGACCTTTGCCATTCCTGCAAACTATACCGACTCCGGAAAGATATTCGGCGGAATGCTGGAACCGCGGAATGCGGTCGAGGCACTGATCCTGATATTGGCCGTCGGATATCCGGAGTTGATGCTGATCCCGATGGCAACCACAATACGCATCGTTGTGATGACCGTCACGCTGATTCCAATCGGGATTCTCGCCGCTATGGGCATTGACGGCGATTCGCTGTTCCAGTATGCAGGTCACATTATCTGCTATCTGGCGCACAGAAGAAAACTGCATTTGAGAAGGGTGGGATACAAATATGACCAAAGACAGCTCCGCAAAAAGAAAAGCAGGAAAAAGAAAGCCCGAAAAGCTGAGCTTTACCCAGGATTTCATTCCGATCAAAAATCTGGAGCATGGCATTATTGAGACGACCGACGGGCGGTATATCAAAATCCTTGAAATTGAGCCTATCAACTTTATGCTGCGCTCGGAGGAAGAACAGTATGAGATAATCTGCTCCTTTGCAAGCTGGCTGAAAATTTCGCCGGTGCATCTGCAGTTCAAGAGTATCACCCGCAAAGCTGACTCCGATAAGCATATAGCTATGCTCCGAAAGGAAACGGAAACCGAGGAAAGTGAGCAGTGTAAGAAGCTCAGCGAGGGATATATCCGACTCATTAAGGATGTGGGAAGCCGTGAAGCGCTGACGAGGCGCTTCTTTTTAATTTTTCGATACGAAGAACTGCGGCGTAATGAAAACAGCGACTATGGGCAGATCTGCAGCACGCTGCTGACCGCCGAGCAGAACGCCCGAGCTTACTTCATGCAGTGCGGCAACAATATCCTTCAGCCGAAGGATCCCGACGAAGCAACGGCGGAGATTTTATATATGTTTTTCAATCGCCGTTCCTGTGTGGAGGAGCCGTTTCATTCCCGTGTCGACCGCATCGTCTTAGACACGATGGCTGCGAAAAACAAGGTCATCGGGATCGACCCAATCCCACATATCCGTATGGCGCATTTTATTGCGCCGCGCGGAATTGACCTGACGCACCGCAATTATATCATTATGGACGGGCTCTACTACTCCTTCCTGTATATCAAAGGAAACGGATACCCGAATAAGGTCCGCGCCGGATGGATGTCCTCCCTCATCAACGCCGGCGAAGGCATTGACATCGATGTGTTTTTAAGACGAGAAAACCGCAGCAAGACCATCGACAAGGTTGCCCAGCGCATCCGCCTGAACCGCACGAAGCTTAAAAGTATGCAGGACACCTCGACCGACTATGAGGAGCTTACCGGTTCCATTCAGGCCGGATATTTCATCAAGCAAGGGATCGCCAATTACAACGAGGACCTTTTTTATATGTCGGTGTTCGTGACCGTGTCCGCACGGACCTACGAAGAACTGATGTGGCGCAAGCAGCAGATGACCGATATGCTCAAGTCTATGGATATGTATGTCAGCGACTGCAGTTTTCAGCAGGAGGACGCCCTGCGCACGGTGATGCCGTTTCTGCAGATATCCCCGAAGCTTGAAAAGAAATCCAAGCGGAATGTGCTGACCAGCGGTGCGGCCTCTACCTATATGTTCACATCCTTCGAGATGTCGGACGATACCGGCGTGCTGCTCGGAATTAACCGCCATAACAACTCGCTGTGCATTGTCGATCTGTTTGACACGAAGAAAAATAAAAATGCCAATCTGAACCTGCTCGGCACCAGCGGCGCCGGAAAGACCTTCACCATGCAGTTACTGGCGCTGCGTATGCGTATGCGCGGCATTCAGTGCTATATCATTGCTCCTATCAAGGGACATGAGTTCCGGCGAGCATGCAACCGCATCGGCGGTCAGTTTATCAAAATTGCACCGGGCTCACCGCACTGCATCAATATTATGGAGATCCGGCACACCATCAGCCCCGAGATGGAGTTGATCGACGAGCTGGATTACAGCGAAATGGACTCCCTTCTGGCGCAGAAAATTCAGCAGCTGATGATCTTCTTCTCACTGCTAATTCCGGACATGACCAACGAAGAGGAGCAGATGCTGGATGAGGCGCTGATCCGTACCTACGGCAAGTTCGGTATCACGCATGATAACGATTCGGTCTATGAGGACCGCAATGCCGTTCCGCCGAAGATGAAGACCATGCCGATACTCGGAGATCTGCATGAGGAACTGCAAAAGAATGAAATGACCAAGCGTATTGCAGTCATTGTCAGTCGCTTTGTTACCGGCTCGGCGCAGTCCTTCAATCAACAGACGAATGTGGACCTGTCCAATAAATATATCGTTCTCGACCTATCGGAGCTGAAGGGCAAGCTGCTGCCTGTGGGTATGATGATCGCCCTTGATTATGTCTGGGACAAGATCAAAAGCGACCGCACAAAAAAGAAGGCCATTATGATCGACGAGATCTGGCAGCTGATCGGTGCCGGTTCCAATCGGATGGCGGCAGAGTTCTGCCTGGAAATATTCAAGGTCATCCGAGGCTTCGGCGGCGCGGCGATTTCCGCAACGCAGGACCTGTCCGATTTCTTCGGATTGGAAGATGGTCGCTACGGTCGGGCAATTATCAATAATTCCAAAAATAAGATCATTCTGAATCTGGAACCGGACGAAGCGGAGTTTGTCCGGGATACGCTGAAGCTTACGAAAACCGAGATCCGTTCCATTACCCGTTTTGAACGCGGCGAGGCGCTGATCTGTTCCAACAACAGTAAGGTGCCTGTCATCATTAAGGCGTCCAAAGAGGAACAGGAAATGATCACGACCGACCGTGCCGAGCTGGAAGCCATTCTCAAGGAGCGGCAGCAGGAGGCGGATTAACAGTGCGTATTTTGCACGGAATAAGCATTTTGGCGCAAATGAGTACAAAAAGGAGGTGGTTATCGTGCTGTTGACCGATGAACAGTATGTGGTCAAATGGCTCTCGCAATACGGAGCCTTGCCCCGTGCGCAAATCATAAAGATGCTGCAAAAGCCGCCGCAGACGGCAGAAAAGATCCTGCGGAATCTGAAAAGGCAAATGCGCATTGCGGATGTTTCCGGTGGTTATTATATCGGGCTTGACCCGATGTGCCAGCCGGATCAGCGGATGATCCTGGCAATATGGGTGCTGCTCCGATTCATTGACAAGGTGGAACCGATGGCGCATTATCCGGCGGTCTACCCGTCGCAGCTATTTTTCCTGAAAGAAAATGTCGGCTATGAGATCGTGGTGCTCTATGACGGCGAGCAGAATCTGCTGAAGCTGCTTCAGCCCCAGGAAGATATGAAATATATCGTTGTGGTGCCTCGGATCGGTATGGTGAGCACTGTACGGCTGCCGAATGCGCCGTGTCTGTTCGCTACGGTAGATTTTTGCGGCCAGGACGAACCGGAAGTCCGTTTTTACAGTGAGGAGGCGACCGAGCATGAAGGGTGAAACAACTTATATGAAGACACTCGGTAAGGTAGAAGCCAAGCTGTCCCGCATGAAGGAACAGGCTGCTGCTGCCCGCTGGTTTTACGAAAACGGAAACCTCCCGGAAAGCTATAACCGGGCGCTTCGGCTTGAGGAACTGTCCGAGCAGACAGTCCTTCTCACCCGTGTCCTTCCGGCCTACACCGGAGCAGTCGGGGCAACAACTCAAACGGATGCGATCATATCCGATACGATTCCTGTTGAAGTTGGATTTACGGCCGAGGGATGGTTTTCCATTCGTATTCCGACACTGCTGCCGAAGAAAGCATCCGGCTCAGCGGACTATATCAGGTCTTATCTTTATCCGGCTATGCGGAAGTTCTTTGAGGGTAAGCCTCCGGTCCGCTTTCGGGATTGCGTGCTTGCCTACCGTCATGTGTACGATAGAAGCCGCCCGGAACGGGCCATGCGTGATCACGATAATATCGAAACCAATATGGTCACGGATATTCTGGCGCTGTATGTTCTGCCCGACGATCACCCGGCAGTTTACTCGCATTACTATTGCAGCGCTGCCGGAAGCGAGGACCGCACGGAAGTCTATGTGATTCCCAAACACGACTTTCCCGTGTGGATGGTCGAAGAGAAAACGCTGCCGGATAAGGGGGTAAAGCTCTATGAAGTCCGCTTTTGTTAAGGAGAAAAACTTATGTAAAAACCGCCGTTTTCCGCCCCGGAAAACTTACATAAGAAATTGGGAGTCGAAAACGCCCAGTATAGCGGCGATTTGGGGCAGATTTCACGGCGGAAATTCCGACAAAGAGAGCAGTCATGTGGTCGGAATTTCTTACAAAGCGAGGTGATGCGCCTATGCAATACTTCCGCCCAGGCAGTCAGCTCCGGCAGCTCATCACAATGCTTTCCATCGTCGGTGAATATCCGATTCGTTCGCTCTACCTGCTCGGCAATGAACGCGCTTACAAAGCCCTGGTTCATAAGCTCACCACACCGGAAACATTTCGCATCCCTCAGACGGAAACGGAACTGACCACACGCCTGCTTACCGTTACCGGCAAGGGTAACAGCAGATCTGTGCGCTTTTATAAGGGCGCTCTCCCTATACTGGATTGGCTTCACCCAAACGCTTACCGGTACTACATGGACGCCTTTTGGGAACACAAATTCCCTGGGAACGCCGCACACCGGGACAGAAACCACCGTGTTGCCGAAACCGTGGCTATGTGTATGCGCTCAGGTATTGAATGCCGACCGTATATGCTTCCCATTCTTCAAAACCGGACCATCGCCAAACGGATCCCCGATGCGCCCTGCTTTTATCTTGCCAAAGAACTGAAGAAGCTCGGCGAAGCGGAGATGAACAAAACGATGTTTACCCGGATGGTGGGAACAGCCTATCTCGGGCAGCGCCCATACGCCGTTTATAACACGCGCAGCGCCGTGATGAAATGGAGCGGCAAGGGTGAGTTCAAAACACTGCACAGCATCATTGAGATCAGCCGCCTGAATGCCGGCACCGATGCAACACCGGCCGCCATTTTATTTGGTCAGTCTGAGAGCGTCGCACTGAAGACACTGCTGGAGTCCGACACAACCAAGCGGCCCGAGTTCCGGTTTGATGCGATCTACCGGAATCTGTATTTCATCCCAATGGATGAGCATGGCATTCGCCAGCTGCGGCTTATGACCGTACCCGAATGGAAAGAACGGCTTTTGGAGCTTCTGTTTGACCCGGAGGTGCGAACCTATGACCGCGGGCTGTTTGAGTATGACGCAAAAATCGGTGATGCCTATGTGTTCTCGCATCTGGATGGAGATCTCGCAAGGCTGGTTCGCTTTAAGGAAGCCGTCGAGAATCAGCGTGGAAATTATGAGGTGCTGTGTTATCCATACCAGATGGCATTCATCCGGGAGTATCTCGGAAGCCGTGTGACAATAAAAACGATTGGGTTTGATGCTGTGGAAGCAGAACTCGACCCGGAAAGGAGAAATTTATTTGAGCGATAAAAACCGCAAGATATCCATTATCATCGCTGCCATACTGGGATGCGTCGGACTATTTTATCTGGGCGGTATGCTTGGCCAATTGCTCGGCAACTACGCAGCGTGGATGGACAGCGGCGGCGTTTCCGGTGAAAGCACGATGAAGCCGGTAAGCTGGAACCCGCTGATTTGTTTTCCGGCGGCTTTCAGCGGGAACGGGATCAAAGGCATCCTGATGATCCTGCTGATCGCCGGCGCCATCTTCGCCTATGTGAAGCTTCACGATAAGTTTGATGGGAAACAGCATGACCCTCGCGGCTTTGCCAGAAGCAAATCCGGTATTTACGGCACGGCATCCTGGATGGACGAAAAAGAAATGAAGGAAGTTTTGGAAATATCCCCGGTCCCCGCTGCCAAAGGTACGATCCTCGGCGAGTACAACGGAAAAGCCGTCTGTATGCCGGAGGACACCAGACTCAACCGCCATATTGCCATTTTCGGCGCATCCGGTACCATGAAGTCGCGTGCGATTATCCGAAATGCGCTGTTTCAGGCGCTGCGGCGCAGCGAGTCTGTGATTGTGACCGACAGCAAGGGCGAGCTTTATGCCGATACCTCGGAAATGTTCCGAAACGCGGGCTACGATGTGAAGATCTATAATCTCGTATCCCCTGAGCACAGCGACTCGTGGAACTGTATGTCAGACTTGAACGGCGACACATTGATGGCGCAGGTGCTGACCAATGTCATCATCGGCAACACCAGCTCAGGCAAGGGCGACCACTTCTGGGACAACGGCGAGGGCAATCTTTTGAAGGCGCTGATTTTGCTCATTGACCAGGATCGGACCCGAAGCCCCGATATGAAGCATCTGTCCGCCGTATATCAGCTGCTTACGCAAAACAGTGAACGGCAGTTGACCGCTATGTTTGACAAGCTTCCGCTTGACCATCCGGCACGGGCGCCATTTAATCTGTTTGCCCAGTCCAGTGATACGGTGCGTTCCGGCATCATACTGGGTTTGGGTACACGCCTTCAAGTGCTTCAGAACCAAGCAGTACAGCGAATCACGAGTCGGTCTGACATTGACCTGACGGCGCCTGGCAGAAACAAGTGCATCTATTACATTGTGCTGAGCGATCAGGACGCTACGATGGCGTTCCTGTCATCGCTCTTTTTCTCATTCATGTTCATCAAACTGACTCGATATGCCGACGGTCGTCCGAACGGCCGCTGCGATGTGCCTGTCAATCTGATACTGGATGAGTTTAACAATGTGGGGCGCATTGGAGGCGCAGAAGATGGATCCGACTTTGCCAGATCCCTTTCTGTTGTGCGGTCGAGAGATATTCGAGTCATGCTGGCCGTGCAGAGCCTCGGTCAGCTGCAGAACCGGTATCCCAAAAATCTATGGGCTGAAATTATCGGCAACTGTGACATCCAGCTGATGCTCGGTTGCACCGATGATGTGACCGCCGAGTATATCTCAGCTCGATCCGGTGATATGTCGGTGCAGGTCAATTCCACCATGACGGTCCGTCAGACTATCGCAGTGGCGCAGGTCATTCCCCAGTACCGTCATACCGAGGGGCAGGGGCGCAGACGGCTGCTCACACCGGATGAGGTTTTACGGCTTCCCAATGAGGAACTGCTCTGCATCATACGCGGGCATAACATTTTGAAGCTGAACAAACTGGATTTCACAAAGCACCCGATGGCAAAGCAGATCGTAAAGGCATCGGTTTATGATTATAAGCCGGCATCCGATACGATGATTCCTGAGCCGATCCGGTCTGACACCAAACCGACGCCGCCCAGGAAAGCGGCGCGCAGAAAAAGCTTATACAGCTCGGCACAACCGCCGAGTGAATTTTAACAAATAAAGGAGGACAATCTATGCCAACCAAAAAGAAAGCAGAGCTTCCCGAGGAGATGACGACTCCTTTGGAGGCGCAGGAATCCCAGACCGAGGAGAATATCGCAGCATCACCTGCCGAAGGGGCACCGGATGACACCTGTGATACTTCGCTCTCCCAGACTGAAACAGATTCGGCGGAAGCAGACGACCCTTCGGCCGGAATTCCGGACGGAGCTCTCAACGAACTGACGGAATCCCAGACCGAGGTAAAAAAGCCCCGCAGGCTCAAGAAGGCGGAGCCGGAACCGTCCCAGTCTGACACAGAACCTGAAACTGCACCGAATGCCAAGGAAGACGGCGTCGATGCGGCGCCAAAACCCAAGAGAAAACGCAATTACACCAAACCGAGCGTGTCGGTACTGTCCATTGACGATCGTCCGACGGTCGAAACGGAGGCGGATAAGGCCAAAAACGATCTGCTCGATCTCATCGAGTCGCAGCGAAGCGGCCGTATCCTGACCGGGACGATCCAGGGTGTGGAACAGTCGGCGGATAACCCCCGTCATGCCTTCGCAGTCCTGTATCACGGTGAGTTCAAAGTCATCATTCCTGCCGCTGAGGCAGTCGAACCGCCCGAGGACTATCGCGGGCGTGACCCGGACGAGGTACTTCATTACATGCTGACTAAGCGCCTCGGTGCCGAAGTCGACTATATTGTCAAAGGCATCGATCCCAAATCCGGTATTGCAGCGGCGAGCCGTCTTGAGGCTATGCGTGCCAGAAGAAAAGAAATGTATTTCGGCACAGACCGGGACGGCAACAACCGCATCTATGCCGGTATTTGCGCGGAAGCCAGAGTTGTCTCTGCCATCCGTGCAGGAATCTTCATCGACCTGTTTGGCGTGGAGAGCTACATTCCCCTCAAGGAACTGAGCTACCAACGCTGGATGGACGCGGCGGCCCACTTCCAGCCCGGCCAGCGCATCCTCATCAAGGTCTTGGATGTGGATCGCAGCGACCGTGACCATGTCAGGGTTTCCGCCTCCGTGAAACAGGCGGGAGAAAACCCATATGAGAAAGCCCTGCGCAGATATTCCGTTGGCAACCGTTATGTTGGTACTGTCAGTATGGTGGATACAAACGGCGTGTTTGTGGCGTTGGACGGCGGCATTGACTGTCTGTGCAGTTACCCAAAACGGGGACGCCCGCCGAGAGGCGCCAGAGTCACCGTCCGGATTCTCGGGATCAACCACGAGACCAACCGGATCTGGGGTGCCATCACCCACATTGCCATGCCGCACTGATGAAAAAGAAAGGAGATTTTATGCTACATTGTAATCTGAGTCAGAAAGAACAGCATCGCAGAAAAGAGATCGTCGAACATACCCGTCAGATGCTTCTGACAGAGCTGCCGATCGACAGTCAGGATGAAACTTCGATCATGGGCCGGTATCGGGATTATTACCTGCAGATCTCTTTTTCCGAGCTGCACCCGCTGATGGTGGTTTGTCTCGCCAAGGCGCTTACCCAACCGGGTACCGCAAAGCAGTGTCGGATCGCAAACGATCTGAATCTGAGAAGCGTGCTCGGAAGCCATGCGATCAACGACGAAGTCGGCTGCTATTCCTACCGTGCCACACACTGGCTGGATACCGAGTTGGATGCCAAGCGATTTTACGAGATCCTCGACCGGTGCGTCGACGAAGCGGACCGCGGCTTTTATAAGCTTGCGTGCTGAGTTGTAAAATCCCAGACTCGTCCGTGTAATGATGGTAAAAACACGAACCGGGAGTATGCATCATGAAAAAGCTTTTGATTCTATCCTGCGCATTGGCATTCTGCCTGACACTTGCCGCCTGTCATACCACAGACTCGGCTGATAGTTCCGTACCTTCTGGGATCCCGGGCTCAGCAATTGCCAATGAGTCCTCTGCTCACCAGACTGAATCGGAGAGTTCCCTGGAGGAGAGCCAGACATCTCAGGATACGACCGTCACATCAGACCCAACCGAAAGTGAGACGACAGCCCCTGCCAAGCCGGCGGATCCCATGTCGACTACCGAACCGGAAAGCGAGAAGGCCCCTGAGTCTACGACTCCCCCTCAGACCGAGCCGGAAACAAAGCCTGCCGAACCGCCTTCGGAATCCGCGAAAGCGTATGCCGGGGCCGAGGACACACGGGCGGTTGCTGATAAGGTGCTGGAGTACATCAACAGCTTCCGCACATCTTCCGCAGTCAAACTGCCGGGTCTTACGAGCTATGCTGAGTATCGAAGCCGACAACTCATCCGCAATTTTGCGCATGATACAAACGATGAGCGTGCAGCGGCGACAGCGCTTCAGTATGGCGAGTATGTGGACCCGAGCGTCTACGGCGGCGAGCCGTACTACCGTGCAAATGCCAACGAAGCCATTGCAAAGGCCGGTTATGTCGGTACGGTGGACGAAGTTGCCTATCGGCTTGCGACCTTGGTCAGAAACAGTGCGGAGCACTGGTGCTATATCGGCTCGGCCGAGTATGGCTATATTGCCGTTGGCGTAACTTATGAAAGCGGTATGTGGTACTGCGACATCGCAGTTGCTGCCGAAAACACGGACAATCTTTAAGAACCATCAAGGAATTGCAGCCTCACCCAAAACGGTGGGGCTCTTTTCATATCCAAATCAAGAAAGGAAGATACCAAGATGAACAAGAAATTCACCTCACGCATCCTGTCAATGCTTTTGGCAGTGCTGATGCTCATCTCGATGATGCCGACAAGCGTTTTTGCGGCACCGGCATCTGACATTCCGGCAGAGATGCTGGACAATGTTTTCCTCGACGCGCTGGAGTACACCGGCTATAAGGTACAGGCGCAACGAGATGACGGAACAATTTTCAAAAAGTACAGCGGCGGCGCAACCGCCTATCTCTCGAAAATCTCCTACGGGCTGAATAAGTACGGCACGGAAACCGTTGCAAAAAGCGGTACGGCAACCGGGCTCGCACCGGATATCGCCGGATTCGAGAGCAGCGGCCTTTGCTGTGCCTCTTTTGTTTCGTATGTGTACTACAACTATCTGCCGAACATTGCGGGCATTGACACCAGCAGTGCAACCCGCCCATACAATCTGCGTACCGCAACGGCATATAACGCCGCTGCGAATGCTTGGGTCAGTGCCGGTACGGCACGCCGCATCAGCTTCAGTCAGAATGCGAACGGCAACAATTTTATCCCCAGTGAGGATATCCCGATCGGGTCCCTCATCATTTTCAAACACATTCCGACCGGGGACATCGCCCATGTTGCCGTGTACGCCGGTTATTACAACGGAACCCACTTTGTTTTTCATGTCGGTAACGATAGAGGACCGGAAATCAGCTCAATCGTCGGCATGTCTAAGGGTGATTACCCTGAAGCCGTCGTACAGGTCGTTACTCCGGAATTCGTAGAGGCAGCCGGCAAAATCGAAGTTTATAAAAAGGATCCGAAGGGCGCAGCACTGAGCGGCGCCTATTTTATTGCCACCAATACCTCGACCGGAACAGAATATGCCATCGGTCCTACCGACAGCCGCGGCTACGCCTGCACCAAAGAGCGGCTGCCGTTTGGCACCTACAGGATCGTGGAAACGGTTTTTCCGACAGACTACACCTATTCGGGAACCAAGGAGTGGACCCGCACAGTCAGCGCTTCCAATAACGGCGTGGTAACGATCCAAGCCGTCAATGAGCTGAAAAAGGGCAATATTGAGGTCTATAAAAAATCGTCCGGTACCAATGAGGCGCTCAAGGGGGCCATCTTCACGGTCTACGATATGTCTGGCGCAAAGGTAACGACCATCGGGCCGACCAATGATCGTGGATATGCCAAATCCACAGATATTCCTTACGGCTCCTACCGAGTGGTCGAGACAACCTTCCCGTTTAACTATGAGCCGGACGGTCAGACGGAATGGAAGGTCACCATTGATACCGCACATGGCAGCCTGGCAACGGTCAATGCCTATAACCGGCTCAAAAAGGGGCATATTGAAGTTCTGAAATCCGACGCCGAATCCGGAATGGACCTCAGCGGAGCGGAATTCACTGTCTATGATCTGGACGGTGAAGAAATCGCCGTGATCGGACCTACAGACAAAAACGGCTATGCCAAGTCCGGTGAGATCATCTATGGCGTTTATATTGTGAAAGAGACCAAGGTTCCAGTCAATTACCAGCCGGACGGCGATGCGCAGTGGAAAGTGACGATCGACGATAACAGTCCGCTTATCACCCTGGACATTGCCAACCTGCGCCAGTACGGTATGGTCAAAGTCCGTAAAACCGCCGAAGACGGCTTGGTGGAGGGGTTGACTTTCCGCCTGACCGGCATCTCCGAATACGGTGAGCGTGTGGATATGACCGTTGCAACCAATGCGGCCGGCACAGCTGTGTTTGAGCGTGTCCCGATTGGTACGGATTACACGCTTTCCGAAGAGAACACCCCAGAGCGATATGTGATCCCGGAGGTGCAGAACATTTCGGTCGAGTGGAATAGAGTGACCGAGCGCCGATTTGATAATATCCTCAAGAAATGGCGTGCCGATGTCCTCAAGGTCGATGCCTCTCTTCGCGGCAATAGTGAGCATGGAACCACAAAGATGCTCTCGCTCGACTCAGACAGCATTGTGGAGAAACTCGGCTATCCTTACGGAGAAACCCAAGGCAATGCCACACTCGCCGGAGCTGTTTACGGTGTTTATCGTTATGATGAACTCGCGGACACCTATGTGACGGATAAAAACGGGTATTTCCTGACCGACTACTATCCCTGCGGCGAGGGCTGGAACATTCGTGAGATCACGCCCTCGGAAGGCTATCTTTTAGATGAGACCGTCTATTGGCTCGGCGTGACGCCCGGACAGTATACGCTGGAGAAGAACACAGAAGAGTTGGATGTCTATGAGGGCATCATCTTCGGCAGCCTGTATCTCATCAAACACATGGATGACGGTAGCACCGGTCTGGAGACGGTTGAGGCCGGGGCGGAATTTGAGGTATTCCTGAAGACCGCCGGTTCCTATGAGAATGCACGGGACACGGAACGGGACTACCTGATTACCGACGAGCATGGATATGCCGGGACGAAGCAGCTTCCTTACGGTGTCTATACCGTCAGACAGACGAAAGGTACGGAGGGCTTTGATCTGGCAGCGCCCTTCGATGTTTTTATTGATAAAGACGGATGCTGCTATCAGTATCTGCTCAACAATGCGCCCTTTACCGGATATCTCAAGATCCAAAAGACAGATGCAGAATCCGGTCTGAGTATCCCGTATGCAGGCGCGGCGTTCCAGATTTATAACCCGGACGGTACCAGAGTTACCATGCAGTATACCTATCCGGAACTGACGGTGATCGATACCTTCTACACCAACGAGGAAGGCTATCTGATCACTCCGGAAGTGCTTCCGTTCGGGAAGGGCTACTCCATTGTGGAAGTCAAGGCCCCGTATGGCTATGTATTGAACTCCGATCCAGTCTATTTTGATGTGACCGCAGACTCGGCGACCGAGGACGGAGGCATCACATTGATCGAAGTCACCCGTTCCAACATGCCGCAGAAAGGTATCATCCGTTTCTTTAAGACTGGCGAAGTATTCTGGACGGTCACGGAAGCGGACGGGATCTATAAACCGGTCTATGCGGTCAAGAGTCTGCCCGGCGCAGTGTTTGAGATCCGTGCCGCAGAAGATATTTATACGCTTGACGGCGTCATGCATTACGCAAAGGGCGAGATCGTGGATACGATCACGACTGAGTCTGACGGCGTGGCATCGAGCAAGGAGCTGTATCTCGGAAAATATGAGATCCGGGAGATCACCGCGCCGCACGGGATGGTTTTGAACGGCACGATTCAGACGGTGGAGCTGACTTACGCCGGTCAGGAGGTCGCCATTACGGAAACCGCCGGTAATCTCTATAACGAGCGTCAAAAGGTCAAAATTTCCTTGAGCAAGGTGCTGGAGCAGAACGAGCTGTTCGGCATCGGTATGAACGGCGAGCTGAAAAACATCATCTTCGGTCTGTATGCCAAGACTGACCTGGTTGCCGATGACGGGACCGTCATTCCGGCAGGTGGGCTCATTGAGATCGTGACCTTTGATGATAACGGCATGGCGACGGTCAGTGCCGACCTACCGCTGGGCAGCTATTACCTGCAGGAACGCAGTACGGACGAGCACTACATCCTGGACGACACCCATTATGAATTCGAGTTTTCCTACGGCTCGCAGGAAACTCATATGGTTGAGATTTCTGTCAACGGCGGTGATCCGATCAAAAACGACCTCAAGTACGGTATGATTTCCGGCCGCAAGGTCGATGAGGATGGACATGTGATCGCCGGTGCGATTTTCGGCCTGTTCCGCAATGATGAAAATGAGTATACGGCTGAAAATGCGTATTTAACGGCGGAAAGCGCACAGGACGGCACCTTCAAATTTGAAAAGGTGCCCTTCGGAACCTGGGTCGTTCGTGAGATCCAGCCGGCCAAGGGCTTTGTCCTCAATGAGAAGGCGTATCCGGTTACAGTGTCTGAAGACGGCGATGTGGTGAGCTTCCAGCTGGAGAACCGTTATATCCGCGGCAATATTGAGGGTACCAAGCTCGACGAGGACGGCAATGTGATCGCCGGTGCGGTATTCGGTTTGTTCCGTGAAGGTGAAACGGAGTTTACCGAGGAAACTGCCGTGCGTGTAAGCGAGTCTGACAGCAACGGTAAATTCCGCTTTGAAGATATCCGGTACGGGAAATGGATCATCCGTGAGCTGAAGCCGACGACCGGGTATGTGCTCAATGAAATGCCGATCGAGGTAGAAATCACCGAGGACGGCAAAACCGTTTTCATTACCGTCGAGAACAAATTCATTCGCGGTGACATCAAAGGCTATAAGGTCGACGAAGACGGAAAGTCGGTTGTGGGTGCGCTGTTTGGCCTTTTTACGGAGGATGATACGGAATTCACAGAGGAAAACGCCGTTCTGACGGCGGTGTCGGATGCAGACGGTATCTTCACCTTTAAGAATGTGCGATTCGGGAAATGGATCGTGCGCGAGCTGCAGCCCGCCGAGGGCTTCGTTCTCAACAAGACGGAGTTCCCTGTCGACATTACTACGGATGGTGCCATAATCGAGTTCAAGGCTGAGAACCGCCATATCTATGGCGCAGTCCATACGACCAAGGTCGATAAGGATTATCCCGACCATTTGCTTACCGGCGCTGTGTTTGAGGTGTACCGTGACGTAAACGGAAACAGGCAGTTCGATCCGGATGCGGACGAATTGGTTGGCACCCTTTCGGAGTGTGAACCCGGTTTGTATGAACTCGCTGAGCTGCGCTACGGCGGATACTTCCTCTATGAAAAGCAGGCACCTGTAAACTATGTCAAGGACAACGGATACTACTATTTTGAAATCGTAACTGATGGCGAGATGGTGAAAGTAGAGAATCAGGTCGGCATCGGCTTCATCAACGCTCATATGGTCGGCAGTCTGAAGATCGTGAAGGCCTCCTCGGACGACCGTGTGGAAGGCTTCAGCTTCCGTATCACGGGTGAGAATTACGATGAAGTTTTCACGACCGACGCAAACGGTGAGATCTTCATTGAACACCTGCGCATCGGCAAATATACCGTGACGGAGGTTGAGGACAGCGCCAGCGCCGGATATAAACGCCCGGATCCTTTTGAGATCGAGCTGGCCGCTGATGAAACGCTGACGGTCAATGTCCATAACGATAAGGTCACGACCGATCATCCGGACAGCCCGAAGACCGGTGACAATTCTCATATGGCTCTGTGGTTGGGTCTGATGCTCGCAAGTCTTGGCGTCCTGATTGGTACCATTCTTTATTCCCGCAAGAAGAAGCATCTTGCAGACTGAAAAGGGAGGTAAGGCAATGAAAGCAAAACTGACAAAAGGCATTCTGCTGATCCTGTCGCTGCTTTGCATTCTCTGCGTTCCGGTCACACCGGTCTATGCAGTGCAGCAAGGCACGGACGGCAGCGAACTGCAGGTGGTAAAAGCAGAGCAGCTGGAGATCCAGCTTGGCACAGCATGGTCGGGTGTAGAGTTCCAGCTCAAGACGGACGCCGGGGTTTACCCCGGCGCCGTCAAGGTCGGAACGGATGGCGTGCTCCGCCTTGAGATCGGCGGCAGCTCCCGGTACATTCTGACCTGTATGAATTCCTCAACTTCGATTCCGGAGCCGGAGGATACGGCGG
>ENA-ORNP01002185-ORNP01002185.1-human-gut-metagenome-genome-assembly--contig:-NODE-2185-length-17088-cov-4.516938_pt1 | contig 17088 bp, 15 predicted proteins | sample MGYA00242119_ERZ509030 | MGnify/ENA primary metagenome ERZ509030 (study PRJEB26280, sample SAMEA2338708) | human gut metagenome | biome: human gut; feature: human-associated habitat; material: faeces... | reverse complement strand
TCAAGCTGGAAAGAATAGAATTGTTAATGCAAGTAATGCAGAAGTAAGAAAAGAACCTACCGTAGTTAAAAAAGTAGAAAGAAAACCATTAACCCCAGAAGAATTAAAAAATAATGCATTTTGGAAAGACATTGTTGGAAAATTTAAAACCGAAGGAAAAATGGGATTATATACGAATTTATTAAATACAAATATTTCAGAGATAAATGATATGACAGTAGGAATTAATTTTAATAATGGACTAAAGCCATTGGCAAAAGGAATTTTAGAAAAGCCAGAAAATATGCAAGCAATAACTAAAGAAGTTTCAATAGCTTTTGGAAAAGAAATGAAAGTAAAATTAATAGATAATCATGTGGAGGCTAAGCCAACAAAATCAGAATTCGAAAGTTTGGTAGAAGGTTTAGATATTCCAATAGATATAATAGAATAAAATTAGGAGGTATAATTATGGCAAGACGTGGAGGATTTCCAGGAGGAATGGGTGGATTCGGAGGAATGAACCTAAACAATTTAATGAAAGAAGCAAAAAAAATGCAAGCAGATTTGGAGAAAACACAAACAGAAATAGCTGCAAAAGAATTGGAAAGTACAGCTGGTGGAGGAGCCATAACTGTAAAAGTAAGTGGAAAGAAAGTTATTAAAGAAATAAAATTAAATAAAGATATAGTAGATCCAGATGATGTAGAAATGTTACAAGATTTAATTATTACATGTGTAAATGATGCGTTAAGCAAAGTGGATAGTGCAACAGAACAACAAATGGGAAAATTTAATATACCCGGAATAATGTAAGGAGTAAAAATGTCTATATATTCACCATCAATAGAAAAATTAATAGAAAGTTTTGAAAGACTACCAAGCATAGGGCATAAAACAGCTGCAAGGCTTGCATTTTATATATTAAATTGTTCAGAAGAAGAAACAAATGAGTTTATTTCTGCAATTACAAATGCTAAAAAGAACTTAAAATATTGTAGTAAATGTTTCAACATTTCAGATACAGACCCTTGTTCAATTTGCGGAAATCCTAAGAGAGACCAAAGTGTTATTTGTGTGGTTGAAGATGTAAGAGATATAGTTGCAATGGAAAAAACACATGAATTTAAAGGTGTTTATCATGTATTACATGGATCAATTTCACCAATGAATGGTGTGGGTCCTGATGATATAAAAATAAAAGAATTGTTAACTAGACTTATGGGGGGAGAAGTAAAAGAAGTTATTTTAGCAACAAACCCTAGAGTTGAAGGTGAAGCAACAGCAATGTATTTATCAAAACTTATAAAACCTTTAGGTATAAAGGTAACAAGGATAGCACATGGAATACCTGTTGGAGGAGACTTAGAATACACAGATGAAATAACACTAACAAAAGCATTAGAAGGTAGAAGAGAGATATGATTTTGGTGATTTTGGGGACGGAGCAAAAAATCATCTTGATTTTTCAAACTGATTTTAAAATAAAAATATCCTAGTGTATAATTTATACATTAGGATATTTTTAATGTGTTTTTATTAAATGATTTTTTGCTCCGTCCCCAAAATCATTTTACAGATAGTTTCAGTTGAATGAGGTCTTGCTAACAATTTAGTATTTTCTTTCATTAAATTTAATTTTTTGTTATCTGCTAATAAATTTTCAATTATTAATTTACTATCATCATTTTTTCTAAGCCATATAGCAATTCCTTTATCTTCTAAAAATTCAGCGTTTTCTTCTTCTTGACCAGGTATTGGATTAATAATAAGCATTGGCAAATGTGAAGCCAAACTTTCAGAGGTTGTAAGACCACCGGGTTTTGTTACAACTAAATCAGATATGCTCATTAATTCTGGAACTTGATTTGTAAATTCTAAAATTTTAACATTGTTTGTAATATCAGTTGTATTAGTTGTAGTAGTATTTACAGAATATTTGGATACAATCTCTTTAAAACTAGCTTTCATTTTTGGATTTTTTCCAGCAATTGCAATTATTTGAATTTTTTCTTTTAAACTTTCTTGAACAAAAGATTCAAAAATTTCAGCTGTTTTTGTTTTTCCAAGTCCAAATTCTCCACCACCGAAAAATAGTACAGTGAATTTATCTTCTGATAAATTATAAGTATCTAAAATTTCCTTTTTATTATATGTTTTTAAAAATCTATTAGATATTGGAATTCCAGTTACAAATACTTTATTTTCAGCAATTCCTTTACTAATCAAATAATTTTTCATTTTATCATTTGCAACAAAGAAATAATCTGTAAACTTATGTCCCACAAGCCATTGGTCATGTGGAGAAAAGTCTGTCATTATTGTTGCAATTTTTGCAGTTATTTTATTTTTTCTTTTTAAATAACTACACATTTGACTTCCAAATGGATGTGTAGAAATTATGACATCTGGTTGTTTTTCACGCAATAAACGTAATAATTTTATAGCCATAATTTTATTTGACCTAGAAGATAAATGTGCTAATGGTCCTTTTTGAGAATCTGAATAGATTTTTCCCCATGCCCAAGGTGCTTTTTTTGCCATTTCTCTATATGCAGCAGTTGTAAGCTTTTCTATAGTTTTATTTACATATTTCATACAATCTATTAATTCTACATCATAACTTGGGTAGTTGCTAATTATGTAATCATTTATTGACTTTGCAGCATTTAAGTGTCCTCCACCATATGAAGCGTAAAAAATTAAAATTTTCATAACAAGGTTATCCTCATATAATATGTTTATATGTTTTTATAATCATATTCTTTCCTTTATATTTTTATATGCAAGCATTTTATCATATAAATAAAAAAAATTCAAAAAATGGAATATTTTTTATTAAAAATATGCAAAATAAAGTATAGACAAAGTAAATTAAAATCAAAGATGAGTACAGGTACAGTAAAATTAAAATAAAGCAAAAAATAGCAAAAAAATAAAAATCAGATAAAAATTAAAATAGAAAAAGGTGGTAATTTGAAAAAAGTATTGAAAATATTAATTGTGTTTATTTCTTTAATTATCTTGTTAATAACAATTAATATACTAAATAGTTCAGAAATTAATATTCTGACTGGAGAGACCAGTTTAGCAGCAGGTTCTAGTGCATCAGACATTCAGTTGATGGCTAGAGCAATTAATGGAGAAGCTAGAGGTGAACCATATGAAGGGCAAGTAGCTGTTGGAGCAGTCATTTTAAATAGAGTTAAAAGTTCACAATTTCCAAATACTGTTTCAGGTGTAATATATCAATCTGGAGCATTTACAGCTGTTAGTGATGGACAAATAAATGTACCTATTGCAGAAAGTTCTAGTGTATATAAAGCTGCAAGAGATGCTGCAAATGGTTGGGACCCGACTGGCGGATGTATTTACTATTTTAATCCCAATACGGCTACTAATAAATGGATATGGTCAAGACCATTAGTTAAAGTCATTGGAAAACACAGATTTTGCAAATAGTTATTCACAATTTGTGCTTGAATTGTGGAAAAAAGTGGTAAAAGTATAATCATTTATGGTTTATAGGTAAAGCCAATTAAAAACCTAAATATAAAGAAAAAGGTAATAAAAAATTTATACCTAAAAAGGATTGAAGAAAAATGAATAAATTAATAGATTGGAAAAATAGGCTAAAAAAAGGGCATATGTTTAGCATTATTGTTGGACTTTTAATAGTAGTTGCAATTTTAGGGATTATTTTATATAAAAAGCAAAGAGAATATAGACAAGCTTCTGAAAATAGCTATAATGCAGCATTTTTTGAGCTGGTTGATTATGTACAAAATGTTGAAACATATTTAGCAAAAGCGTTAATATCTTCAACACCTGAACATGGAGCAGAAACTTTAACAAATTTGTGGAGAGAGGCAAATTTGGCACAAGCATATTTAAGTAGGTTACCGATAGAAAGCCAAGAGCTTGAGAATACAGAGAAATTTTTAAATCAAGTAAGTGATTATAGCTATAGCTTATCAAGGAAAAATATTTATAATGAAAGTTTGTCAGATGATGATTTTAACAATTTAAAGGAATTACACACGTATAGCCAAGAACTTGAAAATACATTAAATCAGTTGTCAGATGATTTAAACACAGGGCGTTTTTCATGGGGAGAATTAACAAAAAAAGGAACAGTTGCATTTGCTCAACAAGTTGATAATATATCTAAAGAAAGTTTTAGTAATTTGGAAGAAAATTTCCACGAATATTCAGGGTTAATATATGATGGAGCATTTTCAGAGCATTTAACAAATGTAGAACGTAAAGGATTAACAGGTGATGATGTAGACGAAAACCAAGCAAAAGAAATTGCAGAAAATTTTATAGGAGTAGAAAATATAAAAGAAACATCTAGTTTGGGTTATTTTGAAAATGCAACAATTCAAAATTATGGTTTTTCAATAAAGAAAAATAATGACGAAACAGTAAATATATCAGTGGCAAAAAAAGGTGGCCACATAATATCAATGAATGCAAATAGAGAAGTGAAGGCAGAATCAATAACTCAGGAACAAGCTAATGAATATGGAAAAAGTTACTTAGAATCAAAAGGATTTAGTAATATGAAAGAAACATATTATTTAAAACAAGATGGAATAGTAACAATAAATTATGCTTATAACCAAGACAATGTGGTAATGTATCCTGATTTAATAAAAGTAAAAGTGGCACTAGATAATGGAGAAATTCTAGGATTAGAATCAACAGGATATTTAAATAATCATCAAAAACGAGATATATCGAATGTAAAAATAACAAAAGAAGAAGCAAAAAAGAATTTGAATAAAAACTTAGAAATTACGAGTGAAGGTATGGCAGTGATTCCAACAGAATGGAAAACAGAGATATTGTGTTATGAGTTTAAAGGAAAAGTTGATGATAGAGAATTCTTGGTATATATAAATGCAGAAAATGGCAAAGAAGAAGATGTATTGGTTATTACTAATACACCTAATGGAACTTTAACAGAATAATTAATAAAAACACACTAGTGTATAAATGAATTATTAAATAGAGTTTTAATATGTTTCATTTTGATACTTGGTGTGTTTTTATTATATCTAAAATCCATTAATGCCTTTTATAAGTATCTTTTGAAAGCAATTGTTTATTAACAACTTTGCCATCTTTTTTCAAAATCTTATAAGCTTCAGAATAAAGTGCAGTTGATGTTCTACCTGTTTCGTAAGAAGAGATTTCAACATCATAATCATCATCTTGTTTTAGTCCAAAAATTTGGAAATTTGCAATTCCGCCTGAAACAGAGCAATTTATTTTTATAGGATAATTTCTATTATTTTTAAATTTAAAGTCTAAAGAACCATAAACAACAGTTGCATCTCTACTTGCTGTAACATAAGAAGGAACAAATTGGTGGTTAGTTCTTTCTACAATTTCTAAGTTTGCATATACTACTGCATTATATAAAGTTGAAGTTATCTGGCAAATACCTCCTCCAAGTCCGTCTACAACTTCTCCACTAACATATATAGGAGCTTCCTTGTATCCTGCAGCAATTGTTCTTGCACCTACAACTTTATTGTATGAAAATGTTTCACCTGGCATTAACACTGTTCCATTAATTTTGCTTGCTGCTAACCTAAGGTTTGTAGTCCTTGCAGTTGCTCCAACAGAATATTTAGTTGAGAAACTAGATAATAAATCTGGAAAAGCTTCTGAACCAATCATATTTGTTGTAACATTTGGATAAAGAACTTTTAGTGGAATTGTGTATTCATCGGCAGATTGGTCCCCTAAGATGTTGTTGGCCTCTTCAATTGAAATCTTGAAGTCTAATCCATTTTCAGAAGGGTATACTGTAAAAGGATTTTGCGTGTAATAAGCATCTTTAGGTTCTTTGTATATTTCATTATGTATATTTTCTATATTAACTTTTTCAGGTTCTTGAGTTTTTACTGCTAATTCTATTGGTTGGTCCAAATTAGAAAGCGTTAAAATAGCATTTTTTATGTTTTGAATAGAAGCATCTACATCTACAACATTTCCTGTTTTACCAGGGGTAACAATTAAGTCGTTACCATCAATGTAATAACTACTATCAGTTACTTTGTCAGGTAATTGGGCAGACATTTCTTCTAAGTTTTTGGAAATCTGTTCTGTATCTAATTTTAAATTTAAATTTATATCGGTCTTACTAAACATTGTAGATAATACGTGGAAATCATTTTCAAAAATGTTCCCTTGTCTACCAATGTTAAAAGCTTGATTTGTAGCCGTTTTTGTATCGAATTCAACACCTATTTGAGAAGTCGAAAGTGTTGCTTCAAAATCACCATGTTTTACTTTGATTTCTTCTGGTAAGATTTCGGCTAATTGATTGTCTAATTTATATTTAGCGTCAGATTTACTCATATTAGAAATATCTATTCCTTTTACAGAAACACCAGAAACAATATTTTGATTGAAAATGTTATATCCTGTAAAAATCAGTACACTTGTTAAAATAATAATTACTAATATTCCAACTAAAATACTAAAAATAGATAAAATACTTTTCTTTTTTGGTGGTTCTTGAACCGGAACAAAGGCTTGTTCTGGTTTTTCTATTAAACTAGTTTCCTCTTTAGAAATTGAAGCTATCTTTGCATCTATATTTTCTTGCTTTTCTACAGTATTAATTTCTTCAGGGGTATTTAATTTATTTACTTCTTTATTTTCTTGAGCCTCTTGGCTTTCAACGGGATTATTTACTAAGTCATTTTCTTTTAGCTCCATTGTACTCTCCTTTAAAATTTATCTTTTTTATTATAGCATATATTTTGTCAAAATAAATAAAAATGTCTAAAAAAATGTCTAAAATTTAGTAGAAAAAAATTCCTATAATAAAGAATATAAAATAGGAAATAGATTTATAACCAGAATATAAAATTAATAGTAAAAAATCACAAAATTTTAAAACTTGTAAGATAGCAGAAAATATGCTATAATAGTTGCTGTACTGTAAGGTTGCAGACTATGGAGGCAACTATGGTTAAGTTAACCGACGAAGAAAAAGTTGAGACTAAGGAAAGAACTGAAAAAGGGGTGGCTGATGAAGAGAAAGCTGAGACTAAGGAGGATGCTGAAAAACGCTTAACTGACAAAGAGAAGGAGATGATGAAGGATGCTATTGACAAGTATGTCGGTAAACATCTGAGAGTTTTCGACAATGTTGAGCAGTTCGAATCTGAAGGACTCATTGAGGGAGTCACTTATGGTAGGCATTACAACAGCCCCTTCGATGTCGAACTTGTTGTTCGATACAGTGATTGTTATGCAGCTCCTATTTCTGTGAATAAAATCCTTAAGGGTGCAACTAAAAAGCATTCTTACAAGGTGCTTGACTAGTACTAGTTGCGCAAGTGCTCCTCTGTAGAGGGGCACTAATTTTATGCAAGAATGAAAGAGAAAAAACGTTACAGTTTAGTAAGACATAATAAAAACTATAAATGTGTTTTAAATGTTGATATAAATATTGTAATTACATGAAAAAAGTGGTATACTGAAAAAAGTATCTGTAAAGTTGCGTATAAGGAGGCAACTATGGAATTTGATGATTTCGACTTTGAGAAGATTGACAAGGAGGCTCAACAGCAATGCTTAGCCAAGTATGTTGGTAAGTGGATCAAGAGCTCTACAAAAGACATCGATGGTGAATGGAATGTGTGTATCGCACACATAGTCGGTGTTGCAGAAATCCGAGAAGATGATACTTGTAAGACGGCACTTGTTTACAAGGATATGCATGGGTTTATGGATCTTATCCCTGTTGAAGAAATTGAAGAGATGACTGATCCGGGCAAGATCTACTACACCGTGATGGACGATGAGATGGCTAAAAGTGAACTTGCCAACTTTTAAGGTAAATCTTCAGAAGCTATAAAGTTAATCAAATTTTGTAAGTACTTCTGGCGCCCCTCTGTAGAGGGGCGTTATTTTTATGCATAAATAAATTTATTATTATTATGTTCATACAGTTGCAAAAATTAAATAAAAGACATATAATTTAGAAAAAATAAAAGGCTCATGAGTGCCTAAAGAAGGAATAATGTATTGTCTGAGAATGTATAAGTATAGACGTAAGAAGATAGTAAAAACTCAAATAAAGAATACGGGGAAATAATTATGAAAAATTTAAAAATAAAAGATATTGTAAAAGCCACAAATGGAGAACTAATAGTAGGGGACAAAGAAGCAATTTGTAAAAAATATTCAAAAGATACGAGAACAATAAAATCAGGAGATTGCTATATTGGAATAAAAGGAGAAGCTTTTGACGGGAATTTATTCTGGGAAAAAGCTTTAGAAAATGGAGCTGATACAGTTGTAATTCAAGGGGTAGAATTTACAGAACAAGATAAAACTAAATGGAAAAACAAAAACATAATAAAAGTACAAGACACAATGGAAGCATTATATTCAATTGCAAGAGCTAAAAGAGAATTATATGACATTCCAGTAATTGCAATAACAGGAAGTGTTGGAAAAACAAGTACAAAAGATATAGTTGCAAATGTAGTATCACAAAAATATAAAACATTAAAGACACAAGGAAACCATAATAATAATATAGGATTACCATTTACAGTATTAGAATTAGAAGATGAAGAAGCAATGGTAATAGAAATGGGAATGAATCACTTTGGAGAAATAAGTGTACTTACATCTATTGCAAAGCCAACAATATGTGTAATTACAAATATAGGAACATCACATATAGGAAATTTAGGTTCAAGAGAAAATATTTTAAAAGCTAAACTAGAAATATTAGAAGGATGTAAAAATTCCAAAGTTGTTATTAATAATGATAATGATTTATTACATAAATGGTATGTTGAAAACAAAGAAAAATACGATATCAAAACATATGGAATAAACGAAAAGAGCTTATTTAACGCAGAAAACATAGAATTACAAGAACAATCAAGTAGCTTTGATTGTAACATAGATGGAGAAAATAAAAATATAACAATAAATGTTGGTGGAGAACATTTTATATTAAATGCTTTATGTGCAATAACTGTAGGAAAAGAAATGGGAATTAGTTCAGATAAAATTGTTAAAGGTATTGAAAGTTTTAAATTAACACAAAAAAGAATGGATATATATGATTTAAAAGATAATATAAAAGTAATTAATGATGCATATAATGCAAGTTTTGAATCGATGAAAGCATCATTAAAAGTATTAGCAGAATATAAAGAACATAGAAAAATAGCTGTTTTAGGAGATATGTTTGAGTTAGGGGATTTTGCAAAAGAATTACATGAAAATGTAGGTAAAGAAGTTGCAAAAAATAAAATTGATATATTAATAGCAAGTGGAGAAAATTCAAAATATATTGTTGAAAAAGCAAAGGAAGGCTTAAAATCTGAAAATATTTACTATTTGGAAGACAAAGAAAAAATAGAGAAATTACTATTAAAAATTGTAAAACCAAATGATGTAATATTATTTAAAGCTTCAAATGGAATGCAATTTTATAAATTAGCTGAAAAGGCGGTGGAATTATGGAAAAAATAAAATTAGGAGTTATTTGCGGAGGAATGTCAACAGAAAATGAAGTATCTGTCGTATCTGCAAGTTATGTTTTAAGTAATTTAAATAAAGAAAAATACGAAATATATCCTGTATATATTGACAAAAATGGCCAATGGTGGGAAATTTTAGATGAATTTAAACCAAGAAAATTTGGTGAAGAAATTACTAAAAAAGAAAAAATAAAAAATGAATTTAAATATTTAAAAAATCTAGATGTTATTTTCCCAGTATTACATGGACTTTATGGGGAAGATGGAACCATACAAGGATTATTTGAATTATTACAAATACCTTATGTTGGATGTCATGTATTAGCTTCAAGTGTAGGAATGGATAAAGTATATGCAAAAGTTGTGTTTGAAAAGGCAGGAATCAATCAAACTAAAAGTGTATATGTTAGAAAATACAATGATAAATATGTATATATAGATGAACATTTTAATGAAGAAATATTATCAGACATTGATGTGGCAAAAAAAGTACAAACAAAAATAGATTTTCCAATGTTTGTAAAACCTTCTAATTCAGGTTCAAGTGTTGGTGTAAAAAAAGCAGAAAATGAAAGAGAACTTGTAGAAGCAATAAATTATGCTGCACAATTTGATAAAAAAGTATTAATAGAACAAGGCATTATTGGTAGAGAAGTAGAATGTGCAGTTTTAGGAAACGAAGATGTTATAGCTTCTTCAGTAGGAGAGATAAAAGCGGCAGATGAATTTTATAGTTATGATGCAAAATATAATAATCAAGAATCAAGAACAGAAATACCTGCTGATTTGCCAAAAGATATAATAGAAGAGATAAGAAAACAAGCAGTAAAAGCATTTAAGGCAATTGATGGAAGCGGTTTGTCTAGAGTTGATTTCTTTGTTGAAAATGGTACTAATAAAATTTATTTGAATGAAATTAATACTTTGCCTGGATTTACAAGTATTAGTATGTATCCTAAACTATTTGAACAGGCTGGAATTAAGTATGAAGATTTATTAGATAAATTAATAGAGTTAGCTTTATAAAAAAGCTAGCTTTTTATTATAATGTGTGATAAAATATGATTACCTAATTTTGGGAGGATGTAAAAAATGGTTGTTAAAAATTACTATAAAATTTTAGACTTAGAAACAAGCCATGTTTCTATAGATGAAATAAAATCAGCATATAGACAAGCTGCTAAAAAATATCATCCAGATTTAAATGTAGGAGATAGTTTAGCAGAAGAAAAAATAAAAGATATAAATGAAGCATATAAAGTATTATCAGTACCTTCTTCAAAAAGAAAATATGACAGAATGTGGAACTCTAAATTTGGAAAAGGTAAAAAGGCTTTTACATCAAAATCACAAAAAGGTGTGATACTGGATATGTTTTTAGGAAATATTGATAATATAGAAAAAGCAGAACAAGTAAAAATGGCTAACCCTGTAAAAGGAGAAAATATAGAAACTCAAATAAATGTAAGCATTTACGATGCCTTTTATGGGCTAGACAAACAAATAGTCTTAAAAACAATTGAAGGAGATACTAAATCATACACAGTAAAAATACCAAAAGGGATTAGAAGTGGAGAAAAAGTTAGATTAATAGGTCAAGGAAAGCCAGGGAAAAATGGTGGAAAAAATGGAGATTTGCTGATACAAATAAATATTGAAAATGACAGCAAATTTAGACTAACAGGTAGTGAAATAAATACGGATTTATTGTTAACACCTTGGGAAGCCGCATTAGGAGTGCGAACATCAGTAAAATCAATAGATGATGAAACTAAAGTATATGTACCAGAAGGAGTTCAAAGTGGAGAAAAAATAAGAATTCCTAATAAAGGCTATTACATAAATAAAACTGATAGAGGAGACTTAGTTGCAGAAGTAAAAGTAGTAGTTCCTAAGCATATATCTTTAGAAGAAAAAGAAATGTACAAAAAATTAAGCAAAATATCTAAGTTTAATCCTAGAGCCTAGCGAAACTTTACATAAATATTGACAAAAATACTAAATTTCGTTATAATAAGAAATGGTTAACAACAAATGATAAGCTATGGATGAAAACATAGAAATGAGGTGTAAATAAATGAAACCAGTACAAGAGGGAAAGCATTTTAGTATTACTGATCCAGAGGGAATAAAAACAGTAATATATGAAGTTTATAAAACAAAAAAAGAATATTTAAAAGAATATCCTAAATATACAGTTGGAAGACTTGAACATACTGAAGAGATTATAGGTAATTATAACAAAAAGACATTTTATGTTGATGACCCACAACAAGAGGGAAATCAATTAGTTATTTTGTCTTTTGGAAAAGATAAAGTTGTTATTAATAACGGACTTTTATTAGGAGACGAGGTTAGAATAACTAAAAAACCAACTCCATTTCAATTTAATACAATTTATTCAGAGGAGCCAATGGAATACAAAGAATTTCAATATACTCCAAATTTAAAAAGACCGATATCAATAATAGACCCAGAAACAGCAGAAGAGATAAAACCTATGCTTTATTATGATGAAAAAACTGATGAAGTAAAGGGAAAATGTAAATTAAAACCAAATAAGTCTTATTTTGCGTTTGAAATAAGAGAAAAATAGGGAGGAAATGCAAATGGCAGATAGAAAACAGGCAGAAAAGTATGATTATATGAAGCCAGAAAACAGGAAAAAAGTATTTGAACCAGCAGGTCAAAATGATAATAATTTTGGGATTTGTGCTATTGCGATACAAGAAGTTATACAAGAAAAAGACAATAAAGCTAAAACACAAATAACAAGTGCAGTAAAAAGAAATTCAATCTTAAGTACAGATTTAATAGACGGTATGGTAATAAAGGCTGAAAGTTCAAAAAATATGGTAAAAAACACAAGCAAAGAAGTAAAACATAGTGATAGATAAAATACAAAAGAGATAGGTGATTGTATGAATTACAAGTTAGAAGGGGCTTTAAAAAAGAATAGAAAATATTTTATAGTATTTGGAATAATATGGGTAGCAATAGCCATATTATTTGTTTCGCCATTTAGCTATAGTGCACATATTGCAGGTTTAAATGGCAATTTTAGTTTAGAAACATTTATAGAAGTATTCACAACATCTGTTACAGATCCATTTGGAACATTTGGAAAGATTTTTACCAATGGAATATTTGGAGATTTCTTTTCAGCATTATTAATAACAACAATAGTATATGCCGTATTTTTCTTTATAGGATTTGCAAAATCAGCTCCTAAAAATGAATACTCAGATATTGAACATGGTTCAAGTGATTGGAGCCAAAAAGGTGAGCAATATAAGATATTAAGTAAAAATAAAGGAATAATTTTAGCAGAAGATAACTACTTGCCACTAGATAAACGTGGAAATGTAAATGTATTAGTAGTCGGTGGATCAGGTTCTGGTAAATCTGCATCATATTCAATTCCAAACGCTTACCAATGCTTAGGGTCATATGTATTTACAGACCCTAAGGGGGAATTATATGATAGAACTGCAGGATATTTAAAATCTAAAGGATATGAAATAAAGGTTTTAAATTTAGTTAGACCTCAATTTAGTGATGGATATAACCCATTAATGCATATAGCATCTGAGTTAGATGTTGATGTTATTGCAAATACTGTTATTAGAGGGCAACAAAGTGATGGTGGAAATGCAGATCCATTCTGGGATGATTCCGCTGAAATGTTATTAAAAGCATTAATATATTATTTAATTGCGACAAGGCCAGAAGAGGAACAAAATTTAGCAAGTTGTGCTGAATTAGTAAGAGCTGCTAACACAAAAAATGGAACAAATTTACTTTCAGAACTTATAGGACAATTACCATATGACCACCCAGCAAGAATGTATTATAAATCAATAGAAATTGCATCTGAAAAGACATATAGCTCAATATTAAGTACATTACAATCAAAACTTGGTAAATTTGATTCAAAGGAAATAGCAGAGCTAACATCAACAGATACAATTAATTTTGAAGATATAGGAAATAAAAAGACAGCTGTTTATGTAATTTCATCAGATACACATACAGCATATGATTTCTTATTAACTATTTTCTTTTCACAAATGATACAACAATTATATGATTTTGCAGACCAAAATGGTGGAAAATTAAAGGAAAGAACATATTTTATATTAGATGAGTTTGCCAATATTGGTAGAATACCAGACTTCGATAAAAAAATATCAACATCAAGAAGTAGAGGAATTTCATTTAGTGTAATTTTACAAAATGTAGACCAATTAGAAGCGGTATATGAAAAATCATATGAAACAATTATGGGTAACTGTGATACACACGTATTTTTAGGAAGTAACTCATTTAAAACAGTTGAATACTTTTCTAAGCAATTAGGTGAAAAAACAATAGAAAGAGATAGTATATCAATAAATAGAGATAAGCAAAATATGAGAACTGGAAAATCAGTTTCAGACCAAGTTATGGCAAGAGCGTTAATGACACCAGATGAATTACGTAGATTAGATAATGATTTATGTATAATTTTTGAAAAAGGAATAAAACCAGTAAAAGCACAAAAATATTATTACTTTAAGCATCATATGGCTAAAGAAATGGCTGCATTGGAAATAAGCCACAATGATATCGGAGAAATCGAAAGGGGAGAATGGAGAAAATATAATCCATATAACCCATATGTAGAAGAAAAAAATGAAGAAAAAGCAAAGGACTTGAAAATAGAGTCATTAGATGATTTATTTGAAGATGAACCAGAAGAGCCAAATACAGCAAAAGAACCAAAATTAGAATCAACATTAGGAACAGAAAAGCCTATTCAAGCAGAGGCCAAAGCTAGTGCTGATGTATTCGCAGACTTGGACTTTGGGGATGATGAAAAAGAACAAACAAAGAAAAACATTAAGAAAAAGGAAGCAAGATTAGACTTAAATGATTTTGAGGATGCTCCAATTTTACCTCAAGAAAACAGCGAAGATGATGAATATGATTTACAAAAAGAGCTAGAGGCAAAGTTTGATGAGTTGTTTGGTCCATTAGATGATGAGGATTAAAAATAGAAAAAAGAATTAAAAGAAAAAGTTTAGGCGAGTGCCTAAACTTTTTTGTAGTATATAGAATGAATTGAGTAAAGTTAAAAAATATTCCCTGTCATGATATAATAAAAATGTGAAACATTTTTATTATTAGTTGTTGGATCTGTTTCACATTTTGCCTTATATTAACATTAGTTAAAACATCGTACAATACTGAAATTAACTAATGTCTATAGATTGAATCTCTATATATACATTTGTATCCAATTGATTGATTGGAAATTTATGATATTAAAATTAAGTTTTACAAGTATAAGATTGGTCGAAAAGAAACGTCATCATGTACATAACCAGCATCATTGCGTAAACTTGCGATAGACCAATATCCATAGCTTGCTCCTCGATACATACAACAACCTCTATCAGGTTGAATTGAAGTTTCTGTTTCCCATTCAAAACAGTTATTAGCCATATCAAAAATATTACATATTATGTCTTTTTCATTCTCATTGATGATACTTCCACTACCTTTAACTGCTAGATTAGCATATAAATTTCTTTGCATAGAATATGGAAAAGGTTTATTAGTTCGGTTATCAAATGTTTGTAAAAATAATATTGCTGTATCCCATGCATAGCTATTCATTAAATCACTTTTGAATGATACGTCATGGTACATTTCACTACTTAATTTAGCCGCCTGTGGTTGCGTTAAATAATTATATACATAATTATCAGATGTGCATACTAACTGATTTGTTGTACTACTTGAACTTGTTCTTGCATCTGTTGCATCTTTATCTCTTGCTTCATATCTGCCTATATAATATCCATAATTAGTTATAGCACTTTTTCTAAAACCAGAGTCTTCGCTTTCAATATTTTCTTTCGCAGTCGCATTCCAGTCTGGAGATGTGTTTATTTCTGAAAAGTAATTGTTTATTACATTTGAACCTTGGTCTGTTGGAGTTCCCACAGAATCATCGGCAAATGTGTATCTACTTAATTTTATATTTACTGTAGTTTTATCTGCTTTTATAACGTCTCCAACTGGAATCCAAACAAATTGACTTCCTTTTGTATTTTCATAACGTGTATCTTCTATTATAATTCCATTGGTTACATTATCAGAAGTATTTAATATTTTGAATCCTGCTGGAACAACTAAATAATTATCTAAATTATCTTTAGTCATTGTATTTGAAGTTTCTTCTCCTGTTATATCTATCATATTTTTATATTCTAGAATATCTCCAGAACTATTTATTGCAAAATTTTTATTATTTACATTTACGATTACAGGAAATTTAGAATTTTGAGTTGGTATATCACAATTAGCTAGTTCTGCTTTTAGATTTTCAACTGTCAGATTTTTGGATAATGCCATTGCTCCAGTTACTGCTATTTCTAGTTTTTCCTTTTCACTTGACTGTTCTGTTGCTTGCTTAGCATTTTGTGCCTGTGTCAATATTCCATTTTGTCCAGTTAGCATTGTTACTGATACACCAGCTAAAATTAGTAAAACTATAATCGTAATTACCAGTGCAATTAATGTAATTCCGCTATTATTTTGTTTATTAATATCTAAATTTGAATTGTTAAAAAATAATTTTTTAAGCATTTAAGATTCTCCTTTGTCTTTTGATTTTCTACTTCCCTTAGTTTTTCAACCTAGTATTTTATTCTAATAATATTTTTTTACTTGCAGAAAATCTTTCACAAGTATTATTTACATTTTTCTTTTACATTATTAGCTTTTTTTTATGAAAAAATATTATTAAGTTGGATACATAGTTTGGCCAATTGAAGTAATTATTACAGCGTATATTTTATAAATAAATTTATTTTTAGTCAATGGTTTCACGACAAAAAAGTTATCTTTTAGCATAACTTTTTTAATGCAAAATGAATTTAAAATTAATAAAGTAGAAAAGACTACAAAAGTAAATCTGACTAAAAAAACAGTGATATTATGCATTTTCAAACTTGAAAAGTCGAAAAATGTCGAACGATTTTTGTTGACAAGTATTTTATTGCTTGTTACAATATGTGTAATTTATATTCAAATATTTAATATCAAGAATTTATTATATCGATATTAATTTTCCAAAACAAATAATATAGTAAACGAAAGAAAAAGCAAATAAAAGTAAGAAAAGGTGAGCTTTTTATATGAAATTGCTAAATTAGACAAAAAGATTAAAATTGCCCATACAATAAAAACTAATTATAATAGAAGGAGGTAAAAACTATAGAAAATAAAGAAAAAATAATATATGCAAATTATAGGAATATTATACATAACTTACCAAAAGACTTAAAAGAAAAGCTTCAAGATTATATAAACTTTGCTCAAGCATTTATTCCAAATCCTACAAGGGTGCATCACGAACACGATAAAATGGTAAAGAGAATATTAGAAAACAAAAAAGAGGCAGCAGAATTTATAAATAGAGCCATAAAGCTTTATGAGCCAATAAAACCAGGCGATTTAATAAGTTATAATAAAGAATATATAACAGAATTTTTTGAAATAAGAGCAGCAGATGTAGTATATAAAT
>ENA-ORNP01002184-ORNP01002184.1-human-gut-metagenome-genome-assembly--contig:-NODE-2184-length-17094-cov-3.062797_pt1 | contig 17094 bp, 14 predicted proteins | sample MGYA00242119_ERZ509030 | MGnify/ENA primary metagenome ERZ509030 (study PRJEB26280, sample SAMEA2338708) | human gut metagenome | biome: human gut; feature: human-associated habitat; material: faeces... | reverse complement strand
AACGAGCTTACCTGCGCCCTTTGATATGTTCAGTCCTTTCAATGTAATGCCTGATGGTTTGCGCACTGACAGTGCCTGCCGTGCCCACGTAATAGGACGGAGACCATAAATGCCCATCGTAAAGCTGATCCTTCAATTCCGGGAAAGCTGCAAACAACTTCCTGGCTGTCGAACCCTTCAAAATCTTTACGGCATCGGCTACAGCCAGAGACGGAGGAATGGTTACAAACAAATGGATATGGTCAGGTTGAATTTCCAAGGTCAGAATCGGCCACTCGCGTTCTGTGCAGATCGTGTTGATGGCAAGACGCAAAGTCTCGGCTATCCCACCTGTAAGTATCCGCTTGCAATACTTCGGGCACCATATCATATGGTATGTCGTCTGGTACACGCAATTGCGGTTGTATATGATTTTCACCATGTCTCTAATTTTATCACGTGGTAATGTGAAATGCATGGGTCGCAATTCCTCACCTGACTGAAGTCAGATGTTTCCTTGCGGCATTTCTATGAGTACCTAAATTCCGGAGAAATGAAAGACAATCTTAAAATTGAAATCAACTATATGCTTCGTTGCCATGTATTAATGCCGGTCCGCAAACGGATTAATCTTCCGTGGCTAGAAGAAGAATTAACGGTTTTAACTGTCGACCCACTGGAAATCTATGGCGCAAAAATCGTCGCGTCGATTAACCGTGCAGCTCCTCGTGATGTCTATGACACGCACACAATGATTGAATAGGAGACATTTGATGAGTCGCAAAGGTCACTATTAAAAAAGTGCGTCATATTTTATAGCGCCATAGCCACAGATGGCGTGCCCACTCGATTCAATTTCAATCAGATTACTACGATGAAGCAAGTGGACGTTAAAAGAGATCCCCTACCAGTGCTTCGTCGTAACACTTGGTTTGGTGCACAACAAGAATGTAAACAGATTATCGACTACCTGTCCGAGTTACTACGACCCAACAAACAAGAACTTGCTTTTTGGTCTTCGTTCGACCAGCAGAAATATCGACCAGAACTTCTTTTTCAGGACAAAGATATCCTCTCGCGTATTAGGCAACATCCGATGGCCCTTTGGAAATGTAGGGACAGGCTGCAAACTTTGCAAACCCCGAAAAAATGACCGAAATAGGCGGTTTCACTGCACCAACAGCACGGCAGGCTTTCGTCTCTCAATGGACTCAAGAGTTAGTTTTACTCAATAGGAAAACAAAACCTATCTTTTCGTGCTGTTTTGCCTATCGGTGTTAGGACGCGAGCATCTGCGAGAGAATCTCTCGCGTCACAAGAATCGAATCGCCGGGTCGGAAATCCGCGGCAAGCGCCTGCGTAAAAAGCGTATTTTTCCCAATCGGAGCGTGAACAATTCGGACACCTCGGTTATCCGGCATTCGGATGCGAACAATGCTACCGTCGACGGAAAATTTTCCGTTAAGTTTCACGGCGCATTCGTGCACGCCCCAAGCTTTGTAAAAGGCCGTCACTTTTTCTTCCGGCGGGAAATAGGATAAAAAATCCGAACCGAAACAGCGCTCGGCTATCGCCTCAAGCGGGCGATCGGCGCGCAAAACTTCTAAATCAATGGCCACGGGAGCGGTCGCAAGAGCCGCTCCGACAAAAGTTGCCGTGTGAGAAATCGTGGAATAAAAGGGGCTGTCGGATAAAACAATCGGCGAGTAGGGCGAGTTTTCTCGAAACTGCACCGCAAGACCTCGTACCTTGGCCAAGGCTACCAGCAAAAGCCGCGTCCAGAGAAAGTCCGATTGTCGCTTCGGGCTTAAAAAACTCTCGGCTCGATTAATGACGTCCGGCAACAGATACGTGAGCAACCCGGCATCGGGTTTGGCATCGATTCGTTCGAAATAAATGCAATCGCAAAAGGGGCGAAGCGTCATAACGCAGATATGTTCTTTAAAGGCAACGCGGCATGATATCCGCATTTGGCATTTTCCGACAGGGGAAAGGGACCGATTCCCGAGTCAAAACTAAGATTTCGTGACAAACAACCATTTCAAACAGGGTTATTGCGTGACAAAAGACCTAACCTAAACTCAATATTACGTGACAAAGTCATTAAAAAATGTGGTATATTTCGTGACACAACGTCATTTTTCCATTGAAAATCAATAAACTGCCATGTACCTTGAACGAAAAGCTTACGAAAAGCTACAAAACTGGAAAAAGACCCGATGCGGAAAGACGGCTCTTCTGATTGAAGGAGCTCGTCGCGTCGGAAAAACAACTCTGGCACGAACCTTTGCCGCCCGTGAGTACGAGACATTCATACACCTGGATTTTTCGCAAATAAATCCCGCAATTCCTCTGCTTTTTGAGCAGTCCTCTTTTGATTTGGATGCCTTTTTCTCTCAACTTTCGCTCCTGACTCGCACAAAACTCATCCCTCGACGTTCTTGCATCATTTTTGATGAAGTCCAACTTTTCCCTTTGGCTCGTCAAATGATTAAGCACTTTGTCGCCGACGGCCGCTTTGACTACATTGAAACCGGTTCCCTCATCAGCATTCGTCATAACACACGAAACATCTTGATCCCTTCGGAAGAGGAAAAGGTCGAACTTTCGCCTCTGGATTTTGAAGAATTCTTAAATGCCCTCGGCAACCGCGACCTATTTGCCCATGTTCGGACATGTTTTAACCGGAGAAAGCCCCTCGGCGAGAGCCTACATCGCGAGTTGATGCGTCTGGTTCGACTTTACATGGTCATCGGCGGAATGCCTCAGGCAGTCGGAACATATGCTGCCGATAAGGACCTTCTCGCTGTTCGGAACCTTCAAAAAACGATTCTCTCGCTTTACCGGGATGACATAGCCAAGTACTCTGCCGGATATGAGCTAAAGGTTCAATCGATTTTCGATGCTATCCCGGGAGAACTATCCAAGCACGAGAAGCGTTTTAAACTTGCCGCCCTTGAAAAAAACGCGCGCATGCGTCGGTATGAAGAAGCCTTTCTGTGGCTTTCGGATTCCAAGGTCGTCAATCTGTGTTTTAATGCAACGGAACCCTCAGTGGGCCTGACGATGAGCACGGACCGGACTTTACTTAAATGCTACATGGCCGATACTGGGCTCCTTGTCTCAATGGCGACCGAGGACGGAACGGATTTCGAGCAAGAAGTGCTTGAGGCTCTCCTATTTAAAAAACTCGATATCAACGAAGGGATGTTCTTTGAAAATCTTGTGGCGCAAATGCTCCGTAGTGCCGGTCATAAACTTTTCTTTTACACACAGCGCCTGAACACCAAGGAAAAAATCGAAATCGATTTTCTGATAAGGAACAAAAAGAAGATTTCTCCGATTGAAGTCAAATCCGCCGAAAATAAATCGCATTGGTCTCTTGACATGTTTTCCGAAAAGTATCGCGGAAAACTCGGCGAAAAAATCCTTGTCGGAATAAAAGACCTACAGGAAAAGGACGGAATCCTATTTGTTCCGGTTTATATGACCGAGCTACTTTGACCGAGTTCGAAAATCGGAATGCATCCGGCTTAAGGAAAAACGTAAGTTGTGCCCTGACGGTTGCTTCTCTTCCTTTAAATGAGCCCTGCAAGTAAGGTCGGGCGGGACAAGGTAAATCGGGCCTTTTTCTTAAGTTCGAGCCGACGGAACAGTCCCGTTTGTCCGAGTCCCGAAACAAAAATTTCACGCCTTGTACAGCGAAAAAGCTAGCCGGTTGCCTTAGTTTTTTTACCCCTCAAACCGAGTACAATCGAGCGTTGGAGTCAAGTTATTCAGAAAGGTGAGCACATGGCACAAATCTTATACGGTGTCTGGAACGGTCGTATCTTCGATAACCGAAAATCCGAAAGCCCATCCGAGGGGTTTCCCGTTGATGCGATTGCCGAATTCGACCCGAACAACCCCATGCGCGCCCTAGTTGCGCACGCAGGCTTTTTGGTTCTCGATAAAACCGTTTCTCTTGCACGCGTTCTTTCCGATTACTACAAGACCGTGCGAGCCAATTCCTGCGGACGCTGTACACCGTGCCGTAATGCCTCCGTCATTATTGATGAAGCGCTCACAAGCCTTGCGGTCGGTCAAGAAGCTACCGTTGACTGGGATGCCGTTTTAAGTGCCGCCTGCGAAATGGATCAAACGAGCCTTTGCGGCATCGGACGCACAAGCGCCAAGCCGTTGATTGCGGCTTTGACACACTTTAAAGACGAACTCTTTAAAACCGTCACGGACACTCGAGTGCTTTCTTCTTACGGCGTTGTCACTGCTAGTTGCATCGAAGGGTGCCCTGACCACGTCAATATTCCGCGCTATATGGATTTTGTGCGGGACGGACAAAACGCCCTGGCGCGTGCCGTTATTCTCGAGCGCTATCCGATGGTTGCAACCTGCGGACGCGTGTGCGTTCGGCCTTGCGAAAAAGCCTGCCGGAGAAATGCCCTTGAAGGCCCCCTTGCCATTAAAGAAGTCAAACGCTACATTGCCGAAGCAACCCGAGGCACCATTGCTTCGCTCTTTAAGAGGACGGTTCCGGAGGGCGCCCGAGCTCAGGTTGCCGTTGTCGGTGCGGGCCCTGCCGGGATTAACTGCGCCTACCACCTCTTACAAAAGGGCGTTGCCGTCGATATCTACGACGCGGACACCGAATCGGGCGGCATGGCCCTTCGCGGCATTCCTCCGTATCGGCTCCCCAAAGACATCCTGAAAAACGAAACCGATGCCGTTAAATCCTTAGGCGGAACATTTTTCTACGGCAAAAAGCTCGGTCGCGACATGACGCTTGCCGATTTGAAGGTACGCTACAAAGCCGTTTTCCTCGGAATCGGATGCGCTAAGGGCGCCTATTTAGGGCTACCAGATGAGGACACGAGCCTTAAAGGTTACCGAAACGGTATTGATTTTCTTCTTGAAATTGAAAAAGAAGTTAACGCCGGGCGCCAACCCAAGATAGAGGGCGACATTGCTGTTGTCGGATGCGGAAACGTTGCCATGGACTGCTGCCGCACGGCACGGCGTGTGACGACAGGGCGTGTGCACCTCATTTACCGCCGTACGCTCAAAGAAGCGCCGGCCGATAAAGAAGAGATTCGCGAGGCTCAGGAGGAGGGCGTTGAATTTCACTTCCTTACAAACCCCGTTGCCTTGGAAAGCCGCGACGGCGTCATAACGGGCGTACGGCTCACGAAGATGCACACCACCGAACCCGATGCCCGGGGACGCATGGGTGTTGCGCCGGTTCCGGGCAGTGAGTTCACACTCGCTTGTCAAACACTCGTTGCCGCCATCGGGCAGAAAATCGAGACACAAGCCCTGGAAAATTCGGAGCTGACACTCGGACGGCGCGGCAATATTCAGACCGACGCCACACAGATGACCGATGTAGACGGCGTTTTTGCCGGCGGCGATTGCGCCACGGGTCCGACCAGTCTTGTCGAGGCCCTCGCGCAAGGTGACAGGGCGGCAAAATCGATTGTCGCCTACCTTAAGGGTCAATCGCGCTTTAACCCCCGTGACAGGGCAAGTGACCTCATCATGCGGTTAAAACTTGTTTGGGATACGGTCGAGCCCTGTAAGCCTAAAAAGCGCATGACCATCCACCGCGTCGATCCGGCCGTTCGGTCTAAGAACTTTTATCCGGCCGACACGGGATTTACCGATGCCGAGGCATGTGAAGAAGCGTCCCGCTGCATGCGTTGCTATCGCGTCATCCGCTTTTACACTGATAAACCGGTCGCTAACGCCGACTGATCGGGAGGATACTGACTATGCTGGCTTACATTAACGACCGACCTGTTGAATTTAACGAAGGCGAGACGATTCTTGCCGCCGCCAAACGCGCCGGTATCTTTATTCCGACTCTGTGTGCGTTGCTTCCGATTGACCATACGCCGGGAACCTGCCGCGTGTGTCTGGTGGAAATTCGCGACGGCGCCTCATCGCGCATCACGACGGCGTGCACGACGCCGATGACCGAAGGTATGCACGTTTACACCCGCACCGACACGGTTCGGGCCATGCAAAAGCAACAGGTCAAGTGGCTTTTTTCCGACCACGACCAGAACTGCGCCGCCTGTCCGAGACACGGAGACTGCGAATTGCAGGATGCAGCCGTCTACGTCGGACTGACGCAAAACCCCGATAACGGCAACCGCAAAGCGTCGCGTCCCTTTGACGACTCAGCTACGGCTCTTGTGCGCGATGCGAATAAGTGCATTCGTTGCATGCGTTGCGTTGAAGTGTGCCGCAAAGTGCAGGGGCTTTCGGCATTAACGCTCGAAGGCTTCGGAAATACGGCCGGTGTCGGCATTGCCGGCACAGACAAGTGGGGTCAAAGTTCCCGCTGTGTGCAGTGCGGACAGTGTACGCTCGTGTGCCCGGTCGGCGCCTTAGCGGAAAAAGACCAAATCGATACGGCGCTTGCTTGGTTTAACAACCCGGAAATTAAAACCGTCGTCGCTTTTGCCCCGGCCGTGCGAGTGACGCTCGGAGAAGCCTTCGGGATGCCGCTCGGAGAAAACTCCGAAAAGCGCATCGTGACGGCGTTAAAACAAATCGGTGCCGATTTTGTCTGCGACATTAACTGGGCCGCCGACGTCACGATTATGGAAGAGGGCACGGAACTTATTGACCGAATCGAACACGGCGGGAAACTCCCGATGATGACAAGTTGCTGCCCGGGCTGGATTAACTTTGTGGAAAAGATCAATCCCGAAGTCATCGAAAACCTGTCGACCACGCGCTCGCCGCAGGGAATTTTCGGCGCCTTAGCCAAGACCTACTTTGCTAAGAAAAAGGACGTCAATCCCAAGAAGTTGCGCTTTATCTCCGTCATGCCCTGCACGGCCAAGAAAGACGAAGCCCTTCGCGAGCAGCTTCGGCAAAACGACATGCCCGATACGGACTTGGTCCTGACAGTCCGAGAATTTGCGCGCCTGCTGCAAATGTACGGCGTGGACCTTTCGAAGACGCCTGAGTCGGAATTCGATTCCCCGGTCATGAGTGAAAACAGCGGAGCCGGCGTGATTTTCGGGGCTACGGGCGGCGTGATGGAAGCGGCGATTCGTACCGTTCACTTCATTCTCACCGGGAAAGAATTGGGCCCTGTGGAATACGAACCCGTGCGCGGCATGGAGTGGATTAAAGAGGCCGCGCTCACACTCGGCAAAGCCGGAACTGTACGCATTGCCGTGGTCCACGGCCTTGTCAATGCCCAGAAACTCGTCGATCAGATTAAAGCCGGTACGTGTCCGTATCACTTTATCGAAGTGATGGCGTGTCCGGGCGGCTGCATTGACGGCGGCGGAACTCCGAGAGTCAAGCGCGAATACCTGACGCGGGCGCAAAAGCGCATTGCCGGCATTTATGCCATTGATTCCAAACGGCAATTGCGTCAGAGCCACAACAATCCCGACGTGCAGATTCTGTATACGGAGTTCTTAAAAGAACCGTGCTCGGAGACTTCGCACCGACTTCTTCATACGCACTACACGGATCGAAGAGAAACCGAAACTGTTGTGGACCTCGCGGAACTCAGGAAAAAGCTTTCTTAAAAGGCCGGGCAGTTTGAAATTGAAAGGATGAAGCCGCGACGCGTGTTGTGCAAGCGTTGCGGCTGACTTATCGGGAAAAGAGCAAAACGACCCTAAAGCGTTCCGTCATCGACGCCTTTGTGGGAGCCGTATGAAACAAACGGCATATCCAGGTGCCAACACACCAGGCGCAAACCGGCAATGAACACGGCCGAAGCAATAAAGGCCGTATCCACGGACATGTTGATGTACACAAGTCCCAGATACACCCAGTTTCCGGCAAACGCGGCAAAGGCGTAAGGCTGCTTATCCGATAGGACCATCGGGAAGCGACATAAAAAGACATCTCGCAGTAGGCCACCGAAAACCCCGGTGCACACCCCCAAAATCACAGCCGGCAGGGCCGGGACACCCGCAGCCGTCGACATAGCCGTTCCGCCGACGGAAAAGACCGCAAGTCCTATGGCATCTGACCAGATAAAGATGGCATACAGGCGCGTTTCCGTGAATTTGCGGACAATCAGCGGAGCAATCAGGGTCATAAAGAGCACGACCCAAACGTACTCCTGATGGGCAATCCAGTAAAAGGGACGGTTATCGATGATGATGTCGCGAATCAGTCCGCCGCCGAAAGCTGTGGTGAAAGCCATCACGAAAACGCCGACCGGATCGACTTTGCGTCCTCGGGCGGCAAGGATTCCAGCTAAAGCGAATGCAACGATGCCGATAAAATCGGTAATTTGATACAAGTTCATAAAGAGTTTATGGTGAAAAACTCCCCCGACGCGAATGCTACAGGTTTTTAACGCATTTCGTATCGGTCGAGGGGAGTAGGAAGGGGGCGAAACCAACGCATCCCCGATCAAATACCGGGAAAAAGAGCGCTTGCCGAATACCGTCTCGCCGAATGCTACCCCTCGATTAAGGAGTCAATCTTAGTAAAAATCACTCAAGTAAGTTATCGCTCACATTTTGATTTTCTCTTGAAAATCAATGCGCTCTGTGTCTAACCCGAAAATATCCTGTTACGCGTTAGCGCTACTGAGCGCCCGGACACTGTCTTCGCTCATCACAAGCTCTAATCGCACCGAAGCGCGCGTCATCGCCAGGTACAAGAGGGCCCGAACGGAATCATTGAGCTCTTTAAAATCCAATTCCGTCACGATGACGCAGGGACTTTGCAGACCCTTGAAGCGCCGCACGGTATCGGCAAAGAGTACTCCGTCGGTAAAGATCATGTCCCCGTTCTGATTAAAACGTCCGGTCGGACGCTTAAGGGCGTACCCGCCCAAACTCTCCTTTTGTAGGAGTTTGGAGGAGGAAAGCCCTTTTGCACTTAAAAGGGCAATCTGTTCGGGAGAAAACCCGGCGGCAACGGCATTTTCAAGAGCTTTTTCCGTAGCCTGGCGAATCGACTCAATCGGCGCATACGAAACAATCGTATTCTCGCCGGCAAAATCCGGATTCCCTGTAAATTCAGGGCTCACCAATCCGAGGGCAATCATCTCGGAAGCGCGCGCCAGAGAGACACGGGCCGATTCGGTCGAACGAACGATAATGTGGTCAATCGGAGCAAACTCCGGATGCGATTTTGCGTCTCGGGCAAAAAGATCACGCAACGTATAGAGGTGTCCGCCCGGGTTCAGCGCATTGGCAAGCGCTTCAATCCAGTCAAACTCAAAGTCTTCGGCGCCGTCGGCCACAATCAAATCGTAGGGTAGGGCCGTGGTTTTGAGCGTTTGACACAGGGGCTCGGAAAGCGAATCAAACCAGGCGACTCTTTCTTCGGGTGTGAGAGTGCTCGGATCTGTTGCATCGCGAGTTAACTCGCGCGCTAATTCGTGCCAGGTTCCGATAAAGGCAATGCGAGAGGCAACCGGGGTTTTTCTAAGGCGCTCGACATTGTTACGGTGAAACCCCACATAAAGCGCCCGCAGCCCTCGGTCCGAAGCGCCTTTGAGAAGTGTGACGGCAAGTTGCGTTTTTCCGCCCCCTGCCGGTGCTTCGACCTCAATGACAGGCGAGGCGGTCTGAATCCGCGGAATCCATTCGGAAAGTCCCCGGGCCCGCGTGTTTTGGAGCGACTCAATGCCGGAAACCAGGGCCGAGACATCCGGCGTCAGGGCAATTTGCCCCTTGAAAAACTCAATGATTTCATCCGAAGAAAGCACATCTTCCGGGTCGATGTATTCGGCATTAAAGTTTTGAACGATTTCAGCGAGAAAGGGCACTCTCTTCGAATCAATCACGCTGGTGGTGAGGTCATTGAAGGAAGAAGTCTCTGCAATCTGCCCGTAGGGAATCACGAGAAAGTGCTTAAACCGCAGGTGTTTACCCGGAAAACGGCTCTTTAAACGCGTCAGAATCAAGCGATGTTGCGTGGCAATCTGCGCGGAAATATCGAGAATGCCTTCCTTGCGCTCTCGAATGAGATTACCGGTCTCATCGACCGAAAGTTGTCCTGTTTTGACTTCCAAAACCAGAATGCCGCCCGTCGGCGTCACGACGACATCGTCAAACTCGCTTAAAACGCGACCGGCTTGGCTCATCGCCTCGTAGTTTAAAAAGACGGTGTAGTCATCGGGCAGGACTTCGAGTTGACGTCTGACGGCCGCTTCTCCGAAGTCGCCGCCTCGCGCAGGCTCGGAAAAATGGCGTGGATTTTCAATTACCTTAGCCATAGTCGTTCACCGTAAAAAAGGAGCCTCTAAAGTTGCTCGACATCGATTCCGGCGTGCTTTAGAAATCGGATACCCGAATCATCGCGATAAATCTCGTGGTAATAGACGTGCTCGATGCCGCACTTTTGAATCAAAAGGGCACAGTGAATGCATGGGGAGTGGGTGATAAAGATGCTTGCTCCGCGACTGGAAAAGCCGTTAAAGGCCAGTTTGGAAATCGCATTGAGTTCGGCGTGTTGCACCTCGGGACGCGTCACGAGTTTGCCGTCCACTTGCATTTCGCAACAGTTATCGTACCCGGTCGGCATGCCGTTCCAACCGATGGAAATGATGGCATTGTTCTTGACAATCACGCACCCGACCTTAAGCCGCACGGCATAACTGCGTTCGGATGCAATCTGAGCGATGTGCATGTACATCGCGTTGTCTTTTTTAACGTCCATGATGAAGTCCCCCCGATTTGACCGATTCTCGGATTTTAGCCAAACCGAGAGCCCGAGACGCACCTGACACCGAGAATTACGCATAAGCCCCAACCTGAAAATCGCAGCCGATTGACGTCTTGCGACATCGTGGGCCGAATCCGCGCGCTTTGGTATTAAGCATGACTTTTCACTGCGAACCGAGCGCCGGACACCGTGAGAAGGACTGATTTTCAAAAAGAATTGCATTTTGTGAGTTCCATCTCGTAAAATTACGAGCAGCATCTCGTAAAATTAAAACCTTGAGGTCCCCAATGTTTACGCGAAAAGAATTTTCCCTGATTAAACAACGCGTTACCGAGCCACGACGTTTTATTCAGGTCGTCCTCGGTCCGCGTCAAATCGGCAAAACAACCGTTGTTAGGCAGGTGCTTGAGACATTGGACGCCCCGTCCCTTTATTACTCAGCCGATGCCGTTGCTGCCGCGGATGCCTCTTGGTTAAGTTCCTGTTGGGAAACGGCGCGTGTCGAATACGCCAAGGGCGGGGGCAAAGACTTTCTTCTTGTCATCGACGAAATCCAAAAAGTTCCGAACTGGTCGGAAACCGTCAAACGCGAATGGGATGCTGATACATGGAATGCCCGCTCCATTAAATTATTACTCCTCGGATCGTCCCGTGCTCTCGTGATGAGTGGATTGAGCGAATCGCTCACCGGGCGCTTTGAAGAAATCCGTATGACCCATTGGACATATTCGGAAATGCATGAGGCATACGGGACAAGCCTTGATCAGTACATTTGGTACGGCGGCTACCCGGGACCGGCCTTCCTGATTCCCGACCAAATCGAGCGATGGAAAGCCTATATCCAAAGTTCCGTCATCGATTCGACCGTCAACCGCGATGTTCTCGAAGACGGACACATTGCCAATCTTGCGCTCTTAAGAAAGACGTTGGAATTAGGGATTGCTTATTCAGGAAAGATTCTTTCCCTCACGAAACTTCTCGGGCAATTGCAGGATAGGGGAAACGTTTCGACGATTGCCGGGTATCTCGAAAAACTGAATACCTGCGGATTGCTCGGAACGCTTTCAAAATATTCGAACGACGAGGCTCGCAAAAAAGCGAGTATCCCGAAGTTTCAGGTCCATAACTCGGCGTTGCTTGCCGCATGCAGTGCGCTTTCTTTTGAGGAGGCACGAGCCAAGCCCGACCTATGGGGGCGGGCGGTTGAATCGGCCGTCGGGGCCTATCTCATCAGCCAGAGTTTTCGTAGCCGATTCGGCGTCTCGTATTGGCGCGAGGGCGATAAAGAGGTCGATTTCGTTTTAAGTGTCCGCGGGAAAACAATCGCTCTTGAGGTTAAAAGCAACGGGGAAAAACGTTCCGCCGGTTTGTCGCTTTTTCAAGAAAAGTTCCGCCCGAATCGCTGCCTTGTCGTCGGGGAGGGCGGTTTATCTCTCGAAAGCTTCTTTGAGCTTGACCCGGTCGCACTGGCTGATTGAAAATTTTTTAAGAATATCAATTAGATTTACACATAGGTTATTTGCTTTCGGCCATAATGTCTTACAACAGCAGATTAGCCGAGAGCTTAAGAAACGACCTATATTCATCGGAGTTTGGAAAGCATCGTCACTCAGGCTTCCGAGTGGTTTCAAGTCATTCTGGTCACCGGATCACGCCAAGTCGGCAAAACGACGATGCTCCGGCGCCTGATGCAGGGGAGCTCCCGCAGTTACGTCACACTCGATGATTTGACAGAGCGGAGTCTTGCGAAAAATGACCCCGATCTTTTTCTTCAAACGCACAAGACGCCGATTCTCATCGATGAAGTTCAGTACGCTCCGGAACTCTTTTCCGCGATTAAACGAGCCGCCGATTCCGGAGCCGAACCCGGGGCTTTTTGGCTAATCGGTTCCGAAGCGTTTTCCCTTATGAAGGGAATAAACGAATCGATGGCAGGTTGCGTTGCCGTCTTATCACTCACGTCGATTTCCCAAGCCGAACTTGCCCGAGCTCCGCAGCGTCCCTTTGCCGTCAATCGTGATTGGATCCAAAATCACGCAAAAGAGAGAAAGCCTTGCGATATCAACGCGTTATATGAAATGATTTTCCGAGGCTCTATGCCGGCGGTGATACAGGGGGCTCCGAGGGACCTCTTTTATAGCAGTTATATCTCCACGTACATTGAGCGCGATGTCAAGGGCATCCTCGAACGCGTCGATGTCTTGAAATTTCATCGATTCACGGAGATTCTGGCCGCGAGGACCTCGCAACTTGTAAATTTTGCCGCCGTGGCATAAGAGGCTGAAATCCCGCAAAAACAAGCCAAAGAGCGGATCGATATCCTTCGGATGCTCGGCATTGTCTTTCTTCTCAGGCCATATTCGAACAATCTCCTTAAACGGCTCGTGAAAACGCCGAAACTGTATTTTTTCGATACCGGTCTTGTCTGCCATCTGACACGATGGTCGAGCCCGGAGGTTCTGCAAGCCGGAGCAATGAATGGGGCAATTCTCGAAAACTACGCCGTATCCGAAGTCGTCAAAACCTACCTAGGTTGCGGGAAAGAGCCTCCGGTTTTCTTTTTCCGGAACAAAGACAAGAAGGAAGTCGACTTACTCCTAGAGCAAAACGGCGAAATTAATCCGATTGAAATCAAACGGACCGCCAATCCGGGGTGTGAATTGACCGGTTTTTTTTCGCTTCTTGATAATGCCTCTGTCAAGCGCGGGCAGGGAGCCGTTCTGTGTCTTAAGCCCGACGTCTTGCCGCTTGATGCCCGAAACTGCACGGTGCCGATTTGGGCAATCTAAGGCGCATTCGGAGAGGCAGTGCTTGCTCATCCTGATTTGAGGGTGTATGTGTTGCTTGACTATCCGTGGACTCCTTCCAAAGGCAACAAACAGCAGGGTGACTACGATCCGCTGCGGCATGTGAACTGTCTGCATCCTAAGGAAGAGGATTTCAATCTTCCGTATCCCAAGGATGATTCATGGAAGAAGGGCAATGCAGCCATCACAAGACTGCTTGGCGATGTGGCGGAGATCATTGAGGTTGCGCCCTATGTATGCCCTGATCGGAAATGCAATTTGCTCAAGTGGTATAAGGACGACGATCATCTGCAGCCGCTTCGACTCGAAAAGGAAGCCGTATGGCTTGACCGAATTTTCGAGGAGGCTGCAAGCCACTGATTGCCTCCCTGTATGCTTGCGTGTGAACAGCCCCGATCATCGAAAAAAATGATTGGGACTGCTTGCAAGTGAGCCGCATACTGCGAAGCGCCTAGGCACTTGTGCTCAGGCGTCCTGACTTTGGGCAGGACTTGGTGAATCAGACTTGAAGAGGCGCTCCGGAGTGTCATAATGAAATAAACGTTCGGCGGATTTCCTGCCGGCATTTCAGAATTTCATTCGTACAGAACTTAAATCGGAGCACAAAAGTGTATCTCTCCTTCCTTCGCCGCCATCATCACCATACTTAAGAGTCCCTCGGGCGCAAAACGCTCTCGGGAGGATGGGTAATGCTTTCGGCGGTGCGGAGAAGGACTCCGGCAAAGGAAAAAAGTTCAAGCAAAGCCCCCGGAAGCAGGTCTTCCGGGGGCTTTTTGCACCCATGGATCGATCGGCGGCCGAAAGGCCGGATGCGAAGCTGGGCTTCGAAGTCAAACAGTCACTATTACCAAACATTAGGGAAGCAAATGACCGAAACCAATCGTCTGAGGATTGCAATGCAGAAGTCGGGGCGCCTCTCCGACGACTCGCAGAATCTTCTTGAACGCTGCGGACTCAAGGTCCGCTATCACGCACAGCGCCTGCTGGCCATGGCGGAGAACATGCCCGTCGAAATTCTTCGCGTGCGCGACGACGACATTCCGGGCCTCGTCATGGACGGCGTCGTGGATCTGGGCATCATCGGCGAGAACGTGCTCGAGGAAACGGTGCTCGCCCGCCGAAGCCAGGGTGAGGACACGAAATACCGCATGCTTCGCCGCTTCGAGTTTGGCGGCTGCCGTCTCTCAATCGCGATCCCGGCCGACCAGGAATGGAAGGGGCTCGAAAGCCTCAACGGCTGCCGCATCGCGACGAGTTATCCGCAGTTGCTGAAGCGCTGCTTTGACGAGCGCGGCCTTGCGTTCAAGCCCTGTCTGCTGACGGGCTCCGTCGAGGTGGCCCCGCGCGCGGGTCTTGCCGACGCGATCTGCGACCTCGTGAGCTCCGGCGCAACGCTTGAGGCGAACGGCCTCAAGGAAGTCGAGGTTGTCTATCGCTCCAAAGCCTGCCTCATCGCGAAGAACGACCCGTTCGATGCCGATAAGGAGGCCTTGGTCGAAAAGCTGCTCGTGCGCATGCAGGGCGTCTCGAGGGCCCGCGAATGCAAGTACATCATGCTCCACGCTCCGAAGTCCAGGCTCGCCGAGGTGACGGCGCTTTTGCCCGGAGCCGAGCATCCGACGATTCTGCCTTTGGCCGGCTCCGACGATCATGTGGCGCTTCACATGGTGAGCAGCGAAAGCCTTTTCTGGGAAACGATGGAGCAGCTCAAGGCGCTCGGCGCCAGCTCGATCCTCGTCCTGCCGATTGAAAAAATGATGGAGTAATCAAAATGTCTCAGTTCAACTTCAACGATGTCATCGAATGGGATGCGCTCAGCGAAACGGAACGCGAGGAAATTCTCCGCCGTCCGGCCGTGATGGCGAGCGACCGAATCAGGACGGTGGTCGAGAGCATTCTCGAGGCCGTGCGCGAACGCGGCGACGAGGCTCTTCGTGAATTCAGCGCTAAGTTCGACCGCACCGAGGTGAAGAACTTCAAGGTCTCGGCCGAAGAAGTTGACGCTGCGATCGTCCGTCTGCCCGAAGACTTCATGTCCGCCCTGAAGCCGGCCGCGGCCAATATCGAGAAGTTCCACAGTGCCGAGGTGCTCGAGCCCGTCACGGTCGAGACGATGCCCGGCGTTCGCTGCCAGCAGGTCACGCGCCCGATCGGCGCGGTGGGCCTCTACATTCCGGGCGGCACGGCGCCACTCTTTTCCACGGTTCTGATGCTCGGCATTCCGGCGAAGATCGCCGGTTGCGGCCGCGTCATTCTCTGCTCGCCCCCTCCGATCGCTAATCCGATTCTGGCTGCCGCTCGTCTTTGCGGCATTGACGAGATCTATCAGGTGGGCGGCGCCCAGGCCGTTGCCGCAATGGCCTTCGGCACGGCGACGATCCCGCGCGTGGGCAAGATCTTCGGGCCGGGCAACGCCTATGTGGCCGAGGCCAAGCGCCAGGTCTTCGGCCGGGTGGCCATCGACATGATCGCCGGCCCCAGCGAGATCCTGGTGCTGGCAGACGGCGGGTGTGACCCGGCCTGGGTGGCGGCAGACCTGCTGAGCCAGGCCGAACACGACAAGCTGGCCAGCCCCGTCCTTGTCACCGACAGCCCGGAGCTTGCCAAGGCCGTGCAGGCCGAGCTGGAGGTACAGATCCCGCAGCTGCCCCGCGCCGCCATCGCCCGCGCCAGCGTGGACAACAACGGCAAGATCATTGTGACGGACGATATGAACAAGGCCATTGACGCCGTGAACATCATTGCCCCGGAGCATTTGGAAATTTGTGTGGACGACCCGTTCGCCGTTTTGAACAGCGTAAAGAACGCGGGCAGCATTTTTCTGGGCAAGAATGTGCCGGAAGCACTGGGCGATTATTTTGCCGGCCCCAACCACACCCTGCCCACCAGCGGCACGGCACGTTTTTCCAGCCCGCTGGGCGTGGACGATTTTGTGAAAAAGTCCAGTTTCATTTATTACACCCGCGATGCCCTGGGCAAAGTTCAATCCCGTATTGCCGATTTTGCCGAGCATGAGGGCCTGCACGCCCACGCCAAGAGCGTTACCATCCGTTTTGAAGACCAGTGAAGGATGGGGTACCGGAGCGGAAGGCCAACCGTTTAGCAACATATAATTACAGCCAATCCGGTGTGTATTTCATTACGATTTGTTCCAAAAACAGGCGTTGCACCTTTGGAACGATTGTAGGGGGCGGCGTCCCCGACGCCCCGCGAACCCGATTGTCACCAACCGGTAAAATTGTTGCACGGCAGTTGGGGAATATGATTGCATTTTATCCCCATGTGCGGATTGAAAAATATGTTGTAATGCCCAATCACATCCATTTATTGATTGCCATTCAGCAAGGCCCATCCGGGGCGTCGAGGACGCCGCCCCCTACATCCGCCCGCGCAAGCCAGGTCATCCCGATGTTTATCTCCACTTTGAAACGGCTGACCAACAAAACTGCCGGGCATGCACTCTGGCAGCGCGGATATTACGACCACATCATCCGCTCCCCGGACGATTACAACACCATCTGGCACTACATCGACACCAACCCCGCCAATGGGCGCAGGATACACGTTATATCACGGACTTTCCTGATCCGGTGCGGCGGCCCGGCTGCTGCACCAACAAAGAGGTGACCCAAATGAGCCGTTATTTTAC
>ENA-ORNP01002170-ORNP01002170.1-human-gut-metagenome-genome-assembly--contig:-NODE-2170-length-17168-cov-2.880734_pt1 | contig 17168 bp, 16 predicted proteins | sample MGYA00242119_ERZ509030 | MGnify/ENA primary metagenome ERZ509030 (study PRJEB26280, sample SAMEA2338708) | human gut metagenome | biome: human gut; feature: human-associated habitat; material: faeces... | reverse complement strand
GGCATCGCCTGCGTCAAGAGCCAGACGCCGCCCACGAACAGCAATAACATGACTGCCAGCATCGAAAAACCGGACATCCGGAACCCGGCAAATTTCTTTTCATTCTTTTCCATAACCGCCCTTTTTAAAAATAATATCAAAATTATTTCTTATAAATTTTTTTATCTTGAATAAATTCATTTTTCCTCCTTTATTAATGAACTTAGTATTTGTCTTGAATTTTCTAATTCATTTATTTGACCCATATCTAACCATTTGTCTTCAGTAATTGGATAAATTCCTACTTTCTTGCCATCATTCTTGATACGATTGATAACTGTTGGAAAGTCTACTTTTTCTTCACAACCGATATAATTAAATACATCAGGTTCTACAATATATACTCCAGTATTTACTAAAATCATATATGTTGGTTTTTCAGTTGAACCAACCAAATTTTGATTTTCATCAGTATGTACAACACCATAAGGAACATGAACAGACTTTAATGAAACAATCATAGTAATTACATTTCCAGCATTTTTGTGATATTCGTATATTTCATCATAATCTTCTAAAGTTAAGATATCACAATTTGTCAAATAAAAAGTTTCTTTAACTTGATCTTTTACATAATAGAGACCACCACCTGTACCAAGCTGTTCTATTTCTTCTCCATAATGAACATTATAATTGTGATCATTTTCTTCAAAATAGCTTTTTATCATTTCTTTCTTGTGATTAACAATTAAGTAAAAATCGTCTGATCCATAATTATTGAACGAATCCATAATCATTTCTACCATTGGTTTATCATCAATAACAGGTACTAGTGGTTTAGGTAAAACTTTTGTATAAGGGTACAATCTAGTACCAAGTCCTCCTGCCATAACAACAACAGGATAATGATATTTATTGATGTATACTGTTTTTTTAGGAAAATAAATATCTATTAATTCTTTTTTCTCGTTTAAAACTGGGATTAATGTATGTTTTGAATTTTTATATTTTTCATCAACCTTATTTAAACAATAATTAAAGTTTTCATTAATAAATGCTTTAATAGGAACATTTCTAATTCCAAAAACATGTGAACAATTTACCAAATCTCTTCTCGTAAAAACACCAACTACTTTTTCATTTTCAACAACAACTAATCCTTTAACAGCGTTTTTTGTCATTTGTGCCACCGCATCAGAAAGTTGCATATTCGAATCAACAATATAATCTTCTATCTTCATATTAACTCCCCATTTCTATGAATTTTTTGATTTGTTTTTGAGTAATTTCTTCAACACTTTGAGTTGCAATTCTTTCTTTTTCCCACTCAATTGTCATCTCAATCGCATTTTTAACAGAAGTTCTTGGCTTCCAATTAAAAGTACTTTTAATTTTTGAGCAGTCTAATTTTAAAAAGTTCGCTTCATGTGGGCCATTATTTTCTGTAGAAATCCATTTTGCATTATTCCCCCAAATATTACAGAATAATGTTGCCAGAGTTCCTGTAGTAATACAATCTTTTTCATCTGGTCCTATGTTATACTCACTTGCAAAATTATAATTTTCATATTGTTTATAGGCAACTGTCATATATGCAAATAATGGTTCTAATACATGTTGATATGGTCTTGTTGAATTAGGATTTCTTAATACAATTTCTTTTCCATCTTCCATTGCTCTAACACAATCAGGAACAATTCTATTAGGTGAAAAATCTCCACCTCCAATTACATTACCAGCTCTACAAGTAGAAACAGGAATTTTAGCATCAGCTAAAAATGATTTTATGTATGACGAAGTAACAAGTTCACTGCATGATTTACTATTACTATATGGATCAAAACCATTTAATCGATCATTTTCTCTATATCCATAACACCATTCATTGTTTTGATATACTTTATCAGTTGTAACATTAACAACTGATTTAACTGTATCTGATAATCGAACACATTCTAATAGACTGACTGTACCCATAACATTTGTTTCGTATGTATAAACTGGATTTTTGTATGATTCTAATACAATTGGTTGAGCTGCTAAATGAAAAACAATTTCAGGTTTTTCTTTTTTGAACACTTCTTGGAAAAAATCTAAATCACGAATATCTCCAATATAAGAGGTTATTTTTTTTGATAAATTAAGCATATCAAATAATGCTGGTTTTGTACTTGGTTCAAGAGCATATCCTACAACATCAGCTCCCATATATAATAATATTTCACATAACCAACTTCCTTTAAATCCTGTATGCCCTGTTACAAGAACTTTTTTTCCTTTATAAAAATCTTTCAATTCCATCATTAGTTACTCCCAATTCTTCCATGGTGCCTTATTAGCATTCCAAAGTTCTTCTAATTTTTGTTTATCTCTCATTGTATCCATACATTGCCAAAATCCATTATGTTTATAACAATCAAGCTGACCCTCTTGTGCTAATGTTTCTAATGGTTCTCTTTCAAAAATTGTTTGATCTCCCTCAATGTATTTGAAAACTTCTGGTTCTAATACCATATATCCTCCATTGATCCATCCCATATCATCTTGGCTTTTTTCTCTAAATGATAAGACACTATTATTTTCAATGTCAAGAACACCAAATCTTCCTTCAGGTTTTACCGCAGTCATTGTGGCATAGTGACTATTTGATTTATGAAATTCTACTAACTTATTTAAATCAATATCACACACACCATCACCATAGGTCATCATAAATGTTTCATTTTCTACGTAATCTTGGATTCTTTTAATTCTCCCACCTGTTAATGTGTTTAGTCCCGTATCAACAACTGTTACTTTCCACGGTTCAGAATGTTTGTTATGTACAATAATGTCATTACCTTTTGTGAAATCAAATGTAATATCACTCGTATGTAAAAAGTAATTTGAAAACCATTCTTTGATTACATGTTGTTTATATCCAGCACAAATGATAAATTCATTAAAGCCACAAGCTGAATAATGTTTCATAATATGCCATAAGATTGGCATTTCTCCTATTTCAATCATTGGTTTTGGTTTTAAATAAGATTCTTCACTTATTCGAGTACCAAATCCTCCAGCTAAAATTACTACTTTCATATTCTCTTCCTCATTTTTACTTTCCTATATATTTAGCAAATTTTGTATCTTTATAATTTGGGGATACAAAATTGATACTATCTTTATGTAAAGTTACACTTTCATCTGTCAAGTTTATCTTGTGATTAGTTCTTACTTCTGAATAACCTCTATAGAATTCTACAAAAGGTGTCACAGCACCAATCAATAAACAAAATATAAGTGGAACAATACGTCTTTGAATAAGTAACTGCTTATTTTTATAGTCAATATTACCTAAAACTTCTTTTATTACTAATAACATTAAACATGTTAAAAGTGGGATTGAAGCTCGCATTTCAAAATCATTTGATGTTCCAAATCGAAATGCTGCAATAAAAGGTAATGTAATCGCAATTGCATAAAACAGGTAATTCTTTTTATTATTTTTGTAAACAAATAAAAGATAAATATAGACTTCAACAATTAAAAATACAATCAACATAAACCAATTATACCATGAATCGCCTCCAATGTTTAAATTAAATAAAACACCTGCAGTTCCCGAAGATCTTGTATTCGAAAAAATGAATAAAAATAAAGGTAATGCGATGACTAAAGATAATATATTAACTATTGAAAAACCTTCTTTAAATAATCTTGTTATATCTTTTTTCAAAATATAATTAAATAAAATTTTAAATAAAATCAAGGCAAAACAACCAAATATTGGTAATGGTGAAAATAATATTAATAACGCTCCAATAAATACATCAAACTTTATGTGATCCGTTTGTAAAAATAATAATGTTCCTACCCAAACTGGAATTGCTTGATTAAATACCCAAAATAATTGTGTTGTTTGTGAACTAAATTGATAATAAATGTTCCATGGTTCGATATGATTAGAAAATCCTGTATTTCTTATAAGTAGTCCGATTACATCCAAACCACTAAATAATATAAATATTAATAATGCTAAAAATATTTTAAATGTTTTATCTGCTTTTGTATAGAATACAACAAGAAAAAAGCTTAACGATATTCCTAACGCTGTCCATAAAAGCAAAATAATATTTCCAATATGCCATACTATAGATTTAGATAAACCAAGAAAAATAAAGATTTTACTGATAGTCGACGGTACTATCCAATGCCCAATGTAATAAGACAAAAACGAACCATCTTCAAAATAATACGGTGCTGTTCCAAAAATCATTTTTTTATAAATAGCGTTTCTACAACCCCAATCAGATGATTGATAATAAAGGTTTCCTTGCCCACCTAAAATACACCATATTAAAATAATAAACAAAACAAGAAATAGATATTTCTTATTTATTTTAATTGTATTATTAGTTTTTTTAAAATTCGCTTTACTTTGAAAAAAATGAATATATCCTATTATTAAAATTCCAATTATAGCGATATACCACTTACACCAAAATAAGAAAAATAAAGCAATAGGCAATTCTAAATATAATAACGATAAATTTAAGATTTTTCCTTTATTTATCTCTATCATATTGCTCTCCCAAATTTTCTTTAACACAATTTAAAGCTTCCGCAATAACTGCATCCATATCAAAATATTTATACATTCCAAGTCTTCCACCAAAGATAACTTTTTCATTTTGATCAGCTAACTCTTTATACTTAGCATATAATTTGTTGTTTCTTTCATCGTTTACTGGATAATATGGTTCATCTCCAGGTTTCCATTCTGAACTATATTCTCTTGAAATTACTGTTTTATCAATATCATTTCCATCTTTGTCTTTTCCAAATTCAAACCATTTATGTTCAATGATCCTTGTCCATGGTGTTTCTCTATCTGTATAGTTGACTGCTGCGTTACCTTGGAAGTTAGGAATATCTAATAATTCAGTTTCAAATCTTACTGATCGATATTCTAATGTTCCTAATTGATAATTGAAATAAGCATCAATTGGTCCAGTATATACAACCTTATCAGCTAATTGATCAAGTTCTTCTTTATTTTCTAAATAATCAGTATTTAATCTTACTTCAATACCTTCTAACATATTTTCTACCATTTTTGTATATCCACCAACTGGAATACCTTGATATAACGCATTGAAATAGTTATTATCAAAAGTTAATCTTACTGGTAATCTTTTGATAATAAATGATGGTAAATCTTTACAATCTCTTCCCCATTGTTTTTCAGTATAACCTTTAATTAGTTTTTCATAGATATCTCTACCTACTAGAGAGATTGCTTGTTCTTCTAAATTAGTAGGTTCATGTGTAATTTCTTTTCTTTGTTCTTCAATTTTCTTTGTTGCTTCTTCTGGTGTAACAACACCCCACATTTTATTAAATGTGTACATATTGAAAGGTAAACTATAAAGTTCACCTTTGTAGTTTGCTACTGGTGAATTTGTAAATCTATTGAATTCAGCAAATTGATTTACATATTGCCATACTTTCTTATTGTTTGTATGGAAGATATGTGCCCCATATTCATGCACATTAATTCCTTCTACTTCTTTTGTATAGATATTCCCTGCAATATTAGATCTTTTATCTACTACTAATACTTTTTTTCCTTTTTTTGTTGCTTCATGAGCAAAGATTGCACCAAACAATCCCGAACCAACTACTAAGTAATCATATTTCATCTCTTATCCCTTCTTTCTTAACCAATCAAATAATTTATTAACTATTTCGGCATCATTTTTATAATTAAATTTTCTTATAAACAATGATTCCTTAATATTAATTATTTCATTATAATCTTCTTTTTTAAATGTATATGGTTGTCCTCTTGTCCAATCAGTATATCTATTTCTTTGAAGTATTCTATTTTTTTCATTTAAACAATAATAATTATTTGAATAAAAAGGAGAGTTAAAAAGTAATGTTTGTAAGAATAGTTCATCTGCACAACATGTTTTCTTAAAATGTTTAATAACCCATGGTTTATTTTTTAATATGTATTTAGCAAAATCGTCAGTTATATCAAACCAATTAGAACCATATTGGAATTCTTTTCCTTTAGTTCTATCAATCTTTAATAATTTTTGTAGTTTCAAAAAGAATTCTCTTAAAAAAGTCTTAGGCTTTCTCTTGATTGCTGATTTTTCTCTAACAGATTCCATAAAAACATAATAATATTTAACTCGATCTTGTACTTTATTTTTTTCAGCTATTTCTTTTGGACTATATTCAACAAATTCTTTTCCTTTATTTTGTTCAAAAAAATCAAAGAATTCATTTTTTGTATATAAAGGTATATCACATCCAGAAATCAAATGATAATAATCATATGATTTCTTTACAGCATTTTCTAATAATATATACTCTGCTTGTATTTGTGAAAATGATCCCCAATAAATATTAATTTTTGGAACAAAATATACACTAGATTTTTTACATATATCCTTTAATACCTCTTCATTATAAGATTTTGCTTTTTTATCAATTAAAAAATAAAAATCAATATTTTTATCATCATACAAAGACAATAAATTTTTTGATATTTCCACATTATCATGTGTTGTTATTAATATTGCATGTCTCATTTATGATCTCCTTTTTAAAATTTTCTTTACTGTTCCAAATAATAACTCATCTCTTAATATAAGTAACATAACTAGATAGATAATACCTCCTATTGCTATTAAGATTGCGGTCATCATTACTGAAGGATACAAATATTTTGACAATAAATAAATTCCAATAAACATTACAAACGAAGCTATGAAATAAGATTTTGATTTTTTTATTACATCTACAAAATTTATTTCTTTTCTTATACATACTAATTGAAATAAATCAACACTTAATTCTGCAGCAACCGAAGCTATTGCAGCCCCAAAAGAAAGTAAATATGAAATTAGAATACAGTTTAAACAAAGATTGACAACTGATCCTAATATTGTTGATAAAGTATATATTTTTTGTCTTTGTGTAGGTATTAGATATTGAAATCCAACAATATTACTGATTCCAATAAAGACAAGAATTGGTGAAGTTACAAACAAAATATTTATTGAAGGTATAAATTCATCTCCTAAAAACCAGGGTATTAAATTTGTAGCAATACCCATGATTCCAAACATTATTGGACAAGAAATAGCTAATGTATATTGTAATGATTTTTTTGTGTAATCAATAATTTTTTCTTGATCATCATTAGCATATAAATGAGCTATTCTAGGGAGCATAACCGTACTTAAAGATGTAACAACTGTTAGCGATAATTTTATGATTTTTTGTGCCTGTTCATAATATCCAATTTGTGTTGTATTATTAGTTATTAACCCAATCATTAACTTATCTAAAACCGTATAGATTGAAATAGCTATTTGTGGAAAAAATAGAATAAGTGTTGGTTTTAAATGTTTTATAATTTTTAATTCTTTAAAAGGTACTCTCGTAATATGTTTATTTATTGTAAGCCACATTGATAAATTTCCTAACAATAACGTTCCTGAATAAATAAAAACATATAAAGATAAGTCTACTTTTGTTTTTACAAAAGTAAAAATACATATTATACCAATTATTTTTATCAATACATTTCTAATAACAATTACTTTGAATTCTTCAATTCCTTGATAAAAATAAGTAATATCCAACATGTTCGCTATTAAATCTAATAATTGAATATAAAATAAAAGTTTATATTGATTCATCATTTGTACTGTAAAAATAAAGACACATATACTAATTGCCATTGTCCCTATTTTTAACAGTAAAATTTCAAAAAATGTTTTACTTATTGCTATCTTATCTGATTGATGATATGCAACTTCTCTTTGCCCGTATAAATTCAAACCAATACAACCAAAAAGGATAAAATAAGTTGTTATAGATGCCGTATAACTATAGGCACCTATTCCATCTGGACCCAATATTCTTGAAACATAAGGAGTTGTTATTAATGGAAGAATGATAATTAATATTTGATATGCCAAATTAAAAATATAATTAATTGTCATCTTTTTTTTCATATTTTCTTTCTCCTATTTATCTATATATTCAATTTGAGGATGGAATTTTTTACCTTTTCTTACACTCTTATACATAATTTTTAATTTTTTCCATTTTCCTGACTGTTTACTTTTTAAAATCTTCTTTGTATCTAAAAATACACCATAATAATAAAGTAACATTGAAAGCTTATTTCCTTGTTGTTTATTTACATAGTACATATTTCTATATGAAAATTGGTATCTAAACAAGCGATCTGGATGATCTTGAGAAATATCTGTTGGAATATTACTATGCATCTTATGAACCACTATACTTTTAGAAACAAAATAGCTTGGTAAATAATCGCTTAATCTTTTTGTATATTCTGCATCATCACCCCAAACAAAGAATTCTTTAATTGGTAATCCTACTTTCTTTACAGAATCTTTTGTAAAAAAGCATGATACAAAAGAACATTGTTTAACTCGTAATAATCCTTCTTGAATAAGTTGTGTATTGTTGATCCATTCATTGGATACATTTGGAACGTTCATTGCACATGGATTACCATCTTTCCATTCTACGTGACTACATAAAAAACCATATTCGCCATTTAAAATATGATCTGCACTCATTAATTCTTCTAACGCAGATGGTGTAGGAATTGTATCATCATCCATAATCCATAATTTTTCATAACCATCATTTACAGCTTTTTTTATTCCAAACTGGAATCCACCAGCTCCCCCTAAATTAGCACCTGTATTTTGATATTTAATTTGATTATTATCTATATAAGAGCTAATTGTTTCATAAGTACCATCAGTACTTGCATTATCAATAACTAAAATATCAAAATTTTTATATGTTTGTTGTAATAATGCTTCTATAGATTCTTTAAGTAATTCTTTACGATTATATGTAACAATAATTGCTATAACATCATTATTCATCCATTAAGCTCCTTTCATTTTATATTTAATTAATATGCGTGATATAAAGTACAATCTCTTACTAATCAAAAGACATAAAATCTTATATCCTTTTGATTGCTTTTGATAATATACATTTTGTTTCCAATTAGGATATTTTTTTTCTAAAATATCATAACATTCCTTCATTTCTTTATTCTTTTTTAATGGTAAAAGACGTAATGAATTTTGGAATAACAAATTGCTAATAAATAAATATTCTTTTTCACTTTTATATTCATGATCATCTACTTGACGATCAAACATTTTCATAGCCTGACAAATATCTAACATTTTTGGATTATAACTATTTTGCTTCATAATCGAATTATCTCTTTGTCTATAGTTATAAAATCCTTCACTCACGTAATAAATCTTTTTACAGAAATTAATATATTGTCCTGTCGTTGCTCTATCTTCATACCATAATCCTTTTGGATAAAGTATTTTATTTTCTTTTAAAATTGTTGTCTTAATAATTTTATTCCATGCTGCCGGATTGGCTAGTAAATACTCTTTATTAGTAATTAGTCTACTATTACCTTCTAGTATTTTATCTAAAATTCCTTTATCTTCCCATTGCTTAATATAATCAAAAATAATCAAATCTGGTGAATAGTTATTAATTACATTTGCAATAGTTTCAAGTGTATTTGGTTGAATATAATCATCACTATCAATAAAGAAAACATAATCATTATGAACGTATGGAATTGCAAAGTTTCTTGCATCGCTTAAGCCACCATTTTCTTTTACTAAATATTTAAATATATGTGGATATTTTTTTTCATATTGTTGAGCAATTTCACCCGAATCATCAGTTGATCCATCATTAACTAAAAACACTTCTAAATTACCTTTATAAGTTTGATTAACAATGGAATCTAAACAATCCGGTAAATATTTTGAAACATTATATATTGGTATTATTATAGAAAACATTAACTTTTTCTCCTTGAAATTATTTTTCTAGTCCACATTAATAATCTACAACATAAAAATCTCCTTTTTTTCAAACACATACAAAATAATTTATATAATTTTGGTTTCGCATTATAGTATGGATTTTTATCCCAATTAGGAAAATTATTTTCATGAGTTTTTAAACAAGTTTCTAACTCATCATATTTTTTAAATGGTAATAATCTTAAACTACTTCCATAAAATAAATGATGCAAAGATAAAAATTCTAATTCAAGTGGATATTCATCCAAATATGGTGATAAATTATTGATAGAGTTGATCATTTCTAACATTTTAGGGTTATATTTAACTTGATTCATAATAGATTGACTTCTAAATTGATAATAATATATTCCTTCATGAATATATCCAATTTTTTTTGTATATTTAACTAAACCAGGTATTACCGCTAAATCTTCATACCATATCTTTGTTGGAAAGCGTACACCGTTTTCTTGAAATATACTTGTTTTAAACATTTTATTACAAGCATTTGGTGTTGATAAAACATAATGTTTATCATCTATAATTTCCATTGCTTGTTCATGAATAAAATCAACATTGTCGTATTCCTTTACAAAATCATATACAAGAATATCTAAATCTTCATTATCCATTTTTGTACATAATCTATTTAATGAATTTTCTTTTATATAATCATCACTATCAACAAATGTGACATATTTTCCTTTTGCATATGGGATTCCAAAATTACGTGTATCTCCTAATCCACCATTTTCTTTTGAAAAAATACGAATAATATTTGGAAATTTTTCTTCATATTCTTTCATTATATCTATTGAAGAATCTGGAGAAGAATCGTTTATTAGAAGAATTTCATAATCATCCAAATCTTGTTCTAATAAAGAATCCACGCATTTTCTTAAATACTTTTCAGTATTATATATTGGAACAATAATACTTAATTGTTTCATTTAACCAGTCCTTTCTTCTTTGTTTGATAATATTTCATAAAGAAAACAATTATTAAAGTAAATCCACAATGCCAAATATAAGTTCTATATACAGCACCAAAATATCCTCTTATCCAGAAGAATAGTAAAGGCATTGTATATGCAAATAATAAGTATAAGAAATAATTTTTATGTTTATTTTGATAAACAAGTTGATATGCTATAAACCCAATCAAAATACCTAAAACAAAGGCAAATAGCCATCCAAACCAATGATATGAATAAAATAGTTCTGCAATGTATGATCCTCCAATAGGTTGTTTATATGTATAAATATGTTTTGTAAAAATCATTTTATCTACAACACCACTATTAAATCCACCAATATTTGGAATAACTAATAAAATCGGTAGAATATAGTTTAAACCGTAGGCTTGTGATGGATTTGATTTAATTGTGAAGCAAACTGTTGCAAAGGTTGATCCAAATTCTGATAGGGTTGCAATTAATTGGTTATTACTCAATGAATATACAAAAATATCAAATATTTCTTTCATATTAAAAGAAGTAATATTTCGAGCACTAGCTATAAAGTTTAATAAAACAAGTCCTGCATATCCAATAAAACATAATGCAATAATTTGTTTTTTTGAAAGATGTACCACATATTTTTCCCAAACAATAAATAGACCTAATAAAAAAACAATAGCTTCTCCTCTTCCACCACAAGACATCATTACAACTTTATAAACTACTGTTACAAAAAATATAATATTTGCTTTTCTTTTTTCATTTGAAAAACCAATTACTAAGGCAAAAATTCCAAAATTGAAGAAATCTGCAACTGTTTCAACAAAATCATGAACTTGTAAATTGAATGTATTTAAATATCCACCTTGCATAAATAATAAGAATTTTGATACATCAATATATAATGTTGGTAAAATTCCAATACCCACACATACAAGACCAATAATCTTGATTTTTTTCAAAGAGATATTCTTTCCTTTATTGAATAAAGTAATATTTCCTTTCTTTTCTAAAAAACGATAAATAAATATAATTCCTAAAACAAGCATCATTTGTGAAAGTAATGTAAAAAAAGCCGCCTTTTTATATATATCAAATTTTATATACCACAGCGGAAATAATACATTTTTCCCAAAATCTTTACCAAAAGCTTTTATTGGCAAATGCCCAAAATTAAAAACATAACTTAGTAAAATAAAGAAAATAGGAAAAGAGATTATTTTCTTTTCAAAGTTATATAAATAAAAAATATGTAAAATTAACTGTAGCAGCGAAATAATAAAAAAAGCAATGAACCATGCTTGTTCTCCTTTAATAGGAAAAGTAAGTAATCCTAAAAAAGATATAATTATTTCACTTATTAATAACATAGTTTTTTTTCTATATTTTCTATTAAAAATCCGAATCATTATCTAACTCCTTTATAAATTTTCATTAACGAACTGGGAATCAATCCCACAATCAACGGTTTTACAGCATATAAATATATACTAAATGGAACTTTTTCATTTTTCATCCACATATATTTTAATTTAGCTTCTTGTATTCTAAATTTATATTTTCTTTTTTTCATTCCTTGTAATCCTTCTCTATACAAAAGCAAAATAGTATCTAGATTAAAGATTTTATAACCTTTTTTTGTCATCTTACACCATAAATCATAATCTTCAGCTCTCAAAGTTAAATTATTTACTGTATAACCATCAACAGACAATAATGCTTCTTTTCTCATCATTACAGTTGGATGAACAATTTGAACCTTTTTGATTGCATCGTAGAAAGAAACACTTCCTGAATGAATTTGAAAATCCTTATAAATTTCATCATTTTCATCAATACATTGACACTTACAACCAACAACTACTATGTCTGAATTATCTTCTAAATAATTATATTCAACTTCAAATCTATTAGGCAAACTAATATCATCACTATCCATTCTTGCGATATATTTGCCTTTTGCACGTTCAATACACCTATTTAAAGATGTCGCCAAACCAAGATTTTTTTCATTTTTAAAAAAAACAATTCTATTATCTTGTTTAACATATTTTTCAATAATATTACTGCTTCTATCAGTTGAATAATCATCGCAAATTATTAACTCAAAGTTTGAAAAACTTTGAGTTAAAATAGAATCAATAGCTTTAGCAATATACTTTTCATCATTATAAACACTCATTATAACAGAAATTTCTGGCTTCACACTATCACTCCAATCCATAAATACTTTTCATTTTACTTAAAATAGCTTTCAAAGAAAACATTTTGCTTTTTTCGCGATTATATTTTTTCATATCATCAAAATGATTTTTTTTATTTATTAATATGTCAGATAAATCATTTTCAAAATTGTCTAATTTTATAACGTATCCTCCTTTTTGATCAACTAAATCGTGATTTCCTCTTATATCACTTACTATACAAGGCAGTCCACAAGCCATTGCCTCCATCACCGAAACAGGCAATCCCTCTCTTTTAGAAGGAAAAACAAAAATATCACAACATTTCATAATAGAAAAAATATCGTTTCTAAAACCTAAAAAATGTACTCTGTCAAAAACATTTTTTTCTTTTGCTATTTTTTCAAGATTTTCTTTATTCTCTCCTATACCACAAAGTATATAGTGATAAGTCTCAGGAAGTTTTGCTAGAGCTTTAATAACAACTTCTTGATTTTTATTACGATTTATTTCACCAACTGACAATAACAAAGTAGTTCCATTATTATCAATTCTTGTATCATCAAGAAATTTGTTTCTATCGTATTTTGTTTTTTTGATAACATCAGTATCAATTCCTACACCTGGTACATATTCAACTTTTCCATTTTCTTTTAGTTTAAATTTTAAAGCATTTTCATAATCCTCTTTATTAATGGTAATTAAAATATCTGTATATTTTGCTGCATATTTTTCAATAGTTCTAAAAATAAAATTTTTAACTGGATTGTTTCCTTTAAAGAAATGAAAACCATGTGCAGTATAAATAACCTTTGTATTGTATTTTTTTCTTGCTTTTCTTGCCGCTAATCTAGTTAACACTCCACCAACTGGCGTATGACAATGTATTATTTCATATTTATTTTCATCTATTATATTTTTTAATTGTTTATATGCTTTTATATTACTTGGTTTTATTGGAAATCTCTCAAATGGAATATCGAAATGTTTGTCGCAATATTCTATTGGTTCATCTCCTCTACTTGCTACATGTACCTCATAGCCTTGTTCTTTAAACCATTTTAAGTATGGTATATGAAAAGCATTTATATGCCTTGTTACTGTTGCTACAAATAGTACTTTTTTCATTTTTAATTACTCCTTAATTATTTTTATTTCATTGTACTTCATCATATAAATATTTTCACTATAATTTCCAATTTGTATTTGGTTTATTTCATTGTTCATATTATTTATTATCATTTTAGGGATATTGACCCCCACTTCATAAGCATGTGGATATCCTCCACCAAATCTAGGATTAATTTCAGAAATATAATAATCATTGCCTATTTTAAATATATCCATATCAATCATATATTGATACCCTATTTTTTCTATTAGTCTACTTATTAATTCAAATAATTCCTTATCTTTAAATGACCTTGCTTTATCAGTTTCACCTGCTCTCATTTTTATCTTTTCTTTAGTAAAAATCGAAACTACTTTTTTAGAAATAGGATCAATATAAACATCTGCTCCAATTTCTTGTCCATTTAGGAATTCTTGAATTATTAAATTATCATATAAATCAAATAATAAATCTATTTCTTTTTTACTATTAACCTTAGATATATTTATACTAGCACTACCTTTTACCGGTTTTACAAATACAGGGAAATTGATTTTTCCTTCATTCAAATCTTTATAAAATTCATTTTTATCTACGTAACTTTTAGCTGTTTTAAATCCATTTTCTTTCAAATAACAAAACATCTTATATTTATCAAAAGCTAGCTCCACTTGCTCATATTCTGAAACTAATGGTATAGTTCCTATATCTAAAAATCTTGTTTTATTTTTTGCAATTAAACTTATTTCTGGATCAATTAAAGTAAATAAAGCATCAACTTTTTCTTTTTTACATATATCTAATATAATATCCAAGTATTTAGGGTCGCTCATTGCTGGCACTATGTAAAATTTATCTGCTTCATATATAGCTGGTGCTAGTTCACTCATATCTGTTGCTATTACTTTTCCACTATTTCCTATCTCATTTTTAAAATATTGAACAATTTTATTTCTTGTTCCTGCACTCAATATTAATATATTCATTTATTTTCACCCTTACAATAATTATCCTTTATTACAGCATATCTTTTTCTATCAATCAATTTATTTCTATGCATCAAGTCCTGGCTAAAATATCCTTCTTGTATAAAGCCTACTTTTTCATATAAATTACAAGCCGGAATGTTTTCAGCATCTACATTTAGATATATTTTATTCAAACTTAATTCATTAAAAGCATACTCCAAAATCATATTTATAGATTTAAAAGCTATTCCTTTTCGCTTAAATTCTGTATTTCCTATTGTAATATACATTTCTGCCTTATTACTTTTTTTATCTATTTCCAAAAGTCCAATCAATCCAACTGGAACTTCATTATATTCAATAATGCAATCTATTCTTGATATTTTTGACTTGTTTTTATACCAATTCAAAGTCTCGTTAAAATTTAAAGGAATATTATAATGTAAAAAAGCATTATTTCTAGAATCATTTATCCACTTTATCTTGTCATCGATATCTCTTTCTTCAAAATCTCTTAATAAAATTTCATCTTTTTTTAGATACATTATTTTCTTATTCCTTCCTCAAGTCTATTTTGTTTTTCTATTCTTTGATCAATAAATTTTCCAACTTTAAACTCTTTTCCTACCAATATGTCTTCTCTTTTTACAGTCTTCTTTACTGTCTTTAATATTATTTTCAAATCTCCAAGAAAAGTGATTTTTTTTACATATTGTACATCATATTTAAACTTTTCTTCCCATGAAATTGAATTTCTACCATTCACTTGTGCCAATCCTGTAAGACCTGGTCTAACATCATGTCTATGCTTTTCTTCTTCTGTATAATATGGCAAATATTCTACTAGCAGGGGCCTTGGCCCAACTATCGCCATATCGCCTTTTAAAATATTTATCAATTCAGGCAATTCGTCCAAGCTTGTACTTCTTAAAAGTTTTCCAAACTTAGTCAAACGTTCTGAATCTGGCAAAAGATTTCCATTTTCATCTTTTTTATCTGTCATTGTTCTAAATTTATATAATGTAAAGATCTTTTCATTTTTGCCAGGTCGTTGTTGCTTAAATATTATTGGGCTACCTAGCTTTATTCTAACTAATATTGCTACTATTAACAATATTGGTGATAATATTATTAATGCTATTAAGCTTAGAATAAAGTCTAACATTCTTTTAAAATATTTTGCATACATATGCAATCAATCCCCTTTTGTTTTTTATTACTTCAATCTTTCAAATTTAATTTTGATATGCTTTTGTTTTATATAACTATTTCCATAGATTTTTTATAATTTCAATTACTCTATCTTGCTCTTCTACTGTCATTTTTGTATCAGATGGTAAACATACTCCTGTTTCAAATAATTCTTTTGATACTGGTTCGTCTGCAATTTTTATAAAATCACATTTTTCAAATACTGGTTGCATATGCATTGGTTTCCATACTGGTCTTGTTTCTATGTTTTCTTTTTCTAATGCTTCCATTATGTCTAGTGGTTTTACTTTTGAATTTGCTTTTAATGTTATTACAGATAACCAATGGTTTGGTACTGTGTCTACTGGTGTTGGTTGCATTTCTATATCTGGTATTTGTTTGAATGCTTCTTTGTATCTGTTGTATATGTCTGTTTTTTGTTTTATTCTTAAATCTATAACTTTTAATTGTCCTCTTCCAATTCCAGCTACTATATTGCTCATTCTGTAGTTATAGCCTATTTCTTTATGCTCATAATGACGTGCTTTTTCTCTTGCTTGTGTTGACCAAAATCTTACTTTTGCAATTTTTTCTTCGTCTTCTGAAACTAACATTCCGCCACCACTTGTTGTTATTATTTTATTTCCGTTGAATGAGTAAATTCCGTATTTTCCAAATGTTCCTGTTTCTTTTCCTTTATATGTTGAGCCTAAGCTTTCTGCTGCATCTTCTACTAATGGTACTCCATGTTTATCGCAAACTGCTTTTATTTCTTCTATTTTTGCTGGTGTTCCATATAAATGAACTACTATTACAGCCTTTGGATGTGGATATTTTTCAAATGCTTTTTCTAATGCCTTAGGATCCATGTTCCA
>ENA-ORNP01002161-ORNP01002161.1-human-gut-metagenome-genome-assembly--contig:-NODE-2161-length-17218-cov-2.978442_pt1 | contig 17218 bp, 29 predicted proteins | sample MGYA00242119_ERZ509030 | MGnify/ENA primary metagenome ERZ509030 (study PRJEB26280, sample SAMEA2338708) | human gut metagenome | biome: human gut; feature: human-associated habitat; material: faeces... | reverse complement strand
GTCTTTTCCACAACTGATATATTCAGTATAATCATCATCACGATTGATATATTTATGAATAACTGCATATTTGAAAATTTTTGTACAAAGTACCTTCATGTGTATTTTTGTACCTTGGCCACATTTATCATTGTCAAAGATGAATTGCAAATCTTGTAAAGAAATATTAGTGATCTTTCTATTATATACTTGTTCAAAATGTTTGATCCATGACCTATAGCCATAAAGAGCGGATTTAGATAATGAGCTAAGTTCTTCTTTGTCTAAAATGTCAAAGATTTCTTTGAATGTTGGAACTTTACTATCATGTCTTTCTTTAACTTTGTTAAATATATCAGGAGATAATTCTTTTGCTTCTTTATCGTTTATTTGTTTATTAACAGTTAAATGATAAAGTGATAGGGCATTTAAAGCATCAAGTTCAGTTTCAAAAGTACCAATAGGTACTTGTTTTTTCTTACCTGTAACAAGATCATATTCTTCACTTGTAATTTTAGCACAGTAGGGTTTTCTACGTTTGCCTGATAGTTTTACCACTGTACCACTATTATTCGGTCTACGCTTATATGTGACTTTTCTAGCCATAATAAAAACACGTCCTTTCATTTTAATTTGCCTTGAACGTGCTCTATGTGGTAAAATTGAGTACGTAAAAGGACTTTAGCGAGTTTCTTTTTATTTAAGGTATTGGTAGTACCTTATTTTTGCTCTCCTGTTGGTAGCAGGGGAGTTTTTTAATTTCCAGATAGAAATATATGTTTTTTCTTTTTATCAAATTCTTTTTTTAAATTTGTTAAATAGTTTCTATATTCATATTCTGTTATAAACTGATGTTTATATAGAGTATCTAATGTATCTAACATATTTTTGTAATTGTATCCTACTAAAAAATTTTTAGAAAAGTTAAAAACAGAAACAAAAAGTGAAGTGCTTGAAATAATGAGTGCCGAAACGTTTGCCATAGTTGTATTTTTATCAAAAATTGTTAAATACAATACGTAACATATCAATATTAAACTTAACATAGTTATCATAATATGAAAAAGATAGCTAAATTTCATAAAAAAATTTCTAATCTTATAATCCATGTATTACTCCTCCTTTGCAGGTTAATTCTATAAATCTAATAGATCCTTTTTCTTTTGATCAAATTCTTCTTGAGTAATAATCCCCATGTCTAATAGTTCTTTTAGTTGTTTTAATTCATCATATGGATTTGAAATACTATTATTTTCTTCATCTTCGTTATAATAATCATCTTCATCATAATCAGCATCAATATAATCAACTGCAAGTATATTGTTTATTTGAGAAGCTAATTTAGAAGTACAAATAAAGTTAACTGAAATAATTTCATTAGTTTCTAAATCTTGAAGTTCTAAAACAGCAGGTGTACCGATTTCTTCTTTAGAAGTTTTTGAAATTGAACGTTCTTTATTTTTACCTTTAATTTTTTTGTTTCCTGTACCATGCATAGCACCAATGATAGTACCTGCTCCTGGTAAAAGTACAGTTCCAATTGCTGCACCAAGAACACGACCAGTTCTTTTTTGTTTTCCTTTGTTTTTACCTTTAGTTTTAGTTTCAGTTACTAATTCATAATCAGGACCATTCCAAAGGAAATCGTGAACTTTATATAATGAATCAGTATTGTTATTAAGATAAATAGTACCGTTATGTTGTTGCCAAACTTTTAATTTATCATTAAATCTACCTTTATTAAGTGGTAAAACAATACATCTTTCATTAAGCTGTTTCTTCTTTAACGCAACTTCATTTGATACTTTTTCTTTACCTGATTCTGTGATTTCATTTAATTTATCTTTTAATGACATTTTGTATTTCCTCCTATTTCTTAAATTTTCTTATCACTTTGTTTACTGGACATGTATCTTTATCGTTTATTTCATTAACTAATTTAATAATTTTTTGATTTTGCTTTTTTAATTCTTCGATTTCGCCATGTAAATCTTCTAGCTGTTGAATTAAGTTTTCATTTTGGTCATTCGCTTTCTTTTGATCATAGTAATTTATAGCATAGATAATTAATGAAAACGCAAATGATAAAAGTGCTACTGATGTCGAAAGTTTATTGGTGTCTGCAACACATCCATTTTCGACAAAAAATATGCCGAATAAATATATAATAGCTACTATAACAACTATAAAAGCTACATAGTCTGAAAAAGTTCTTTTTTTATTTTTTTTCTTTTCCATTTTCTTAATCCTCCCAATCAAAATCTTTTATAACTTTCTTTAGTCTACCTAAACATCTAAAGTTATCTTTTAATGGATCAATAATAATTGGTTCAAATTCAATGTTCATAGGTTGTAACATTACTATTCCATTAAGTTCTTTGTATTTTTTGCATGTAGCAACATTATCTTCATCACAAAAACATCCAATAACTCCATCATCAACTTTATCCGTTCTTTCAAAAATAAGAAGATCTCCATCATTAATACCAGCATCTTTCATGCTTTCACCTTTAGCATATTGTGCAAAATATTCAGCACGTGGATTTAAACCTTTGCTAGGTACAGGTATCATATCAATGATATTTTCATCTACAAATCCGCCATTTCCACAACAGATAGCTTCGTAGAGGGGAACACGTGTAAAATCAACATTAGCAGATTTATACATATCTTCATCCAAATCTAATAGAGTTAAAGGGCTAATATTTAAGGCTTTGGAAAGTAAGGCAATTTTATCTCTACCCATATTTTCAATCATTCCATTTTCCCATTTTCTAACTGTACTTTTTCCAACACCAACAAGATTTCCTAAATCTTCAAGAGTTAAATTAAGTTCTTTTCGTTTATTTTTTATTAAGTTACCAACATTCATTATTTATCACTTCCTTATTATCTATAATTATATTAATACTTATGTGTCTTTTTTGCAACATTGAAATACAAAAAGGATAAAAAGTGTCATAAAGTGCTTTACAAATTATTGTAATGTGGTAATATATAAGTGTCCTAAATGACACGAAAGGAGTGGTGGAATGAACTTGATAGCATTAAGGCAAAAGATGATTGAAAAAAATAAATCAAATAAAGAGTTAGCTTTTGAGCTAGGAATTAGTAGAAGTGCTATGCAAAGAAAGCTATCTGGTAAGACACAATTTTCTCAAAGTGAACTTAAAGTTTTGATTTCTATTTTGCAATTGTCTAAAGCTGAAATATTATATATTTTTTTTGATGATAAAGTGTCCTAAAAGACACAGTGTGATTTTAAAAAAATAGGAGGCATAGGATGGAAGAAATTAATAAAAAATGTGTTAATCACAATCCTATAAGTGAAATCAAAACAGAAGAAGTTGTTGCTGTGAAAGAAAGAGGGAATTAGATGAGAGTAATATATTTTATCACTAAGGTGGTGATGAGAAATGCAAGAACAAAAATGTGAAAGGGTAGACAATGTTGAAGAAAGAACATTGTTGGTTGTAACTGTTTTAAGAGGTAAAGGAACTAAAGAAGATGTGTGTAGATTGGTCGAACTTTATTACGAAAAAGATAGAGAAGGCAATTATCATTTTCTATTTGATAAAGATTCACAAAAAGAAAAAGAGCAAATTTAATTACTCTTTCTTAGCTTTGGCTTTTTCATCAGATATTGCAATTATATCACCGTAAAGCAATTCGGTTTCATGACGTTCTACATACCAATCGTTCATAAGTTTTTCAATTACTTTAAGAAGTTTTTCTGCTTCGCCTGGATCAATATCAACTATTACATTTATATCTTTTTCCATGTGAGCACCAATATTGCCAACTTTTCTTATTCCATCAAGAACTTTCCATTGCATTACAGGAATTTTATGTTCAAGCTCACCAATTTCTTTAAATAGTGTTGATGGTTTGATTTTCCAAAAATCTCTAATCATTCCTTGTAAGCAGCGTCTAGATAAGGTTGCAGATGCTTTAGGACTTAAATTGACGATAGAGTAAGCTTCTTCATAGTCTTGTCTGATAGCTTTTGGAATGTAATCAGGAAACTGTTTTGCTAAAGTATTAGGTCTTATATTAACTAAATTTGTTTTCACTTTAGAACCAGTTCCTTGTGCACGAATGGTGTATTCATGACAATGTGGACATTTAAAAATACCAAGAGTTATTTCACTATCTTTAGGTGGAAAATAGTTTTGCCATGGAGATTCAAATGATGGCCTAATTTCTACAAAAGTTGAATCGTTAAGTTCAGCGATATGGTTGCAGTAAGGACATAAAAAATCATTTGCCATATGTTTCACCTCGCTTTCTAATTAAATTTCGATATTGCTGTACCGATAACTTAATTATAAAGAAAGAGATGAAAGATGTCGAAAACAATTAAATAAATTACTGATCATCCAGGAATCAATCTCTAGCAAAGCCTATTTTATTAGATTCCTAAAGTTGATGATCATAGAAACACCAAATTAATAACAAATTTCTTTTTTTAATACAATACGTGAAGTTTTCATTTTGTAATAGAGATTGGTTCCTTGGTGGTCAGTAGTAGGAAGGAGAAACAAATTATGACTAAAGCAAAACAGGTTGAAGTTATTAAACAGAGAATTGATTTTGAAAAAGATTTTCTTGATGAACAAATCAAATGTAGAAACAAAGCAAGAAAAGAGTTTGAAGAATGTACACCCAAAGAATACAAAGAAAAGAAATTAAATCTTGATACATGTTACACAGCTGTTTCTAAACAGTACATGTATATAAGTGGCGTTCTTGATGTTGCACATATTTTAGGACTTATTTCAAATGATGAATACGGGAAATTGTGTAAGCAAGTATTTGATGGCGTTTTTAGCTAGAAAGGAGGGAAATAGCATGGCATATCAATTACAACTAGTACTGTTGGATAGTAAGAAACTTTCATTGGAGATAGCAAAAAGTAATAGTTCAGTTACAGCTTTTTCAAAGAAATGTGGAGTACACCGCCAAACTATTGCTGAAATCATCAATAGAGGGGTCAGCTGTAGATTCTTAACAGCTTATAAAATTGCAAAAGGTTTAAATTTAGAAGTTGAAGATCTTGTATTAAAGGAGGGATAGCTCATGGATGAAAATAACATCTCAGTTGAAGAAGTTATGAAGATTACTCATAAGAGTAGAGAATTCATTATCAATGCAATTCAACAAGGATGCTTTCCAGGAAGTGTTGCGATAGCTAACAAAAGAAGAAACGTACACATTCCAAGAAAAGCATTTGAGGACTACATGAATAAGTTCAGCAGAAGTCCTAGTGAGCAATTGATTATTGCATTGCTTAATTCTTTAAATGAAAAAAGTGCCCTTGAAAAAAGGACACACAACATAGCACATAAATTATAAACAAATTCGGGAGGAATTGCAAATATGAGATTAACTCAAAAAGCACAAATTACCCTTTTGGGGGGATTTGTTGCAGCACTTATATTAAGTGGTATTGGTTTTGCTCAAGCAAAATCAGTAGAAGCCAAATATGAAGAACAATCTAAACAAATTGAGCTATATAAGAGTGAACTTAATGATGCTCAAGGTCAACTTCAAGAATACACAAAGTACAAAGCTATGTATGAATGTATCCAGGTAGAAAGAAATCAACTACAAGAACAAGTTGATGAACTTTCTAAATGAAAAGCACTTGGCCAGTTTACCATAACGTATTATTGGCCAGGAGAAGACATCTATGGAAGTTTAACTTCTACAGGTGTAATTGCACAGGAAGGTAAAACCATTGCGGTAGATCCTTCAATCATTCCTTATGGTTCTACAGTTTTGATAGATGGAAAAGAATATCTAGCTCAAGACTGCGGAGGAGCTATCAAAGGAAACAAAATTGATATCTTTAGTGAATATCCAAAACAAGAAAGATATCAAGTAGAAATATACATCAAAAGGGAGAAATAAAAATGGATAAATTTCTAGAAAGTATTATTCAAGCCGCTAAAGATGCGGGTGCAAAAGATATTGAAGTAGTAAAAATCAGTGGAAAAGATTTAAATTTTGAACCTGAAGGAAAGCCTAAATTAAACGTTATCAGATTGCTTTCAACAGCTCACTATGATGAAGATGGCAATCTTATTATTGAAATGGATGCAGGATTAGGAATTAGCGGAAGTGATTTCTTAAGTGAAGCATACGATATTTCAGAAAAACAAGTAAAGGATATTTATGAATCAGCAATAAATGAGTTCGAAAAATGTACGGGTACATTAATAAAACTTATTGAAAATAAAATTGAAGAAAGAGACAAAGGGGAAAGTAAAGATGTCAGTGAAGATTAATGCATTGGAGTTAGAAAACGTTAAAAGAATCAAAGCAGTTAAGATTGATCCAACACAAAATGGATTGACTATTATTGGTGGGGACAATAACCAAGGTAAGACTTCGGTACTTGACAGTATCGCATGGGCTTTAGGTGGAGATAAAAACAAGCCCAGCAACGCTGCAAGAGAAGGCTCAACTATTCCACCAGTTTTAAAAGTTACATTAAGCAATGGAATTATCGTTGAAAGAAAAGGAAAGAACAGTTCTTTAAAAGTTACTGATCCTAGCGGTAAGAAAGCAGGACAAAACTTGTTGAATTCTTTTATTGAACAGCTTGCGTTGGATTTACCAAAATTCATGAACAAGACAAACAAGGAAAAGGCGGAAGTTCTTTTAAATATCATCGGAGTTGGAGATCAATTAGCTGTTTATCAAAAACAAGAAAATGAGCTTTATCAGGAAAGATTGACAGTAGGTCGTATTGCTGATCAAAAAGCTAAGTTTGCTAAGGAACAACCGTTCTTTGAAGATGCACCTAAGGATTTGGTAAGTCCTCAAGACCTAATCAATCAGCAACAGGCTATTCTTGCTCAAAATGGTGAGAACCAAAGAAAAAGAGAAAAGGTCACTCAATATGAGTATCAGGTCAAAACCTTAACGGATGAAGTAGCACGCTATGAACAAATGCTAAATCAAAAGAAAGAGGAATTGAACAAGGCTACATATGATTTAAGCGTGGCCAAAACAGATGCTTTAGATTTATTGGATCAATCAACTGATGAACTAGAAAAGAACCTAGCTGAAATTGAAGAAACAAATCGCAAGGTTAGAGCAAATCTTGATAAGGAAAAAGCTGAAGAAGAAGCAAAAGGATATAAGTCACAATATGACAACCTTACAAATCAAATTGAAGATGTACGTAAACAAAAATATGACTTATTGAACAATGCGGATTTACCATTGCCTGAATTAAGTATTGAAGATAATGAATTGACTTACAAAGGAAAGAAATGGGACAGCATGAGCGGAAGTGACCAATTAAGAGTTTCTACTGCTATCGTTCGTAAATTAAATCCTGATTGCGGTTTTGTCTTATTAGACAAGCTAGAACAAATGGATTTAAGAACTCTAACAGAGTTCAATGCATGGCTTGAACAGGAAGGACTGCAAGCTATTGCAACAAGAGTATCTACTGGTGATGAATGTTCAGTGATTATTGAAGATGGCTATGTAAAAGAAAATGTTACTTCTCAGCCCGTTCAACCAGTAAATACTCAACCAACATGGAAAGCAGGTGAATTCTAATGGATTTTGAAATTACTGAAGGAGTAATAAACGGAGCACAAAAAGTTGTTTTCTATGGTCCTGAAGGAATTGGTAAAACAACTTTTGCAATGAAATTTCCAGATCCTTTATTTATTGATACTGAAGGATCTACTAAAAAATATGATGTAAGAAGATTACCAAAGCCAACGAGCTGGCAAATGCTGATTGCGGAAGTTCAATCAGTCATTCAAAAAAGAAACTGTAAAACACTAGTTATCGATACTGCCGACTGGGCTGAAAGATTATGTACGGAAGCCATCTGTGCCAATCATGGTAAAAAAGGTATTGAAGACTTTGGATATGGAAATGGCTATACCTATGTTGCTGAAGAATGGGGAAGATTTCTTAATCTTCTTCAGGATGTAGTAGATGTGGTCAACATAAATGTTCTTTTAACAGCACATTCAACTATTCGTAAATTTGAACAGCCTAATGAAATGGGTGCTTACGATCGTTATGAATTAAAGCTTGGAAAGAAAACAACAGCACAAACTGCGCCTCTTACAAAAGAGTGGGCAGACATGGTCTTATTTGCAAACTACAAAACATTCAGCGTGGCTGTAGATGATAAAGGTAAAAAACATAAGGCACAAGGTGGTCAACGTGTCATGTATACATCACATCACCCTTGCTGGGACGCAAAGAATAGGGATGGATTACCTGAAGAACTGCCACTTGATTTTGGAGCAATCACTCATTTATTTGCTCACCAATTAAATGATAATGTTACACCTGCACCAACAGTAAATACAGTACCTGTTATGAATGCTGTTCCTCAAGTTTCTCGAGAAGAACCAAAAGTTGAGGAAATCAAAGTAGATAAGGAATTACAAACAGTTGGAATTCAAGAAGCAGTACCTACTGTAAATGCAGCTTCAGTACAACAAACTGTACAAAGTACGATTCCAAAACCATTGAAGGATTTAATGGATCAAAATCTTGTAACTGAAGAAGAAGTTAGAAAAGCGGTCAGCTTCAAAGGATATTATCCTGAAGACACACCAATTGATAATTATGATCCAAACTTTATCAATGGAGTATTAATAGGTGCTTGGCCACAAGTATTAAAAATTATTAACGAAAATATCAGAGCATTTTAGGAGGATAATTAAATGGATGCATATAACAACGGGATGAATAACGGAATGATGGAAGGTCATGAATTAGATTGGGATGGTGTCATCGAAGAAGATGATGAATATATTATTTTACCACCTGATGATTATAACTTTGTAGTTAAAGGATATGATAGAACCAGATTTAATGGTTCTGAAAAAATGCCACCATGCAATCAGGTAACTGTAGATATTGCTATCAACTATAACGGTAAAGAAGTCATCATCAAACATAAATTATTTTTACATTCAAAAGTCGAAAGAATCTTAAGTGCCTTCTTTAGAGGAATTGGACAAAAGAAAAAAGGAGAACCATTAAAGATGAACTGGCCAATGGTTCCTGGTTCAACAGGGCGCTGTAAGATTGGTACAAAAATTTACAACGGCAATGAATACAATGAAATTAAAAAATTCTATCCAAAAGATGAAATGCCAGTTACACCACAAGCAACACCTAACTATAATCCAGGGCAATTCTAATGCAGTTAAGACCTTATCAACAAGAGGCACATGATTCTATATTTGAAGAATGGAACAAGGGAGTTCAAAAGACTCTCCTTGTTTTGCCTACTGGTTGTGGAAAAACAATCGTCTTTGCTGAGGTTGCCAAAGACTGCGTAAAAATTGGGGATAGAGTTCTTATTATGGCACATAGAGGGGAACTGCTTGAACAGGCAAGTGACAAGATTGCTAAGTCAACAGGACTTAAATGTGCTATGGAAAAAGCAAAAGAAACATGTATTGGAAGCTGGTTTAGAATCGTCGTTGGTTCAGTACAGACATTACAAAGAACCAAGAGATTAGAACAGTTTCCAAAAGATTATTTTGACACGATCATTATTGATGAAGCACATCATTGTTTAAGTGATGGTTATCAAAGAGTATTGGAATATTTTGACAGCGCTAAGGTATTAGGTGTAACGGCTACACCTGATAGAGGAGATATGAGAAATCTAGGAAGTTTCTTTGAAAGTCTTGCTTATCAGTACACACTTCCAAAAGCTATCAAAGAAGGTTATCTAACACCTATAAAGGCACTTACGTTACCGTTAGAGATGGATTTGTCCGGGGTCGGAGTTCAGTCTGGTGACTTCAAGGTAAGTGATATAGGAACTGCGTTGGATCCTTATCTTGAACAGATAGCAAAAGAAATGAAAAAGTATTGTAAAGATAGAAAGACAGTTGTTTTTCTTCCTTTAGTCAAAACTTCTCAAAAGTTCAGAGATATTTTAAATGCTAATGGATTTAAGGCTGCAGAAGTAAATGGAGACAGCAAAGATCGTGCGGAAATATTAAAAGATTTTGAAAATGACAAATACAACGTCTTATGTAATTCAATGCTGTTAACCGAAGGATGGGATTGTCCTAGTGTTGACTGTATTATCGTTTTGCGACCAACGAAAGTGAGAAGTTTATACTCACAAATGGTCGGTCGTGGTACTCGTCTACGTGAAGGCAAGGACCATCTGTTACTACTTGATTTTTTATGGCATACGGAACGCCATGAATTATGTCATCCAGCCAACTTGATTTGTGAAAACGATGAAGTGGCCAAACAGATGACAAAGAATTTAGAAGATAAAGCAAGTGCATCACTTCCTGAAGATGTGCTTGAAGCAATAGATATAGAAGATGCTGAAAAAGAAGCTCAAAGTGATGTCATTGCTCAAAGAGAAGAATCACTTGCTAAACAGCTTGCTGAAATGAGAAAACGCAAAAGAAAGCTTGTTGATCCATTGCAATTTGAAATGAGCATCATGGACCAAGATTTACAAAGTTATACGCCATCATTTGGATGGGAAATGGCGCCAGCAAGTGAAAAACAAATAAAGGCATTAGAAAAATATGGAATCTATCCTGACAGTGTCGACAATGCTGGAAAAGCAACTTTGCTGTTAGACAGATTGCATAAAAGACAAGAAGAAGGATTGGCTACACCTAAACAAATTAGGCTGTTAGAAAACAAAGGATTCAAACAAGTGGGAACATGGTCTTTTGAATCGGCTAGAAAATTAATCAATAGAATAGCTGCTTCAGGGTGGAGAGTTCCTAATGGAATAGATCCTGCAACATATAAAGAAGGAGATTAAAAGTGGAGTATACAACTGATTTATTAGAAATACTGAATAATATTGATCCTTCTCTTCTTGATTATCAGGAATGGTGCTGTGTTGGTATGGCACTTAAATTTGAAGGATATACCGCTAGTGACTGGGATTCATGGAGTCAACGTGATTCTAAAAGATACCATAAAAACGAATGTTACAGAAAATGGGATTCTTTTACTGGTTCTGGTGTAACGGGTGGAACCATAGTTCAGTATGCTAAAAATCAGGGATGGGTTCCACCAATGATAAACCAAGAAAGTGGCCATGAACTTGATTGGGATGATGTTATTGAAAAAGATGAACAGGTCATTATTGATAAGAACTGGATAGAAGGCAGAGAAGTAAGAGAACCTAATAATTGGAATCCAGTAAATGAACTTATTACTTATTTGGAAATCCTGTTTGATTCAACTGAAAATGTTGGCTATGTCACAAAGACATGGCTTAAGGATGAAAAACATTTGCCAACACAAGGATGTTGGGACAGAACTGCAGGAAAGCTCATACAACAGTTAAATAAATGTGATGGCGATATTGGGGCTGTTTTAGGTGATTACAACAAAGAAGGGGGTGCATGGATACGATTTAACCCGTTAGATGGAAAAGGCTGTAAGAACTCAAATGTAACAGATTTTAAATATGCTCTTGTAGAAAGTGATTCAATGCCAATAGCTGAACAGAATGCAGTATTGAGAGAATTGGAATTACCGATAGCATGTTTAGTTCATTCAGGAGGTAAAAGCCTTCATGCAATCGTAAGAATTGAAGCAAATGATATGAGGGAATATCGTAAACGTGTTGATTACCTCTACAACATCTGTAAAAAGAATGGTCTTGATGTCGATACACAAAATCGTAATCCATCACGTCTATCAAGAATGCCAGGAGTTATTAGAAATGGCCATAAGCAGTTTCTTGTTGATACAAACATTGGTAAGGAGTCATGGGATGAATGGTACGAATGGATTGAAAGTATCAATGATGATTTGCCTGATCCTGAATCATTGGACGCTTGCTGGAATGATATGCCACAACTTGCATCACCATTGATTGATGGAATATTAAGACAAGGACATAAGATGCTGATTGCTGGACCATCAAAAGCTGGTAAGTCGTTTGCGCTTATTGAAATGTGTATTGCCATTGCTGAAGGCACGAGATGGTTTGGATGGAAATGTGCACAAGGAAAAATATTGTATGTCAATTTGGAGTTGGATAGACCTTCATGTTTACACAGGTTCAAGGATGTTTATAATGCGCTCGGTATTAAGCCAAATAACCTTTCTAATATCGATATTTGGAATTTAAGGGGTAAATCTATTCCTATGGATAAACTTGCTCCTAAATTGATTAGAAGAGCATCTAAGAAAGACTATATAGCTGTAGTTATAGATCCAATTTACAAAGTCATTACTGGTGATGAAAACAGTGCGGACCAGATGGCAAACTTCTGTAATCAGTTCGACAAGATCTGTAATGAATTAGGTACATCCGTTATTTACTGCCACCACCATTCAAAAGGTTCACAAGGCGGGAAAAGAAGTATGGATCGTGCCAGTGGTTCAGGAGTATTTGCACGTGATCCTGATGCATTGCTTGACTTGATTGAACTGGATCTAAATGAAGCACATTACAAACAGTTAAGAAATATGAGTGCTTGCAAATGCTGTGTTGACTATCTAAGAGCAAACAGACCCGAACTGTTAAATGAACTTTCACAAGATGATGTTCTTTCTCAAAGTATCATGATTGATTTCTGTAAAAGCAAACTTGGCCATGATTACTACAAAGAACTGGATACGTTTGTAAATGAAGCAAGGGACAAAGCTACATCAATTACTGCATGGAGAATTGAAGGAACGTTGAGAGAGTTCTCTAAGTTTCCACCAGTAAATCTATATTTTGAATATCCAGTACATGTCGTTGATCAAGACGGAGTTCTTCAAGATATTGATCCTGATGATGTCAAACCTCAATGGCAAAAGGCCAAAGAAAAGAGACAGGAACAGGCTGAAAAAAATAAAAACAAGAAAGTAAATCAGTTTGAAATTGAGTTCTCAAACATTGAAATAGAAGGTAGAGAAGTACCTGCAGAAGAGCTTGCAGAGAAGTTAAATACAGCCCCAAAAACATTACTTGGATGGCTAGGAAAAGGTAAAAAAAGGAATGAAGATTTAGCTGAAAATTTTGAAGCTTTCTATGGCGAAGATGGCAAAAGATACATCAAAAGAAAGGATGATTAAAGGGTGCGACGGACCATGGTGTATCGCACGGTCGCATGGGTGGGTGCGACGGACCTATATATATAAATATATATAAATATTTGGTCGCACCCCCTCTAACGCGGAGGTAAGTGTCGTGCGACAGCTTACGCACGACGACTACTCACCCCGCACGCTAGAGGCACCAAACCTAGAGCACTTTAGTTAAAAAATGGAGAAAAATAAAAAAAGAAAAATTGAATTTTTTATGCCTATGATTCCACCTACAACAACTGCTCAACAGCACAAGGTGAATATGGGTACTAAAAAGTTTTATGATCCACCAGAACTTAAAACGGCAAAGGAAAAACTCAAAGCTCATTTGATACCGTATATTCCTGATAAGCCTTTTGATGGACCTTTAAGATTAATTGTAAGGTGGTGCTTTCCTATTGCTGGTAAACATCATGATGGAGAGTACAAATATACCAAGCCTGATACGGATGATCTAAATAAGGCATTGAAAGACATCATGGAGAAGTTGGGGTTCTATGTAAATGATTCAAGAGTGGCCAGTGAGCTGATTGAAAAGTTCTGGGCGGAAATACCAGGTATATATATTCGATTGGAGGAATTGAAATGATTAAAACAACTAACATCAATGAGTACATCTCATTACAGGTTCTTAAAAATTACTGTTACTCTCATGGAGAAGATGAATGCAAAAACTGTAAGCTAGACCCCGTATGCAAATGTATGAGCAAAATTCCTGCAGACTGGGATTTGGAACATTGTCCAGTAAATGAAGGTGATTCCAAATGAGAAAAGAAGATATCGCAAAGCCAGTAGATCGTAAGAAATGTCCAACTTGTAAATACTACAACCAAAACAAGAAACGTTGCTCTTTAAGAATGTGCAAAGATCAGCCAAGCTTATTTGATTACATTGGGAATAGGTTTTAGTTATGACAGTTAAAAGATTGGTTGATGAGAAAAAAGGAGAATACTGGAAAGAATTCAAGGATGGATATTTCTTTTCAAACTTTGGAAGAGCGAAACATATTTATAAAAACGGTAGTGAATATTTATTGAATCCATACATCCACAAGACTTCAGGAAAAACAGTTTTAAAAATACATGGCCAAGCTCATACGGTTTCAAAAATCATTTATGAGTTGTTTGTTGGTCCCGTTCCTAGTGGATATAACATCATTCATAAAAACAAGATTAGAAGTGACAACAGTCTAGCAAATCTTCGATTAGCTACACGAAGAGAAACAGGACTTCACTATGGAAACAGGAACCGAAAGGTGATTATCTATGATGCAATAAATGACTGCTATTACACATCAACAAGAGAAGCAGCAAAGAAGTTGTTCATTTCTAGACAGACAGTAAGTGATTACTGTAACAGAAAAAGAAAGAATCCCATGTTTGATTTGTCATGGGAGAAGCTATGATTAAGAAAGGTTAAGGAATTATGAAAATAAGAGAACAACTTGAAAAAATGTTTCAAATGCAGAGAACATTGAATAAAAACATTTTGGATGAATTCGGTGAAGAATCTATGACCGAAGAGAAATTAGAATTAGCTATTATTGACGAGTTAGGAGAACTAACGCATGAGCTCAAAGGAACTTGGTGTTGGTGGAAGAAAACACAAACTCCAGTTAATCGTAAGAGAGTTCTTGAAGAACTTGTAGATGTTTATCATTTTGTTATGACAAGTGAAATGGCGCGTAGATATTCAAGCACTGATGAAGTAATTGATAGCATTTTAAATAAATATGAATTTTCAATTAGTCACTTCAATGACTTAGAAAAAGAAAGACTTGATTATTTGATCGGTGATATTTCATATAGTTATGATAAATTGACAGTTTTATTACAATTAACTAAATGTTTAGGATTCTCATTTGATGAAATCTATCAAGAATACCTAAACAAGAATAAAATCAATTATGAAAGACTTAAAAATGGGTATTGATTATGACAGCACAAGAAATGGATAAAGATTTTATGAGTTTTGTAAATTCTCATAGTTTCAAAGATAAAAAAGAAGTTTATACAAATGGAGCTGAATTGGTACCAGTATTTAGAGTTCAACAAGCGTATGATTATTATTTTTTGAAATTAGAAAAGGCATTAGACAAAGCGTGTGAAGAACTTCATTCTAATTCAGCTTGGTGTCATTATGGAAATATGTCTAAAAAATGCGGATTATCTAAAGAAGAATGGAAAAAGGAGTTGATGAAAGATGACTAAATTTGAATTAGATCTATTAAAAGTATGTGCAGAAGATGGTGACGGTGGCGAAGACTTTGAAAATGTCAACGTACTAATAAGTATGCGAATGAAAGGCTATTACAAAGATGTTGATGATGGTATTGCTGTTGATGAATTGATTTGGAGGTATGAAAATGTTGACTAAAGAAAGATATATAACTTCTTTGGAAAGTATTGCTGATTATGCCTATAGAGCCAACATTGGTCCTAATGGTATTGACGTAATTAGTCGTGATTTTAATGAATTAAAGCAATTGATTGAGGAGCATTTTACTCCTCAACCTCTTAAATTTGAAGATTTGAAAGCGTGAATGTGGGTATGGAATAGTCATTTTAAAAACTGTGCAAGAATTTATTCAATAAATTATGAAACTAAAACGATAAGAACTAATGATACTGGCTTTGAATTTATTGAGAAGGAATTTGTGGAAAATAGGTTTTATCAAATTGCTATTCCAAAGGTAATGGAAGAATGATTGCTTTTATGGGTATCTTCATTGGAGTGCTATTTTTTATCATAGGGTTGTTAGCAATAATGATCAGTGAATATAAAAGCGAAAGAAGAGACTTTGCTTTATATATCAAAACCTTAAAAGAAAGAAATAATATTTTACAAAAAGAAAACCACGAGTTGTGGAATGAAATATACAAGAGGAAATAAATGAAATACAAAATTAAATTTGCATTTACACATGATGATAGCGCTGAATATGAAACAGATGATCCATACGAAGCAATTCAAATCATTAAGGATTACGACCAAGAGAGCTATGAAGAACAATTAGTATATGAAGATCGTTGTGTTGAAGAATGGGAAGTGCCAGCAGATTATGATCCTGTTTATTATATAGACTGTAAGTACGGACAATTTGATATAACAAATTTATGTTTATTAGAGAATAAAATTAAAGAGGAGACAATAAATGGGTAATCAATACAGAAGAATGCAAACCGTTAAACATGCGCTACAGTATTACATCACTAGACTGAACGCTAGTAAAAAGGATTTAGTAAGAGAAAAGAATTTGATAAAGCGTGTTGAAGATGACATTGAGTGGTATGAAGAAAGACACCACATCAAAAAGAAAGAGGAGCGATAGACAATGTACATTAGCCTATTCTGGTGCGGAGTTGCTGCAACCATCCTTGTCGAGATGGCAGGGATAATTGCTTATGCAATCTATACAAACAAGAAGTAAAAAAATAGAAGGAGGACAATACTAGATGATAACAATACACACATTATCAATCATGCGTAACGAAATTCGCGTATATAAGAGTTTAATCAAGGAACGTGACAAATTAATCAAGGATTATCAAACACCTCTTAAAAAGCTTGAAAACGATCTTTTAGAGGTTGAAGAAAAGCTGAAGCTTATCAAGTCTCCTGGTAAGGGTGATGGCTTAGGTGGTTTTGTTCAAGACAGCGCTGATAAGTACAACTACTTGATTGATAAAAAAGATGAATTGAGAAAGTCAATCGTTGATTATGTTCAATCAAATGAAAAAGAATATTTAGAAGATTTAGAACATTGGAATGTGCGTATTGCTGACGTTGAATATTACCTCAACAAGATGGATGCACTTGATAGAAAGTTTATAGAAGACTTCTACTACAATAAAGATCTTACAAAGGTTCAATGTATGGAACTTTATGAAATTACTAATATTACAAGTCTTTATAGAAAAGCTGACAGAATTCTAGAAAAATTATTAAAAAAATAATAAAAAAATGCTTCTATGTAGAAGATTCTACCTGTATTAGGTGCTATTATGTTATTGTAAGGTTTCGGCGAAAGAGAGACGTTACTTTTCCCCATGATGAATTATTTTTGAAAAGCTCTTGTTTCAGGGGCTTTTTAGTTTGGAATCCTTTTTAAAGTACTTTAAGTGAAATTAAAAAAATTAGTTTAGTAAAATAGAATACATTC
>ENA-ORNP01002156-ORNP01002156.1-human-gut-metagenome-genome-assembly--contig:-NODE-2156-length-17236-cov-2.320761_pt1 | contig 17236 bp, 13 predicted proteins | sample MGYA00242119_ERZ509030 | MGnify/ENA primary metagenome ERZ509030 (study PRJEB26280, sample SAMEA2338708) | human gut metagenome | biome: human gut; feature: human-associated habitat; material: faeces... | reverse complement strand
CCAAAAGGTACTAAAACAAAAATAAGTGAAAGAATAAGCATTCCAAACATTATTCTTAAAGCACCTGTGTTATAAAACTGAAATTCCATGGAAATGGCTATTTTTTCTCCATCAGCCAACTTCTGCCCATCAATTGTTCCACTCTTTAAGTAACTGTTATTTTTGTCTGTTGTATATACACCGAATTTCTGTGGATTATAAGCATCTTCACACTGAATTATAAGTGTATAATATTCATTTCTTTTTAGTTTAGCAGGCTTCTCAAAAGTAAAATGAGTATACTTTCTTGTTTTCATTCCTGTTAACGGTTTTGAAGTAGTTGCAAGTTCATTTCCATCCTTGTCAACTACAGTAAGAATCATTGAACCCTTTGAACTTTCTCTTCCCTGATTGTCTATATAAATAGACATATCTTCCAAGGTTCCGTCATAACCTTTAAATTCCTGTGTACATTTACTATCTGATTTTAAATAATAAACCTTGGAATCTTCGTACTTCTTGTGTCCTGTTCTAACAGTACTATATGCCAATCCGTTGTTTACTCCTATAAAAATAATGCCAGCCAATAAAAGAATTATGGAAATAATCCACTTAGTTCTGTCCCATTTTACTTTGTTATTCTTCTTTTTATTAAGATATGACTGAACCTCTTGTTTTTCCTGCTCATTGCTTTTCAACGCAGATTCAATTTCTTTACGAGTTGTGTCTACTTCGCTTTTAATATTAAACTTCATCTTAACTTCTCCGTTCATTTTATCTTTTTGTCTATCAACTACTCTGCTTAAAGAAAAAGATAGATGGTCTTAATTTCGGCCATCTATCTTTTACAAAAACGTCCTGCCAAACATTAAAGTTTTTTTCTAACTAATTACGTATCAAATATTTAAGCAACGTTTTTATATTAACACAATATTTTCACATTTTAAAGTTTTTTATTTAAATTCATCAAACCATCCTTCATCATCTAATGTTGGAAGCCCATTAACATCTATCAAGCCATCACTTGTTCCGTCTGCATAACTAATCTTTAAATAAGCTTTTGCAACATAATCTCTTACATAGTTGCTTTCTGAAACCTTCAACAACATACTCTGAATTTATTCTAATTTAAGTAACTTTCTTTAAATTCTTTTAGGTTTACTCCATAAACCATAAACTTTTGTTTTTCCTGTTTTTCTGACTGCTCTTACTTTAATGTAATACTTTTTGTTCTTCTTTAACTTTTTCAATGTAAATGTTGTTAATTTTACATTTTTTGTTATTGTTGTTTTCTTTTTAAATTTCTTTGAAGTTGATATTTTTACAACATAACCTGTTGCACCTTTTACCTTCTTTAATGAAATTTTTGCTTTTGTACCCTTAGCTTTTCTTGCAACTTTTTTAACCTTAACTTTAGCTGGTGTTATTTTTACTGTAGGTCCAACAGTTGTTTCAGTTCCAATTTCTGTAGAAGCATTCTGAATATTTTTATTTGTGGTGGCTGCTTCTGTTATTGGTGTTTCTGTTGTTGGAACTTCTTTAGCTTCCCATACTCCCATTTCATACATTGAATATCCGTAAGCGTCTAATCCTCTTCTTGTTCCATACATTCTTACGTATCTTGCGCTATATGTTTTATCCAATGTTATCTGAACTGTTTTCGCACTTGTTGCTTTTACTGCTGCAACTGTCTTCCAGTCTGTTGCATTATTGGAAATCTGTACATAATATCTTTTTGCGTAAGCACCTTCCCATGAGAAACCTACTTTGTTGATGTTTTTTACGCTGCCAAGGTCAACATATAACCACTGTGGATCAACATTCCACTCTGATTCCCATCTTGTGCCAAGTTTTCCATCTGTAACATTTGCAGCCTTGTCATTTTTTTCTGATGATGCTACAACGCTACAACCTTTTGCAATATTTTCGGTTGCTTCGAATATACTTCGGTCAACATCACTACCTGTTATTGGTTCTAATTCGTCAGGATTTACTTCTGCATCTGCATCAACATATTCTCCTGCGACAGATGTATAAGTTGTATTTGCTTCAATTACTTCATTTACCTGATGTGCTCTTGTATATGAATACTGTGATATTTTATTTAGCTCATCATTGTCGTAAACTTCTGTATTACTTGCTCCTACATATGCAATGTTTTTGTGTATTAAATTTGTTACGTATGTATAGTCGTCTCCACTAAAAGTTTTCTGCGCTTCTTCCGGGAATATTGTATAGAATACACTTGTTGTCGAAACAAAAGTTCCAAGTGGCATTGGATGCTTGCCATCTGTGCAGTAGTAATCTTTTCCTTCTGTTTTATACATATCGTAGAAAGCTTCTCCTGCCGGTGCCACACCATTACAATATTTTTTTGCTGCCTTTATGTAATAATATGTAAAATATGGAAGCTTACTGTTTTCTCCAAGAATTGAATCTTTAGTTGGCCATGGTTCATATGAATAAATCTTTGCATCAGGGCTGTACTGCTTAATCATTTCAGTAATAGTCTGAACACCTTCCATATGATTATCTGCATCAAAACTTCCAACTATGTCCTGAATAATTACCTTGTCATATCCACCTTTTTGTATTGCTGTTATTACATTATCGTCTTTTGCATTTCTGATAAGTGTATAGCCACCGTTTGTTGCTGCTGTACACTTAACTTTATGTCCGTAATGATTTGCAAGGCCTTCAACTACGCTGCAAAGCGTGTTGTAATATGTCATTGAATTTCCTATAAACAAAATATTCATTGTGTCATCCCCTTTGTCTGCTGCATTTGTTTCCATCCCTTTAAAAAAGGTTAATCCTGAAAAAACAAGGCAAACACTAAGTATCATTGCTAATATTTTCTTTAATTTCACGTTCATTTTTTACCTCCTAAATTCACTTTCTTTATCTAATTCAAATATAATTATTTTTCTTTGCTACGTAAAATACAAAAAAGGTTATATCATTATACCTTTAAAGATATATATATTCTTTAATATTAGTTGATTTATATATTTTTCTATACTATTATGGATATATATTTATTATAGGGAGGCTGTTATTATGGAGTTACTTCAATTAAGATATTTTAAAGATGCTGCAGAACTGGAGAATTTTTCTATGGTCGCCAAGAAAAACATGGTTCCACAGCCATCTATTAGTAAAACTATTGGCAAATTAGAAGATGAGCTTGGAGTTTTGCTTTTTGACAGACAGGGCAAAAGAATTGTTTTAAATGACAACGGGAAATTTTTCTACGAGAAAGTTTCTACTGCTCTTAATAATATTGACAGTGGCATTGAGCATTTTAAAGCCCCTGTACACAAAGATATTAAAATTTATACTCAGGCGGGAAGTCGTTTTGTTTCTCTTCTTACCGCTGATTTTCTATATTCCACAAGGGATATTTTTATTTCTTCTGTTAATCAGTTGTCATTAGATAATAAAAACGGATATGACTTTACTTTTATGCAACCTCAAAAAGATATGAACGGATTAAAATATGAAAAGCTTATGGACGATCCTATTGTTGCTGTTATTTCAACGAAAAATCCTTTAAGCAGTTCTTCTCTTCTTAGCATTAAAGACCTTCGGGATGAACAGTTTGTTGCCTATTATCGTTCTATTAATTTAAGAGATTTTACAGATGATTTTTGTAAGAATGTTGGTGGATTTGTTCCTAATGTAGCTTTTGAGTCCCACGATTATTCTTCCATTCGTTATATGATTAGCAAAAATAAAGGGATAGGATTGATGCCTGAAAAATTCTTCAGACTTCAACCATATCCCAACATTAAAATCGTACCTTTAAAAGAACAGGTCTTTAGAACCTTAGTTATTGCCTGGAATGAAAACACTTCACTTAGCAAACAGGCAATTAATTTTCTTCAGTTTACAAAAAAATGGTTTGAAAATATTTAATTTTTATTTCTTCATGGAGAGTTGTATACGTTTTCTTTCTTTGTCTACACTAAGAACTCTTACGTCTACAACGTCTCCTACAGAAACAACATCCAACGGATGTTTTATAAATTTGTTACTCATTTCTGATATGTGTACAAGTCCGTCCTGATGTACACCAATATCCACAAAAGCACCAAAGTCTATTACATTTCTTACTGTGCCTTTTAATTCCATTCCTTCTTTTAGGTCATCAAAATCTAAAACATCACTTTTCAAAACAGGCTTTGGCATTTCTTCTCTCGGATCTCTTCCCGGCTTTTCCAATTCTTTAATCATATCTCTTAATGTTATGGGATCAGTGCCTATTTCTTCGGCAACTTCCTTAACATCTTTTATTTCGTCAGTTAAACGAATATTTCCACCAAGAATATCCTTAGTTGAAAATCCGTATTTTTTTAAAAGTTTCTTTGCTGATGAATAACTTTCAGGATGAACACTTGTATAGTCAAGTGGTTCTTTTCCTTCTCTTATTCTCATAAATCCGGCACACTGTTCAAAAGCTTTAGGTCCAAGCTTTGCTACTGAAAGCAAATCTTTTCTGCTTTGAAACTGTCCGTTTTCTTCTCTATACTCAACTATGTTTTTTGCAATAGTCTTACTAATACCTGAAACATATTCAAGTAACGGTGCTGAGGCTGTATTCAAGTCAACGCCTACATTGTTAACGCAGTCTTCAACAATGTTAGATAATGCTTCATCCAGTTTCTTCTGGTTCATATCGTGCTGATACTGACCAACCCCTATTGCTTTCGGTTCTATTTTTACAAGTTCAGCCAATGGGTCCTGTAATCTTCTTGCCATTGATGTGGCACTTCTTTGTCCAACATCAAAATTAGGAAATTCTTCTGTTGCAAGCTTACTTGCTGAATATACGGAAGCTCCCGCTTCATTTACAATAATATATTCTACCTTTGTAGGGCATTCTTTTATAATGTCAACAATTACTGCTTCTGATTCCCTTGAAGCTGTACCGTTTCCAAGGGAAATAAGACTAACATTGTATTTCTTAATTATGTCAAGAACAATCTTCTTTGATTCAGCCACCTTATTCTGCGGTGCTGTAGGGAAAATTACCGTTGTATACAATACTTTTCCTGTGTTGTCTACAACTGCAAGCTTACATCCTGTTCTAAACGCCGGATCCCAGCCCAAAACATTTCTTCCGGCAATAGGAGGCTGCATAAGTAATTGTTTAAGATTCTGTCCAAATACAGTTATTGCTCCATCTTCAGCTTTTTCCGTAAGCTGACTTCTTATTTCTCTTTCAATTGCCGGTTTTATAAGACGTTTAAAACCATCTTCAATCGCCTCTTTTAACAGCGGTTTAAATTGAGATTCGCCTTTTATAATAACTTTGTCTAAGGATGTAATTATATTTTCTTCCGGCATTTCTATTTTTACATTTAATACTTTCTCTTTCTCACCTCTGTTAATGGCAAGAATTCTATGCCCTGGAATTTTATTTACCCCTTCGCTATAATCATAATAATTTTCATACGGTGTTTTTTCCTCAGGATTTTTAGTATTGGAAACAATTAAACCATGTTTAACAACTATATTTCTAATAGCCTTACGGAACTCATCATTATCTGATACCATTTCTGCAATTATGTCTTTTGCTCCCTGAATTGCTTCTGCAACATTGGCTACACCTTTTTCTTCGTTAACAAAAGCTTTCGCCTCTTCTTCCGGATTTTTGTTTTTTTCCTGTTTTAAGAAAATATCAGCTAAAGGTTCAAGTCCTTTAGCCTTTGCCTCTGTGGCTCTTGTTTTTCTTTTAGGTCTGAAAGGTCTGTAAATATCATCCACTGCAACAATTGTTTCTGCCATGGCAATTTTAGACATTATTTCGTCTGTCATCTTGCCCTGCTCTGTTATAGAATCCACAACTGTTTTCTTCTTTTCTTCCAAATTTCTAAGATATTTCAAACGCTCATCAAGTGTTCTTAACTGCTCATCATTTAATTCACCTGTTACCGGTTTTCTATATCTTGCAATAAACGGAATGGTGTTTCCTTCATCTATAAGTTTTATTGCTGCATCAACCTGCCAAAGCTTAACTGAAAGCTCATTTGCAATAATATGATTAATGTTCATTACTAATTTCTCCTTTTTCATTTTTGATGTTTTGTATCATTTCTTTTCTTATACGATTTATGTGTCAAAACAATCAATTTTGATTTTTTTATATTCATTGTAAATGTCTGCTTGTATTTTTTCACAAGGATGTTATACTTCTTTTTATGTGTTTCTAAAGATATGTATATGTTTTTTTCAAATTCTTTAGTATTATAACAGATTTTTAATAATTTGTTTTTATTTTATGATATTTTTCTATGTAAAATATTGTGGTAGTTACTCATTTAGTTTCTGCTATTTTCATACAATTTTAGAAGGTGAGTTATGAATAGAGTAAAAAAAGAACTTCCAAAGTACAAACACGCCTGGCCTTTATTGTATTTTTTTATATATTTGCCATGGTTTTTAATATTAGAGCAAAAAATAACTCCGGATTATGCTGGATTACATATTATATATTGTCCCCTTGATGATATGATTCCATTCTGTGAATGGTTTGTAATACCATATCTGATTTGGTTTCTGTACATACCTGCTGTTTTTCTTTTTTTGTTTTACCATTCAAAGAAAGAATTCTATAGAATGTGTGCCTATGAGTTTACAGGAATGACAATTGCACTTATTGTATACACAGTATTTCCTAACGGACTTAATTTAAGATTGACAGATATTGGTCGCAACAACATTCTAGTAACTATCGTTCAGTTCCTTTACGCTAGCGATACACCTACTAATGTTTGCCCAAGCATTCACGTTTTTGCCACAATTTCTGCTCATCTTTGTTTGGTTAAAAGTAAGCATATGCAGAAACTTAATTCAAGAAAACGCATTAAGAAAGTTTCATGGGTTCTTACGGTTCTTATTTGCCTTTCAACTGTTTTCCTGAAACAGCACTCAGTCATTGATTTAATCTGCGGAGCCATACTTTCAATCGGATTATATTTTGTAGTATTTAAGTGGTGGTTCGGCAAGGTTAAATTCCCTGCACCAAATGTAAAAGACCCACGAAAACATGAAGTATTGTACTTCTTGAATAAGAAAAAATAGATAAAAAATTACAAGGGGCCAAGAGACAATGTCATTAAGTTAATTTGTAAAAACTACCTATTACTTGCAGACATTCTATCTCTTGGCCCCTTTTTTGCGCCCTGTACCCAGATATAATTATTTTCTTGATTTTTGGGGTACGTAATCATCAATTTCCGCCTTCAGAATGTAATGTATTGTATATATTAGCAATTGAAATACCCCGACATATGATTTTTTTCTAAAATCGGGGTACGTTTTGAGAAAAATTCCATTGAGATATGCAACATAAAGTATTAACAATCAGTAAATATACCCCGATATATAAAACTTTTCGATTTTCTGGGTACACTCGACTATATTTCCATTGTTTTCACGCAACATATAGTTTGAGTTTGATATAAACGTACCCAGACATTTCAAATTTTTCATTTTTTGAGGTACATATGCTAATCAATCTCTTCCAAAAACACTTTATTCAATTCTTCCCACTGCACTTCCTTATTTTCTCCCACTGATTTTAACTTAAATTTTATTTCCTCAATTGATTCATTTAAGTATTCATTGATTTTGTCAACGCGTGGAATTTCTTTTATTTCCGGTGAGTTCATTTTCAAGTCCAGAAGTTTTTCCACCTCCGGCACTAGTTCTTTTGGAAGTTCACTTTCCATTAATTCTCTAAACAACATCGGTGGCGGTGTTCCCCTTTCAAGAATCCATCTGCATGTCAACACTGGTCTTAGTACGTAGAAATATTTCTTTGCCCTTACCATTTCAGTTTTTAGATATTCACGATAGTTTCCCTCTGCCATACTTATATAGTGATACAGGCTTTTCTTTGTAGAAAAATATTCTCCCATAATTTTTCTAAATCTGTCAGCAAAGTCTGTTTCTAAATATACTATTGGAGAAGAAAACCATTCAAACAATGTTGGATTTGATTTATAAAGCAGTCTAAGTGTTTTCTGCAAATCCCAACCATTAATATCTAACACATCATCAATTGGCAATTCTATAACGTCCCTAACATTTTCAAGACGAAGGTAATCTTCCTTTGGTCGTACATATATAAATCTTACATCATAATCGCTGTCAGGGGAAGCAAATCCCCAGGCTCTGCTTCCCGATTCAACTGCCAGCAATATTTTAACATTATTCTCTTTCTCAATTTCATGAAGCTTACTGCAAATCAGCTTTTCCATTTGATTCATCTCCTTCTTTTTTCCATGGTCTTTGATCCTCTGATGCCTTAAAATTAAATACCGGTTTTATTACTTCAATTATATCTACGGACTCATTAATTACATCAATTATATCATCTAAAGATTTATAAACCATAGGTGCCTCATCAATTGTATTTTCGTTTACTGATGTTGTATAAATACCTTTCATTGCCTCCCTATACTCATCCATATTTACTGTCTGCTTAGCCGTTGCTCTTGACATTACACGCCCTGCCCCATGAGGTGCCGAATAGTTCCATTCCGGGTTACCTTTCCCCATAGCAATAATTGAGCCATCACGCATATTAATTGGAATCAAAACTTTCTCACCCTTATGAGCTGCAATTGAACCCTTTCGAAGAATCATCTCGTCAACATCAATATAATTATGAATTGTATGGAAGTGCTCCTTAGCCGTCATTCTTTCCAAAATAATCTCAGCCATTTTTTCTCTGCTTCTCTTGGCAAATCTTTGGCATATTTCCACATCATAAAGATAATCTTCCATAAAATTTCCATATAACCAGCAAAGATCCATAGGCACATCCGGTTCATTTGATGTATATTCTTTTTTAAGTTCTTTCAAAACATTCTGTATTTCTGCTCGTCGTCCTTCTGCTTTATATGTACTTATAATTTCATCTCTTTTTTTGAAATACTCCTCTTTTCCTGAATGAAGATCAATTGCAAGCTGCTGGTATATTTCTGCTACCTGTTTTCCCAAATTTCTGCTTCCTGAATGAATTACAAGATAATACGTTCCATCAGATGACTTATCAATTTCTATAAAATGATTCCCCCCTCCAAGTGTTCCCAAAGAACGCTCAAGTCTTTTTGAATTTTTCAAAGCTCGGTAACAGCGAAGTTGTGTAAGGTCAAATCTTTCCATTCTTCCTTCCCACACTTTCATTCCTGATGGAATATAATGACACGCCTCATCTATTTTTTCAAAATCCAACGTTTTATCAGCCAACTTCACAGTGTACATTCCACAGCCAATATCAACTCCAACAATGTTAGGACAAACCTTATCCTTAACCGTCATTGTTGTTCCTATGGTACAACCCTTTCCCTGGTGCACATCAGGCATAATTCTGACTTTGCAGCCTTCTGTTAAATTATAATCACACATTCTTTGAATCTGGTCTATTGCCCCCTCATCTATAACTTTAGCATAACATATTGCTGTGTTTACTTTTCCTTTTATTTCCAACATAATACCACTCCCTCTTTCTTAATTGGTATGCCAAAAGTATTATCCACTTATTTTTTCTTATCGCTTACTTTTTGATTACACCGTTATTCTATAAAATTTTCATTTATTTATCACGGAAAAAAAGTTGCGAACATAATGCTCACAACTTCTTTTGCTCAATTAATCTTTGTTTTATTAAATCTATAAAATGCACAGGTGCCGTAACTTTAATCATTGGACCAAATGATAATATGCGGATTACTATCTCTGTTTCATCCTCTTTGTCATAATAAACTTTTATTGAATATAGATTTTCGCCTATTCGCTCGGCTGTCTTTTCAAAGTGTGCAAAATGCAAAAGAACACGTTCCATTGCATTCCTTTCATCTTTTAATTCAAATATTACACTTCTTGGTCTTGCCTTACTTCTTTTCTCAGGCACTCCTTCAAATGCCTTTTCTTCCCTCTTGCAACTAACAATTCTGCCAAGATTTATTGTGCTGCCAAATCGCTTTCCTGCACTGATTAATCTAAACTTATCATCTTTTTCTGAATACTCAAGATACTCAGGCAAAACAACCTGCCCTACTAAATTTCCTTTTCTATTTAAAGTTTCAATCCTTAACGGATGTTTGTTTTTTATTGCATCAAGGATTAGTCTAAAATTCGAAATATAATTTTCGTCTGTAAAATCATCACCGTCAGAATATTTGTCAAAAATAATATAATCCGTTGGTAAAAAAAGGGGTTCAACATCAGCATAGTCAAAATCAAAATCACCAAAAAGTTTTATTCTTGGATCACACCCTATAGCTTTCAGCCATTGTTTTTGTAATAGTGTAATTGGCATGGAAGGTTTATTTTTAATTGGGGTTGTTCCATCAGGCAATATTAATTGCCATCTTTCTTCCTTTATGGCATCTGGAATTGCCCATATACTTTCAGAAAAAGCATATTTCTTTATAATTTCATTCATACATCGGTCAGTTAGGGGATGAGCAATGGCTTCCGTAAGAATTGCCGCAACTGTATTATAATATGCTCCATAAAGTTCACTGAAAATCATTTACTCATCACCTCCTATGCCATACAACCTGTTCATATCTTCAATATCTTTTTTAAACTGATTTTCCAATTCTTTATTTGAAAACTGAATATCCATAATTCTACAAATAAAAGTTCTAATCCACGGAATAACCTCACTTGAATCAAACACATCCACCGAAAATCTACTTGTGTTGTCATCAATGTGTTCAACTATTCCGCAACGCTTTTCTCTCTCCAAACGCCTTCTGATAAACTTTTCATCATCTGCATAATGAATTGTAAATTCCACATGCTCCATTCTTGAACCGGGACTTCCCTGAGTGCTTACTCCCCAAATATGTGGCTGCATCTTTTTTAATTGTTCCTGAAGTTCATCAAAACGTTCACATTTATCTTTAAGTTTAACAGAAACTATATTGTCTGTTCTAAATGATTTTATTCTCTTAATTCGTGGTGCATATGCCATAAGATACTGTCTGCCACTTTGCGCACTTATCATTACCTTAATTGGAATCACATTATCTTCAGTAATCAACATCTTCTTTTTGTTAACCGTTTCAAGTGTTACACTTTTCTTTTCTCTAATTGCATTAAAAATCAAATAAAGAATTTCGCTGTCCATTGTCCCAGTTATGTAATGATGTTTAAAAGCAAAATTACTCTCACTACTCTCCGTCTTATCAAGTAAATAGGAACCTATAACTCCACAGGGAAGCACCTCCGAAAAATAGTCAAGCATACTTTTGTCAGGCAAATCTACGCTTTCAGCTCTTTGGTAATACACTGTCTTTCCCTGTTTCTTTGACGACAAAATACCCAAGGACACGTATTTCTTAAGTTTCTTTCTAACTGTAGATTCATCAAACATTCTTGGATTAGAAAACTTAGATAAATATTCATCAATAACATCTGTTATTTCTCCAAGTGCCATACTAATTCCCGGCTCTGACAATATATCCATAATAATAAAGTGTAAGGTAATATCTCCATCTGTGAAGCTTTTCGTTTTCCACGCTTTAAACAGTGGATTATGTTTAGTTAAACGACTGTCGATTGAGAGAAACATATTTTTGCCTTCTGCTGTCTGGCGAAACTGCATATAATCACCAAGCCAGCTTTCCAAACGGCGCCGTTCATCGTCATATGAGCGTGCGCTCTTTTTGTTAAATTCATCTCGGCTTTTGAATCCGTAAACATAAAATTCTCTCATATAATCACGTATTCGTTTGAAATTTTTAACCAACTCATTATATGCCATATTTTCACCTTCTTCTTTTGTTTATTTAATGCTGTTTTTAAAAAACCTGCATCAGCAAAGCCAATGCAGGTTAATATTTTTAATGTATTTATTTCAAGTAAGTTCTTACTGAGCATCCTTAATTGAGAAGCTGATTCTTCCCATTTTATCTTTTCCAAGACACTTACATTTAACCTTGTCACCAAGTGTAAGGTAATCTTCTACATGCTCAACTCTTTCCTTAGCAATCTTAGAAATGTGAACCATTCCTTCCTTGCCAGGAGCAAATTCGATGAAAGCACCAAATTCTTTAATGCTTACAACTGTTCCTTCAAGAATCATTCCTTCTTCGAAATCAGTTACGATTGTCTTAATGTACTTAAGAGCCTTATCAATCATATCCTTGTCAACGCCACATACTGAAACCATTCCTTCATCAGAAATGTCAATCTTAACGCCTGTTTCTTCGATAATGGCATTGATAACCTTACCACTCTTACCTACAACATCACCAATCTTATCAGGATTAATCTGGATTGTTTCAATCTTTGGTGCATATGCGTTAACTTCTTTACGAGGTTCAGCAATTGCTGGTTTCATACATGTATCCATAATGAATAATCTTGCTTCTCTTGTTCTTGCAATGGCACCTTCAACGATGTCTCTTGTAAGACCGTGAATCTTAATATCCATCTGGATAGCTGTAATACCTTCTGTTGTACCTGTTACCTTAAAGTCCATATCACCGAAGAAATCTTCAAGTCCCTGAATATCTGTAAGTAAAACATAATCATCATCTGTTTCTCCTGTAACAAGACCACATGAAATACCTGCAACCATTGACTTAATTGGAACACCTGCTGCCATTAATGACATACATGATGAACATGTACTTGCCATAGATGTTGAACCGTTTGATTCAAATGTTTCAGAAACAGTTCTGATAGCATATGGGAACTCTTCTTCTGAAGGAAGAACCGGCATTAATGCCTTTTCTGCCAAAGCTCCGTGTCCGATTTCTCTACGTCCCGGTCCTCTTGATGGCTTTGTTTCACCAACTGAGTATGATGGGAAGTTATAATGATGCATATATCTCTTTGTCTTAACATTTTCGTCAAGTCCGTCAATCTTCTGTGCTTCTGATAATGGTGCTAAAGTACATACGTTACAAATCTGTGTCTGTCCTCTTGTAAACATAGCTGAACCGTGAACTCTAGGTATAATGTCAACTTCTGCTGCAAGTGGTCTAATCTGGTCTAATGCTCTTCCGTCAGGACGCTTGTGATCTTTAAGAATCATCTTACGAACTGTCTTCTTCTGATACTGATAAATTGCTTCACCAAGTACTGCAAGCCATTCTTCATTGTCAGCAAAAGCTTCTTCTAACTTTTCTGTAATTTCCTTAATGTTTGCTTCTCTTGTCTGCTTATCGTCTGTAAATACAGCAACTTCCATTTCTGCTGGAGGAACAATTTCCTTAATTGCTGCAAATAATTCTTCAGGAATTGCACAACTTTCATATGTGTGTTTTTCTTTTCCAACTTCTGCAACGATTTTTTCAATAAATTCAATAATTGTCTGGTTGATATCGTGTGCCATGTAAATAGCTTCAATCATCTTTGCTTCAGGGATAATGTTTGCACCTGCTTCAATCATAATAACTTTCTGTTTTGTTGAAGCAACTGTAAGCTGCAAATCACCATTGTCCCAAACTGCCTGACTTGGGTTAACAACAAATTCTCCATCTACCATACCAACCTGTGTCATTGCACATGGGCCATCAAATGGAATGTCTGAAATACATGTTGAAATTGCTGAACCAAGCATTGCAACTAATTCAGGTCTGCACTCAGGATCAACTGACATTACTAAGTTGTTAAGTGAAACATCATTTCTGTAATCCTTAGGGAATAAAGGTCTCATAGGACGGTCAATAACACGTGCTGTAAGAACTGAATTTTCTGATGCTTTTCCTTCTCTTTTATTAAATCCACCAGGGATTTTTCCTACTGAATACATCTTTTCTTCAAACTCTACTGAAAGTGGGAAGAAATCAACACCTTCTCTAGGCTTATCTGATGCTGTTGCTGTTGATAATACTGTTGTATCACCGTAGTGCATAAATGCTGCACCGTTAGCCTGCTTTGCTACACGTCCTACATCAACTGTAAGTGTTCTGCCTGCAAGCTCCATACTAAAACTCTTATACATAACTCTCTTTCGTTACTTCCTATAGTAACTTCTCCTTTTTATTTTCTCTCTGCAGAAGAATCCGAAACTACTGTAAAAATCACTATGTAACTAATAATTACAATAACTAGCTTAAATCATAATAGTCTTTACAGTGGCTTCGGCTAGGTTCTTCTGCAAAATGTGCATTGCTTTCATAAAGTATATTTTCATAAATATACGCAATCCTTTACATTATAAACAAAACAATAATAAAAAGCAAGTACGCATAACTGTACTTGCCTTCATTTTTTAGTATTTTTCTATATTTTTATTGTTTATTTTTATCTTTTACTCTATCTTCCAAACAAAGAAAACTTCTTCTTATATTCTTCTACATTAACTGATGTTAAAGTATAACCTGTTTCTTCTATTACTTTTTTTAACTTATTCTTGTCCAACAACTCTTCTGATATAATCTCTGTCTGACCATTGTTTTTAGATGAATTAACCTTTTTAACTTTAAAATTATTTCTTATGGCGTTGTTAATATGACTTTCGCACATTCCACACATCATACCTTCTATACCTAAAGTTGTCTTAATCATAGTCCTAACCTCCTAAAATACTTTTGTTTCAATTCAAATTGTATACCCCTATAGGGTATATGTCAATTAAAAAATATATAAACAACAGTTATTGAGTTTTTTTATCATTTGCAGTAAACCACCAAATTCAATTCCAAATAAAAGAAAAACAGAATATGTATTTCTACACATTCTGTTTCTTTGTTCATAAAAACTCTCAAATAAAATTTATTATTATTTACGAATTCCTAATTTTTCAATTAAAGCACGGTATTCTTCAACATCGTTTTCTTTAATGTAGTCAAGTAAACCTCTTCTCTTACCTACCATCTTAAGAAGACCTCTTCTTGAATGATGATCTTTGTGGTTTGTCTTTAAATGTTCAGTTAAATCTTTGATTCTGTATGTTAAGATTGCAACCTGAACTGCTGGTGAACCTGTATCTGTAGGTGTCTTACCATATTCTGCTGTTAACTGAGCTTTTACTTCTTTTGAAATCATTTATATTTCCTCCTAAATTTTAAAATATCCCCATACACTGAAGTATCGGATGGAGTATCCAAGTACTGCGTGTAGGTTAAACATACTCGTTTATACTAACAAAGGTAATTGCAAATGTCAATAATTTTTATATGATTTTACAATATTTTTTTGCATAAATTTTTGTATGTTTTCAACTATCAATTATTAGATATTAATCTGTTTTTCAAAAATCACTCTAACACATTGCTTCTATATTCCCTATGTTCTTCCTTTACTTTTTCAAGTAAACCTTTCTCAAAGGCCATTTTTTCAATTATCCTTGCCATAACTTTTGCTCCGGTAACCATTACGTGTGTACCCTTTTCTGTCTTCATTAATTCTGCAAACTCTTTTGAATAAAGTTTTGTTTCCGAAACTTCTGTTGCTATAACAGGATTAAACACAGGTATTATTGTATCAAGATTTCCAACATCACTGGAGCCTCTTGGTTCATCTGCTATTTCCCAGTTAAGATTTAACTCATCCATTATATCACAAACAATTTTCTTTTCAGTATTTCCAATAAATACTTCTGCATAATCAGGATTATTCTGTGAATAATCATACTTATTATCAACAGCCATTGCACACCCTTTTGCGCATTGTTCCACTTTCTTTTTCAACTTCATAAGTCTGTTAATTGTTTTTGAACGAAGATAAACATAGGCTGTAGCCTTTTCAGGTATTACATTTGGAATTTTTCCACCATCTAATATAACTCCCTGAACATCATCGCCCTTTTCAAGACCCACACGAAGCATATCAAGTCCGTGGAAAAATAATTGAACTCCGTTAAGTGCACTTACACCTTCCCACGGATTCATTGACGCGTGAGCCTGCTTTCCATAAAAATTAATAAGCATATCACTTGATGCTAATGTTCTAAAATATGGCTGATTAACGGAGTTTGCCTGAATCACCACTGCAAACTCATAATCATCAAAAGCACCATGCTCCATCATTTTTATTTTTCCACCACTTATTTCCTCATCAGGTGTTCCTATTAAATCTATTTGAAATGGAAAGTCCTTATATGTTTCTTCCATTGCTAATGCACAAATAATACTTGCTGCACAACTTGCACTGTGTCCACATCCGTGACCTATATCTTCCATTGCATCATATTCACATATTATTGCAACTTTTGGAAGATTAAGCTCTGATTTTTCTTCTTTTGTTGCATAAAAAGAATATTTCATTCTAGCTCTTGGTGATACAATTTTATATCCCCGTTCCTTTAAAATATTAATAAGAAATTCGCTGGTTTTCTTTTCATTGCCTGAAACCTCTGGATTTTCGTTCATCCGGTCAAGAATTCTCTGTCCTAACGGCTTATACTTATTTAATATTTCATCAAACCTTGTTTCTTCTAAATTATTATTTAATTTTTTATTCTCCATTTTATCCCCTCTTTATTCTAAAACAAACCCGAGAGGCAGGGGCTTTCCTGCTATTCCCGGGTTTCATATTTATTTTAATTATTTATTTGCATTTCTTACAGGTTTAACATATTTTGCATAAAGGTATGAACAAATTACAACTACGATTACACAAAACGCTGCAAGTATACCAAATATCTGGAAGTATCCACTTGCTCCTGATGACTTATCAAGAATGTTACCAAAAATTGTGTTAAGGAACATATCAGGAAGGTAACCTACGATTGATGCAATACCAATTGCCGTACCTGCTACTTTTACAGGAATGTTTATTTCATGCATTGTAGAGAACATTACTCCATAAAGACACATACTGAATAATCCGGGAATTAATGTTAATACTGCAATTAACATTGAAGGTGCACCTGTTCCTACTAATATAACAAGAATAATTGAAATTGCCAAGATGACTCCACCACATCTGAACCAACCAAGTGTTGATTTAAATACTTTATCTGCAAGAATGCCACCAAGAGGTGCTGCTACAAGCATTACTATGTACTGACGAAGAATTGCACAAACACCTGCTGCTGTTGTCGATAATTTTACTATGTCTGTAAGGTATGGTGTAAAGTATGATGAGCAACTATATACACCGTATACACAGAAGAATACTACTGAAATCATCCATACTGCCGGATTCTTTAGTACTGTAACTACATCTCCAAAATGGAACTTATCTTCCTCTGCTGTTGATAAATCCTTATCTGACTTTCCTTCTAAGAATATTGCTATTAAAATTGTTGCCAATAATGTAAATGCTGCCATTGAAA
>ENA-ORNP01002135-ORNP01002135.1-human-gut-metagenome-genome-assembly--contig:-NODE-2135-length-17330-cov-4.115137_pt1 | contig 17330 bp, 17 predicted proteins | sample MGYA00242119_ERZ509030 | MGnify/ENA primary metagenome ERZ509030 (study PRJEB26280, sample SAMEA2338708) | human gut metagenome | biome: human gut; feature: human-associated habitat; material: faeces... | reverse complement strand
CCGTCCACTCGAACTGGCCGTTTTTTCTGAAGTCGAAATAGGCCGTACCAAGTTTGGCGAAGAAGAATACCGCCAAAATCAGGTCGATGGCGGGAAAGACCACATTGTTCACCACGGTCTTGATCTGACCGGATGCCGTCTGCCATGTGCTTTCCACCGCGCCGGCCACATCGCCGGTACCGGCAGCAAAGGCCGTGGTTCCCATCACGCAGACCAACAGCAGGGACAGCACCAGTGCCGCACAAAGGCGATTGCGTTTTGTGTTGTTCATAGATTCCTCCGTTTCTATCGTTGTTTTGCGGGAGCAATATGCCACTCCTCCCAGAGATTCCCCCGGATGGTAACGCTGTCCGTCAGGTTCATGGAGAGCATTCCTGCTGGCGTCCAACAATCCAGAAGCCATGTGTAGGGTGTGTAGCTGCCGTCCGGGTACCAAATGGGCGTGAAGTGGGTGCGGCGGTTGTAGGTGCTGTAGGGATTGGCTTTGAATTGGAAAGTCGAGCTTCGCCCGGAGATATCCGCCTCCAGCAGCCGCCAATAGTTCTCATAGCCAAACTCCGGGAAATAGGTCACGGCGTTCTGGGCTGCCGTCACCGCCGCACTCTGATTTGTGGTGACTTTTGCGGTCACCTTCTCCTGAACGCCATAGCCGCTTTTCAGCGTGGATGCGGTCGCCGTGGGGCTCTTCTCATCCGGCGTGATGCGCATGGATGCAGTCAGGCTTGCGGAGTAGCTGTTGTAGTCAAACTCCCACCAGCCATGGTCCTCCCACCAGCCGTTATCCACCCAATGGTACCAGCGGTCCCTGTGGGTCTTGCCGTCCGCATCCGTCCAGCGGTCTGTGTGCCAGCATTTCTGCCAGTTTTCCACCCACTCCCAATTCTCCTGCCACCACGGTGACCAGATGCCCCAGGACGCCGAAGTCACTTGCTCTTTCTCTGGAATAGAGGACAGACGGAAAGCATCGTTGCGGTCATCCGCCAGGGGATTGGGCGGGTCATTGCCGTCCAGATCCACGATATTGCAGGTGATGGTTCCCTGCGCCGATCCGCCGCCGTACACGCTGACGGAAATCGTTATGACACAGGGTTCCGCGGGAGTACGCCAGCGCACCCATGCCAGCTGGCTGTCACCGTCCGGGTAGTAGACATTGCTGACAGTGTAAGTCCTACCCTGGATGTTAAAGCGTACCGATACGGGGTTGTCCGGGTCGGACTGTCCACCGCGCACCTCCACGGAGGTGATGACTTCTGTGTTGACGCGGTATTCATAATCAAAGTCATTGATCTCCGGTGGCGTGGTCACCTCGTTGAAGCGGACGATGCCGATACCAAGAGAGGAGATGATGTCGCCGTTGGACGCCTTATCCGTGCGGCTGCCGGACCATGCGGCGTAGCCGAGATCCGCTTCCTCCAGAAAAATCGCCAGCGGCAGATTCTTATGGGTGAGCGTCCCCAGCTTCTTTCTGAGATCGCCGTTGACGACCTGATCATACAGAGCCGCTTCCGTGGCGGTCATGGCGAACTGTTGGCCGTTGTAGCAGAGATAGGCCAGCGGCTCTACTACCAGCTTGTAGTCTCCGCCAATGAGCGTATCGAAGTCCATTCCTGCGTATCCAGCAATGGAACGGATAACCTGTTCATCGGTGAAATAGCTTCGGATGGCAGCAATGCTGGCTTTGCTGCTGCCCGCAGAGATGATCTTAGGCAAGCTTTGACTCGGATTTCGATATGAATATCCGCTGACCGATACGGACAATCCTCGTCCTGCATTGTAAGACAACTTGGACACCTTTCCAAAGTGAGCAACATTTGCTATAGGAACCTTGTTGGTTAAGTCGATAGGGGTTCGCACTACAGAATGGGAACCTACATCCACGATAGACACTCTTACGCCATCCATGCCGGGATTCCAGTAGTTGGTCTTGGTGCCGTCCCCCATGCTGCCTCCACCGCCGTCAAAGTTGCCATCTCCCGTGGCATAAGCGGGAACGGCGGCGGATATCGCCAGCACCAACGCCAGCAGCAGGGATAAGATCCTTTTCATACGCATTCCTCCAGTCGTGAAGATAAAAAGAGACACGGCCGTTTCTCAGCCGTGTCTCTCTTGGAAGGGCGAGGTCAGCCGCCCATAATACCGATCTTGTTGCCGTTCTCATACATATCATTCAGCGTTCCGCCATCGTTGGGGCCACTGGGCGTCACATAGCCGAAGCCCGGAACATATACCTGTCCGGCGTCATTGGTGCTGCCGCTTGCAGGCTCGGTAGGCTGGGGCTTCCCCTCAGTCTGCTCCGGCTTGTAGGTGGGCGGCGTTTCCTTGTTGCGGTCCGCTTCCGGTACATCGTCCGCCGCATGGTCCTTCTCCGTCTTGCCGGGATGCTCCGGCGCGTCCGGCTTGGCGGGTGTTCCCTGAATGGTCTGTTCTGTACCGGAGCTGTCAGCATCCCTGCCGGGATCATGCTGTTCGCCATCTGTCTTGCTATCCACCTTTCCCTCCGGATCGCTGATGTTCACCACCGGATCTTTCGTGTTGGGTGTATCGTCCGGGATGGCGGGGTCGATGGGCATGGGCACCGCCGCAAGGCGGCTGACGATCCCCACCACCAGAGCCGCGCAGAGCAGGACGCCTGCCGCAATGAGGATGATGCGTTTTGTTTTGTCTGTCATAGGTCGAACTCCTCCTTTGTAGGGGTCAGTGGTTTTTCTTCTTATCCCGAACATACCACAGCTTTCTTCGGAAGTCTACTGTAAGAAGCAAAAAGAACTAAAACTTCGGGATATACTTGGCCTGCACCTGCAGATTTAGGCTCACGGGCGGCAGCACCCGTCCGGCAAAGCGGGTGGGGACCTCCAGATGGAGGGTGGCGGTTGCGAGATATCCCTCGCTCCGGCCTGAGGCGATGGCGTTGTTGGAGATATGAACGGACAAGTCGGAGATCGTATACTCCAGCTCGTTTCCGGCGTATTTCATGTAGCCTTCGCCATCTGTGGTAAGGCCGAGGATATAGGACAGGTTGCCGTAGATGTCACCGGCGTCGATGGACTCAAACCACTCGCCGTCCCCCTCCGGGAACCAGCCTGCGGCATAGCCCTCCCGCACGGAGTGATACACATCGTCATAATTCTCATTGACCGTGGCAATGACCGCCTGCTGCACCGCGTCTCGCACACCCTGCACGATGATGTTCACCCGGAAGTATTCCGCTATGACCATAAAGAGCATGAGTAGGCAGAGTGTCACAGCGATGACCATGGGATAGCCCTCACCGGAGCGGGAGCGAAAAAGCAGCTTTCTCATTTCCAATACACCTCCGATCTGCCGCTGGCCTGTGCCGTCAGCTCAATGGGGAAGCTGCCAAGCCCGCCAAAGCCGATGTCCACATCCAGGGTCAGCGTCACCGTCACCTCCTCATTGAGTTGGATGCGGCCGGTACGGGACCAGCGGATGTCCGGGTCGATCTCCAACCGCTCGGACAGCACCTGCGCGCGGGAGGTCGTTTCGCTACCGACTCTGCCGGTGATCTCGGCTTCCCGCACCAGCTCGGCGGCGAAGGTGTCAAGCTGCTGCTTCGCCACATACACCGGCAGCACCTTCACCGCCAATGCGATCACCAGCATGGCGCAGAGGATGAGGACGCAGGTATCGATATAGCCCTCGCCGGAGCGTTTCTTCCATTTGTTTCTCATCCGAACAGCCCTCCCATCGAGGTGAGGATCTGCATGAGGATGACCACAATGTAGATGAGCATAAAGCAGACCAGCATGATAAAGGAATACACACGGATCTTAGGCGGGATCTTTGCCGCCTGCGCCTTGAGCCGCTGAAGCTCCAGCTGTTTCATATCGTGGGAGAGCATCTGGAAATAGATGCGCCCGTCATCGCCGCGCAGGACGCCGATGAGTCCACGCACGATGTCCGAGAGCATGGGCGACGCCAGCCTGCCCTCGAAGCGCACCAGTGCCGCCTCGTAAGAGGACGAGCGCATATCCGCCGTCAGCACATCCAGCTCACGGGCGAAGTCGGGACCGGCGTGACGCTTGTAGTTTTCAAGGATCGTCAGCACGTCGCGGCTTGCGTCCAATTCCTGCTCCACTGTGGCAACAAAGCGGGGCAGCTCACCCTCGATCTTCTCGCGGCGTTCGGTGACCTTTTCCTCCGCCTTGCGGCTCTCCTTGAAGTAAAGCAATATCGACAGCAGCACCACGATGGGCGAGAGCAGAGGAAAGATCATCAGACACGGAATGACCGCCAGCAGCGCGGCGGCAGGCTTGAGGATGGTATAGGCCAAGTAGACCTCCGGCGTCATATCCATGCCTGCGGCACTCAGCGTGCGCTCCATGCGGTGACGCTTGTACTCGTCCATACGGATGAAGTGGGAGAGCTTGATGGCCCAGCCAAGGAAGATCGCGTCCAGCGACTTCATCCGCTTTTTCTCAGCTCGTCCTGCGGACAGAAGTGCCTTCTCCGTGGAGAGACGGGGCAGCTTCAGAATGTCTGCCAGAATGAAGAATAAGCCCGCGGCAACGGCCACGCCGAAAAGGAACAGTAAGATCGTCATGTCCGTCACCTCCGATATTCAATGGGCTGGGTCAGCTTGACCACTCTGGCAAAGGAGAGAAAGATAGCGGCGGCACAGACCGCCAGCACCGCCTTGCCGGGTACGGTGGTCATCAAGGCTGCATACCAGTCCTTGTTGAGAAAGTACAGCAGCGGGATATTCAGCACCACCAGCGCCGCCATGGAGATGAATTCCTTGCGGGGAGCGAACACGAGATTCTCCAGCTCCCCATTGATGATGCGCATATCCGAGAGCTTTGCCACAATGGGATTAAGGGTGCTTTTCATGCTGTGGTCATACTGGCAGGCGGAGAGTGCCTCGCACCACTCCCGCCACACCTCATTGTCAATGGCAGACTTCAGCTCCGCCAACGCCGCATTCACATCCGGGTCGATGTGCTTGATGCGGGTGAGGAAGCTGCGGAACACGGCTTGCACGGGCGGGTTCAGGTAGTTGATGTTCTCCTCCACGGCGGTCTGCAGATCCTCACTGCGGAGGTAGGCCGTGGTGATGATGGAGAGTGCCGTTTCCAGCTCGGCGGTAACAGCTTTCCTGTAGTGTCCGGCCGTGAGCTTGATGTACCAGAACGGCAGGAACATCATGCCGGCCGCCAGCACCGGCACCAGCAAGAGGTTATTCATGATGATGGCGATGCCCGCACCCACGGCAAAGAGCAGCAGGGATGCCGCGCAAAGCACGGGAAAGCGTTCCTCCTTGCCGGTGGCTTGCAGGATCGTCTGCGCTTCCGATATCTCACGGCGGAAGTAGCCGGGCTTTTTGCGATGGGTGGTCTCATTGATCTCATCCCGGATGCTTTTGGGCCCGGCGGTCAACCGGCGGAACACACCCAGCGTGAAATCCATGGGCGAGATACGGAAGATAAGAAATGCGCCTGTGATCATGCCGACGCATGCAGTCAGCAGCAGGGCTGTCAAGTGGCATTCACCTCCTTCTTGGGGTTCAAAAGAGCCTGCAGCTCCTCGTTGGGCATGCCGTTTTCCAGCAGGCGTTTGCGCAGACTCACGGAGATCTCGTTCACCTGTGTGTGATGTCCTTCGATGACGAATTTGCCGTCCTCCATGTGATTCTCCGTGATGACATAGCGGAACAGCGTGTTGTAGCGGCGATCCCCATTGGGCAGGATCTCGCACTCCATGATCTCCATCATACGGCGCTGCTTATTCTCCAGCTGCTTGCAGAAGACCACGATGGGGTATGCCTCCGTCACATAGCTGAGAAGCGTTTCATCGGACATATCCACGGCTCGTTTGCACAAGGACACCATGCGGCGGTAGGTCGCCTCGCAGGAGTTGGAGTGGATGGTGGTCAGCACCGCCACACCCACGCGGGCGGCCTCCTGCGCGGCATTGGCCTCGGCGCCGCGCATCTCGCCCACCACCAGGATATCTGGGTTGAAGCGCAGGCAGATATCCACCAACGCGATCTGATCGATCCGCTGACGCTCATTTTCACTGTCGCGGGTCAGGGTGTGGACCACCGAGTTGACCACCTTTCCGTTTTCCTCCCGCACCAGCTCCAGTTCGCGGGAGCCGTTCTCAATGGTGAAGATGCGTTTGCTGTCGGGAATCGTGGTCAGCAGCCAGCCTGCCGCCGTGGTCTTGCCGGAGGAGGTGGCGCCAGCCACGCAGATGGAGATCCCATAGCGCAAAAATACGGAAAGCCAGTCCAGCATTTCCGCTGTGGCCGTACCGCTGCGCAGCAGATCCTCACGGCTGAGATTGTGGCGGTTGACGATTCGGATGGAGGCGGCAACGCCCACATCCTCATCCACCACGGGGGACTTCATAGCGGCAATACGGGTGTTGCGGGTCAGGTGCCCCGTGACCAGAGGACTGGCGTTGTCCAGTACCATGCCGGAGGCGTGGAGCATACGCCGGATGACGGCAAGCGCGTGTTCCGGCGAATCGAAGTGTTCCGTGAGCTTTTCGCTTCGACCGTCCGAATACTGCACCTCGATATCCCGCCACGAGTTGATGTTGATCTCCTCAATGCCGTCGGCGTAGATATAGCGGGTCAGGAAGCCAAACTCCGCCATCTCGGAATAGATGGCGTCCACCAGCTCCGTCTGCGTCATGCCTGCTACGGCGATACGCCGGTCCTGCAGGTACTTGGTGATGTAACGCATGAGCTGTTCCTTGGAGTCCTCGCCGCCTTCGGTGATGAGTGCGGCGTAGGTGCCGGAGATGTACTCCTGCACCTCCTGCAGCACGGAATTGAAGTCCCTGCTCTCTGCCGACGGGGTAAAGAACAGGTTGTGCGCCTGCCTAAGTGTGCCAATGTCGGTGTTCAGAGTCCTCTGCGGCGTGTCGTCCACCACTACGGGGACAATCTCCGGCTCCGAGGTGACCTGATATTCCGCCGCGTCCCGCCGCTGTGCAGCTGTGGCAAAGACCGACCCGTTTCGCTTTTCTCCAAGAGCCATATTAAAACACCTCCGCGATGATCTTCTCCAGCTCCTTGCGGAAGGGGCGGCTGTCCTTGAGGGTGAGGTCAGCAAGCAGGGTGCCGGCAAGATACTGCTCCTCCAGTTCCTGTGAATAGGGCAGCACGAAGGCCGTATCGCCCAGCACCTTGCCGATGTGGTCCGCCGCCTGATAGGGCTTCACATTGGATGCCACCTTATACTGCTTGTCCATGTCCCACTCGGGCCCGTCCAGCAGAGGGAGCTGACTGGCAAAGTAGTTGACGCTTTTGGGGTCGCAGTTGGCAAGGCGCAGGATACTGTCCGCCTCCATCAGCGCCACGGCGGAGAGGATGTCGTTGGCAATGTAGCTGCCGCAGTCCACGATGACATAGGGCGCGATCTGACGCAGGCCGTCCAGCAGCTCTGCCACCTGCTTCTGCGTAAAGGGCGGGGTGCTGTACTCGTTCTGCCGTTCGAGCAGCCCCAATACCGCAAGGCAGCTGTTGCGCTTAAAGGTGACAAGGTTATGCTTGATGAGGTTCTCGCTGATACGGGCGGCTGCCAGGACGCCGGCAAGAGAGCCTTTGCTCTCCAGAGCGTCCGCGGGACAGATGCACGGCAGCATGGGAGCGGCCATGTCACAGAGCAGAAGGATGACATTTTTCTTCCTGGCGGAGAGCATTTTTGCGATTTTCACCGCCGTTACCGTCTTTCCGCTGCCGGGGCTGCCCCAGACCGCCAGCATACCGCCGCTGTCATTCTGCTCCTCCGGCTTCTCTGTGTCGCGCTGAAAGATGCTGGCCTTTCTGAAATTCATCCTGTCACCTCACTCTCCGGTGTGGCTGCGGCGGGATCGGCAGCTTCGCCCTCCTCAATGGGATCTTCCTCCGGCTCTGCGTACAGCTCTTCGATGAGCGCGTCCTGCGCCTCGATGAACTGCCTTGCGCCATCTGTTGTGCCGCGGTAGACGAGAGCCAGGTGGAGCTTGGCGACCTGCTCCAGCTCCGCCAGCACCTTGGCCTGCTCCGGCAGAACGAGGAAGGTCACGGTAGAGGGCAACTCCTTCTCGTCACCCTTTGCTTCACCGGTATTGGCGTCATAGCCGGTGCTGGCGGTAACAGAGATGATCTCCACATACTGCAGCTCGGCGGGGATGATGGTTTCGCCGTCCTCCGGGTAGTCCGCCACGATGACCGATACGATGTCGCCGCTCTGGAGCTTACCGGACAGTCCGGTGGCGAAGCTCTTGATGGTGACGGAGATGGCCTGCTTCGTGCCGTCCAGATTATAGAGATACGCATTCTCGGCGGCAGGCGCGTCCGAGAGCTTGGCGGCGAGAATATAATCGCCAACGGCAAGATCCGCCTTGGCGTATTTGCCCACTACATTGTCCTTCTCACGCAGGATACCGGAGGGGAGATTGAAGGAGCCGACCTCGGCCGTGGTGACCATGTCCCTGGTGATGAGCTCACCGGCGTGAATGTCCTTTGTGACGCGGACGATCTCCGCCTTCTGGCTGATGCTCTGATTGAACAGCGGCGTGATGCCGAAGCAGATCACCAGCGCCAGCAGAATGCAGATGACACCGATGACCGTGCGGTTTTTGAAAATACTCATGGAGCAAGTCCTCCTTATTCTTAGATGATATATGCGGTAAAGAAGCCCACTGCAAGAAATGGCGCGAATGGATAGCTCTCCGGTGGGCGCTCTTGCCTGCGGATCTTGTGCAGGGCGGCTATTGCAAGGTAGAAAAGGCAGTACAGCACCAGTGCCAGCACCAGTCCGGCGACTCCGCGCAGAAAGCCCAGCAGGAAGCCGGAGGCGGCGATGAGGAACGCATCTCCCATGCCGCCGCGTCCTCTCCGGCTTGCCAGCCAAAATGGGACGGCCAGCGCCAGGCCGAGAAGCCGGGCGGGGCTGAAGGAAATCAGCCCCGCCGCTGCGATGACGATGCCGGAAAGGTCATAGATCTGCCTGCGCCGGAGATCCGTCCATGCCGCGCTCATAAGTCCGATGAGGAACAGCGTCCCCTGCAGGACGGATGCCACGGATCAGCCGCCCAGCGCGCCGGCGTAGTTGAACATATCCTTGATACGCTGGTTCAGCGTGGGCATGACCACATCGCCGAACAAAGCGTAGAGGCCCGCCAGCAGCAGCGCGCCCAGCACCACGGCGATGAGGATCTTGACGGCGGTGTCGATGTAGCCCTCACCGGAGCGGCGGGTGGCGGCAAGGCGGATGGCGTTGGCGCGGATGGAATTGACGGTATTCTTGATAAACTTCTTCATGTGATAATTTCCTCCTACAAGTTATATGTTTTATGTTGTGGGTGGCTTACATGACCTGCTCCGCGGCGGGAGCATTGTCCGGCTGCTGGGCCTGCCGGAGCGACTGCTCGTAGGCGTTCAGCACCGCGTCATTGAACTGCTGGCGGGCCTCCTTTGTGCAGGGGAAGCAGATGTCGTGGTAGTCCCCATGGCTGTCCTTGTACTGCGGCATGGCGACAAAGGGGCCTTTCTCGCCGCGGATGACCTTCACGCCGCGAATGGCGAATACGCCGTTGATGTCCACATTGGCGTTGGCGAGGGTGTACTTGCTGTCCTTCACGGGATAGACTCGGACATCGAAGGACACGGGGGACCGGCTTTCCTGCGCGGGGACGGGGGTGCTTGCTTTGGTCTGGTTCTTGGGCATTTTCTTTCCTCCTATTTCTGATATTGATATGAAAAAGCACCCGGCCGGGTGCTCAGTTCACGGACACAGATCCATTTCCTGCTGGGGTGCGAACTCGATCTGCCGGAAGCCGACACGGTCGCAGTAGTAGAACTCGCTGCCGTCGGCGTCGTACAGCTCCAGCACATCCGACGGCGCAATGCAGCGCCCCGGATAGTCTGCGGGCAGCTTGCCGTTATAGCGGTCAAATACACGCTCCAGCACAGCCAAGTCCGGCTCATCTTTTGGGCAAAATATCGCTTCATCACGCACCAGCCGGTATTCGCTCGCGGGTGGCTGCTGAAAGCCTGCCTTGTGAAGCGCGTCGATCCCGGAGAACGCGAACGGTTTCGTTTTCTCCGTGTCCGTAAATTCTAACTGATAAATGCGGCAGCCGCTTTGCTTACGCTGTGCATTCAAAAGCTCTTCCAACTGCGCATTGCCGCCGGGCTGCAGAAAAGCGTGATATTCTTCGTCCAGCAAGCCAAGGTATGCCTGCAAGGGCACACCATCCGGCTGCGTCTTGTGCCACTGTTCCACGCAGGCATCTATCTCGGAAAACGCACACGCGCCATACAGATACCGCTCCCGGAATGTCATGGTCTTTGGCTCCTTCGCAGCATTCTTCCGAAGCGCAAGCTGCCAGTCGTCAAGTCCCTTATAGTTTGGGTTCCACGTCAGCCGACGGCATTGCAGCCCGTGCTTCCGCGCCATCAGATAGATCTTGGAGGCACCTTTCTCAACGTGAACATTCCGATACTTGTCCATGTCCTGCGCTTCGATGATCTCCTCCGTGCCGTTCTTTTTGAGGAACGCAAACAGCTCGTCCAGCTTGGATACGTTGTTCGCTCCGGCGGTCGCCGTAAAGGTGCGGTTCATCAAGGCATGGCAAATGTCAGCCTTGAGTAACCCCTCCGTCACATAGACCACTCTGGAACACGGATCGCCAACAAAGTGGATGGGGCTTTCCGAGGATGTCCCCATCGGTTTGCTGCTCGACGACAGCCAGAGGTACTTCGTGCCCTCCTTATCGGCGGGCGCGTTTTCCTCCCGGATGGGGATATCCAGCCGGATCTGGGCGCCGCAGACCAGTCCGTCCGCGCTTCTGGCTGGGATCAAAATCCCAGCCGTGCGCGTTCCGAAGCGTACTGTCCATCTGCCGTCCTCCGTCAGATAAAAGCCGGGGACGCCCTGCACGATGCAGCCCTGCTTCAAAAGCCGTGCCGTCAGACTTTTGCAGAGATAAGGCGGCGGGGTGCTTTTGAAGCCGAACCGTTCGATCTGGTCGTCCGTCAGACCGCGCACCTCGCGCAGATGCGCACGGTGCTTTGGCGTCAGCGACAGCATGGAAAACAGCATTGAAAGCGTCTGATGGATCGCCTGCCGGGGTGCTCTGGCCGACTGCGCGATTTCTTGCGGCTGCCGGTTCTGGTAGCTCTGGTACTCTGGCGCGTAATCTCCGGTTTGAAGCGCTTCGCAGATCTCCCGATAGGCGTCCGCGTTGCTGATGCCGTAGACCTTTGCATAGAGCGCCAGCATCCCGCCGGATTCCTGACAGTAATTACAGTGCCATACGTCCCGTGACGTTTTCAGATAGAGCTTGCCGCGATGATCGCCGCAAAGCGGGCAGTCCACATATAAAAAGTCCGGGCCGCGCCTGCGGATATTGAGCCGCAGCAGCGCCGCAACGTCTGTAATGTGGAACGGAAACTGCGAAAAACCGGCTTTGATAACGGCCACACCCTTTCATCCAAACTTGACGCTTCATCCGGCTTTCTGCTGCAGATTGTCCAGCAGAACAGATGCAGCCGCTTTGAGAATATTGTCCGCCTGGTCGCAGCCATAGAGATACCATTTCAGGCTTGCCGGGCGACGCTGCGCGACCTGTTCGAGCGTCCATCCTCGGCAGGTGCCGATCTGCACCACAACGGCCTTTGCCTCGTCCACCGTCATACGCTGCGTGATCTCGCTGACATCCATATCTGCCGTATAGGACGCGGCCTGTGGCTGTTCTGCAACTTCTTCCTCAGCTTCTTCCTGCTGGGGCGGCACGACATGAAGGTCAGGCGTTTCTTCCATAACAGGAGCGGTTGTTTCCGCAACGTGCTGTTCAGTGGGCGCAGAATCCATATCCATCGTCGGCACGGTTTCTGCTGTGGTTTTCTCCACAATGAGCGCTTTGGTTTCCTCGACAGCTGCTTCTGCGACTTCTGTCTGGATCGGTACTTCCGACCCAAACAGCTCGCCGCCGTAGTCGCGGCTCACGTCGCAGAACTGGATGCCGAAGCCGGCGTTTTCCAGTGCCATGTTGAGCGCGTCCTCCTGTGCGGCGCGAAGAAATTCCCCGCCGGGTACATTTTCCCTGTGCTGTTCGGAGGTAAAGCTGGCGGCAGGAACCGGATCGTCCTTGTCAAAATAGACCTGCGCTTCGATAATTGCCAGCTGGTCGCTGATGCGCAGCGGCTTCAGAAGCATCCTTCCGTTCGGGCAGGCCAGACGGAACCAGAGCCGCTTATAGCGGAGATCCAGCTTCCAGACCGGGTGCCCGGTTTTGACGGAGATCGTTTTGCGCAGGAGCTTCATCGGGTCAAAGCCCGGCACCTTGCGCAGCTGCTGCACGGCGGCGTTGTTCATCACAGTGGATTTGTTGTCATTCATTTCTTAGAACTCCTTCCATAAATAAAATAAGAGATGACTGCGCAAATTCTGCACATCCATCTCAACTTAACCGGCTTTTTTCAATTTCTGCTCTGTCGCGCCCTGCGGCAGAGCCTTTTGTCTGAATACCTGATTGTACTTTAAGATCCGTTCGGCAAGGCAGGTGTTCCGTTTGACCTTTCTGCCAGAGTGGATCGCCAGAAACAGCGCACGCTTCTGACCGACCAGAATGACACGCTTCTTTGCGCGTGTCACGGCGGTGTAGATCAGGTTCTTCGTCAGCAAAATGCGGTGTGCCATCAAAATGGGAATGATGACCGTTTCGTACTCCGAACCCATGGATTTGTGGATCGTAATGGCATATGCCGATTCCAGATCACCGAGCTGGCTTTTGGAATACTCCACGATGCGCCCATCAAAATCCACGCACAGCTTGTCGGGGTGAATTTTGCAGATGCTCCCGATGTCACCGTTGAACACACCCTTGAATTTCTGCCCGCACGCGGAATCATAACCTTCCAGATTGTAATTATTCTTGGTCTGCATCACACGGTCGTGCAGGCGAAAGATACGCTCTCCGAACGCCAACTCCGGAATTTTTTCCGTATGCGGATTGACCGTCTCGCGGATCAGCGCATTCAGGCCGTTGGAGGACGCTTCTCCATCCGTCCGGTAGGGCGAGATGATCTGAAGCTGTCCAATGGACGTATCCTGCAATTCCTGCAAATAGAGCGTCTGGATCTGCGCCGCGGCTTCCTCCTGATTTTCTGCCTTGACGAACTGAAAATCCGGACCATAGAACAGGCTGCTGTTTTCCTCGTTGATGAATTTGGCGTTGTAGGCGATCAGGCTGTCCTTGGACTGCCGGAAAATCTCATCGAGAACCGTCACCGGCACGATGCCGCTTCCAATCAGCTCCGCGAACATGTTGCCCGCACCGACGCTCTCCAGCTGATCGACGTCGCCCAACAGCAGGAGTTTCGTGTCCTTCTGTAAGCGCGTAAACAGCTGATGCGCCAGCCACATATCCACCATGGACGCCTCATCCACGATCAGAAAATCAACTTGCAGCGGCTTATCCTGCTTGTCCTTGCTGCAAAAATCGCCCTGCAAGCCAAGCAGACTGTGCAGCGTCAGCGCCTCCAGCATACCGGTACTCTGTGCCATGCGTCGGCTGGCCTTGCCGGTCGGTGCGGCGAGGACGATGCGGTTTTTGGGGTGCAAAATCCGGTAGACCTCGATGATGGCTTTCAGCACCGTCGTCTTGCCGGTGCCGGGGCCGCCCGTGATGATGGAGAGATTTCGTTCCATCGCCACCTCAACGCCGCGGCTCTGCCGCTTTGTCAAGTGCAGGCCCAGCTTCTGCTTGACCTGTTTCAGCGGGAGCGTCACATCAATTTTTGCCGTGTGTTCCATGAGCATGGCTGCCGCCTTTGCTGCGGTCTCCACCTCCTGCATGAAAATGTGCGGAAGGTATAGTCGCCCGCCGTCCGAAACAATTTCGTTATCTTCTGCCATCTGCTGCAATTTCTGCTCCACCTCTGCGCGCCTGACTTGCATCTGGGGCAGCGGGATCGGCTCATTGAGAAATTGCAGGGATTCTGTGATCAAGGCATTGACCTCCAGATACAGATGCCCGTGCTGCCGCGCGTTTTCCAGCGCACAGATCATCGCGCCGTGGATACGAACCGGGTCGTGCGGATCGCCGCCAGACTTCCGGATGATCGTATCGACGCGCCTGAATCCAAACCCGGATATTTCACAGAGCCGGAACGGGCTCTGCCGCAGAATATCCGTACAGGCGGGGCCGAAGTGCTGATAGATCTTCATTGCCGTTACCGGCGTGACCTGAAACGGCGTCAGCAGCTCCATAATATCCCGCATGGCGCGGCTTTCCGCGTAGCACGTCTTGATCTCCTCCAGCTTCTGCTCCGTGATGCCGCGGATCTCCAGCAGCTTCTCCGGGTGATACTCCAGCACGTCGAGCGTATCTGTACCGAACCGCAAGACAATGCTTCTGGCCGTGCTTTCCCCAATGCCTTTGAGAAGTCCCGACGAAAGATAGTTCAGAAGTCCTTCCGTTGTCGGCGGCACAAGCTCGTGCCAGTTCTCCACATGGAACTGCAAGCCATATTTGCCCTCTTTCCAGTCGCCCTCGATCTCCAGCTTGACAGAGTCCGTCTGCGGCAGTCCATAGCCGACAGCGGTGAACCGAAGCATCCGGTCACGGAACGTATATTGGGAACGTGCCTCTTCTGGTACAGACGGATCATCTGTGCGCATCCGAAGGATGGTGTATTTGCTGGCTTCATTGAAGTAGATGAGCTTGTCATAAACTGCAATCATTCGTTTTTTCACCTCACTTATGCGGCGGGCTGCGCCGCGATTTTGATGCTGAACCGTCTGGACTCCGACGTTTCTACAAACTGCTCGTAGATCTCCGGATAAACCTCCCGCAAGCGAACCAAGTTGTCCTTGGAGATGCCATGCCTGCGGATGGGGTTGTAGGAAATGACATAGTTTTGTTCACCGTCCGCACAAGTTGCGCAGTCTTTGCCGCCCAGTTCGCTGACAAGCAAGCCTTTGAGCTGCTGCATCTGCGTATCCAGCTGTGTGACCTGTTTTGCAAGCGCGTTTTTCTCCTCCTGAAGCTGCAAATACTGGTGGATCTGCGTGACCTGCGGTGCGCCGAACGCTGCCGGCGGCAAATCTCTCCGGTCAATGCCTTTCCATCTCTGCAAACTCTGCAAGATAAGGTCGCCGCTTTCCGTATAGTCTGGCGGATGGCGTTTCCGCACGAAATCGTTCCAGAACGCATCTTCCAGCGCGATCAGCTCCGACTCATAGGCATAGTCCCGGTCCAAATGCCGGATGATGACCTCATCCTCATTGTTTCCATACAGGCAGCAGAAGTAGACCCTGTCCAGATTCATGACTGACATATAATGCCGACCCTGAGATTCGTAGTACACCGGAACGATCTCCTCGCCGTTGTACCACCAGTTTTCTCGGGCGTTATAATTTGTCGTCTTGATCTCCAAAATGGCATTGCTGCCGTCCGGAAGCTCCACAAGGTAGTCCAGATCCGCCAGCATCCACGGATACAGCGGGTGCTGGAACATGACCTTCCGCTGAAAGATATGCAGCCCGGTTTTCTTCGCAAAAATCCGCGCAACCAGATCCTCTAGCAGATGTCCCATCTCCAGCGCGACCCAGTTCTCATCCATGTCTGCCTTTACGACGCTCAGCTTGTCGTAGTACAGATCTCGCGCTGTCCGCCAGGGCGAAATGCCGAGGATCGCAGCAGCGTCGCTGCCGCCGATGCCACGCCGTCGGTAGGACAGCCATTCTTCGTTGCTCAGATTGCTCGTGTCTACCAACTCCTGCGGCTCATACTTCAGCCACAACACCATTCTTTTCTCCCTTCTTCCATACCCGCAGTCGTACCACACGCTTCCGCTCGTGAACCGCTCTGCGATGATACGCCGCAGACTGTCGCTGCCGTCCTCCGGGACGCCATTTCTTTCTTGTTTTCATTTGGTTACCGCCTTTCATTTTTTGCGGAAACACCAAACCAATCGTCTGCGGCTTTCGCCGGATCTTTTGCCCCAATCCTGCGGCTTGAAAAGCTTGAAATACACAAAGTATTCCTGCGCTTCTCAAGTCTTGTCTTGTGCCAAAATCTCTCGCCGAACGCTCTTGCCGATTGATTCGGAGTTTCCGAATATATCCTCAAAGCCTTCCGGCATTTGGGCAAAAAAATAGCGGGAATATCCTGCGGCGCAGCTTCTTCTGCGTCGCGGTCATTCCCGCAATCTGTGGGCGTTGCGCCCAAAAAAGAAATCCGGCAGAAACCTGTCCTGCGGACATGGCAATTCTACCGGAAATCGTAAAAACCTGACAATGCGTGTGCAAGTCGGAATACTCCGAACGCTGCGGCAAACGCACCGCAAGCAGTATGCACAAATCTCAATTACAAGCCAACTTTACCACAAGATATTGTGGTTGTCAAGGAAAGGGCAGCTTACGGCCACTCGGATGTCAGTTCTTCCCGGAGATATTCATACTCCGGAAGCTGCTCAAAATACGGCTGCCAACGGCGCACGATCTCAGCGCGCTCCAACGGGTCTGCCGTTTCCATAGAATGTTCATTCTCCGTCAGCAAAAGCACATCCAGCGCAATGTCCTCCAGCATGAGTCTGCATAGTTCTTCTGCCGTTTCAATGCGCCGCGCGCTATCCACATAGCTATAAGTACAAACTCCAGATCTGACAACGATTGATGGTATCTTACCATGCTGCCAAGTCTTGAATCCAGTTTTTGAAATGTGGGCACTGCTCCATGATCGTGTAGATACCTATGGCTTCCGATAGCTGTGTTCCATTTTTGATTTTTGCATATCCAGGGATCAATGACTCCAGTCTTTTTGACGGCGCGGTTTCTGGAGAATTGTTGATGTGTTCAGGTGTTTCAAATTCTTCGCGAATTCTCTGAACAGCAGTAACTATTTCATCTCCGGCAATCAAGGAAAATGTTTCTGCTTTGGAAAATAAAATCCCTTCAAACTCATGGAGCATGAAATGGAATTTGCAGTTACGCTCTCCAATGTCCTCGTTGATAATGGATTCGATTTTGTTGATCCGTTCAAAAATATCTGTAGTCGCATCGGTGATGCCCGGAGTATCGCTGGGCATCGCATAGTAGTCAAACATGGTCGTTACATACTCATGGGGATGGCTTTTACAAAGAATCATTAGTTCGCTTTTGATCTTTGCATAGCGGCTCCCCCCGCCGCGATATTTCCTGTTGGCATCTCGCCTTGTTTCACAGACAATAGGGCGAACATAAATGCCAAGGTCAAAAAAGTAGGGATATAGCACAGTGTTAATAAAAGATTCCTCTGTGGGGCCTTCGCAGTAAATATAAATCGTTTTCATTTTGAGAGTCTACCTCCCAAAATGTTCTTCTTCCAGA
>ENA-ORNP01002127-ORNP01002127.1-human-gut-metagenome-genome-assembly--contig:-NODE-2127-length-17392-cov-12.517737_pt1 | contig 17392 bp, 13 predicted proteins | sample MGYA00242119_ERZ509030 | MGnify/ENA primary metagenome ERZ509030 (study PRJEB26280, sample SAMEA2338708) | human gut metagenome | biome: human gut; feature: human-associated habitat; material: faeces... | reverse complement strand
ACGCGCGGGACGCGGCGCTGGAGGCGCTGCTGCAGATGGAGCGCCGGGGCGCGTGGTCTGACGGCAGCCTGAAGCGTATCGCGGCCCAGTCCGGGCTGGAGGCCCGGGACACGGCGCTGTGTACCCGGATGACCTATGGCGTGGTGCAGAACCGGACACTGCTGGACTACTATATCGACCATTGGTGTACGCAGAAGGCCGCCCGGCTGGAACCGGTGGTGGCCTGCCTGCTGCGTTTGGGTATATATCAGATACTGTTCATGGACAAGGTGCCCGACCGGGCTGCTGTTCACGAGACAGTAGAGCTGACAAAACGCCGGGGCAAGGCTCGCGCCGCAGGCATGATCAATGCGGTGCTGCGGAAATGTGCGTCAAGCAAAAACACTTTACCGCCATTGCCGCAGAATAGTTTTATTTCCAAAGCAGCGGTGCAGTACAGCCATCCCAGGTGGTTGGTGGAGCGCTTGACGGCTTTGGTCGGCGAGCAGGAGGCCGAGGCGTTCCTGCGGTTGGATAACGAGCCTGTTCCCACGGTGATACAGGCCAATCCGCTGAAGACCACGCCGGCGGAGCTGGAAAATGCGCTGCGATCGGACGGTGTTCGTCTGACGCCCCATCCCTGGCTGGAGGGCTGCTTTGAAGTCACCGGTACCGGCGATTTGGAGCGTCTGTCCGCCTTTGCGTCGGGACGCTGCACGGTGCAGGATGCCGCGGCGCGTTTGGCGGCCATTGCCGCCGGACCGAAGCCCGGCGACCGGGTGCTGGATGTGTGCGCCGCCCCTGGCGGCAAATCCTTTGCCATGGCTATGCAGATGGAGAACCGGGGCGATATCCTCTCCTGTGACATTCACCCCCACAAGCTGAAGCTCATCGAAAACGGTGCGGCACGGCTGGGGATCACTATCATCCGCACAGCGCTGGCCGATGGGCGGGAGCGTCACGCCGGCTGGGTGGAGCAGGCCGATGTGGTTCTGGCCGATGTGCCGTGCTCCGGCCTGGGCATTATCCGGAAGAAACCGGATATTCGCTGGAAGGATCCGGCGCAGCTGGCACAGCTGCCCGCCGTCCAGCTGTCGATATTGAACAACGTGTCCGCCTACGTCCGTCCCGGCGGCGTGCTGGTGTATGCCACCTGCACCGTCCTGCCGGAGGAAAACGGCGGCGTGGTGTCGGCCTTTTTGGACGTACACCCGGACTTTGCGAAAGAGGAATTTACCCTGCCCGGTATCGGAAGCTGTCCCGGTGATGTGACACTGTGGCCCCAGCGGACCGGCACCGATGGATTTTACATCTGCCGTATGCGCCGCAGGGGATAACGTCAAGGAGCGAACCGCATGACCGACATCAAATCCATGACCGAGCGCCAGCTGGCCGACTTTTTTAAGAATATGGGACAGCCGGCTTTCCGTGCCAAGCAGGTATTCACCTGGCTGCACCGTGGCGTGCGCTCCTTTGACGAGATGACCGACTTGTCCAAGCCGCTGCGTGCCCAGCTGGCCGAGACGTGCTTCATTACAGCGCCGACCGTGGCCCGGAAGCAGACCTCGAAGCTGGACGGGACCGTTAAATATTTGTGGGAGCTGGCCGACGGCAACTGCATCGAGACGGTCCTGATGCAATACCACCACGGCAACACCGTATGCATCTCCTCTCAGGTGGGCTGCCGTATGGGCTGCGCCTTCTGCGCCAGCACCATCGCCGGCAAGGTCCGGGACCTGCGACCATCTGAGCTGCTGGACCAGGTGCTGTTTACCCAGCTGGACAGCGGCCTGCCTGTCTCCAACATCGTGCTCATGGGTATCGGCGAGCCGTTGGACAACATGGACAATGTGCTGCGCTTTCTGGAGCTGGTCAACAGTCCTCATGGGATGAACATCGGTATGCGGCATATCAGCCTGTCCACCTGCGGCGTAGTGCCGGGGATCGACGCGCTGGCGGAGCGGCAGCTTCAATTAACGCTGTCTGTCTCCCTTCACGCGCCGGACAGCGAGACCCGCAGCCGCATTATGCCGGTGAACCGGGCGTATGATGTGGAGACACTGTTTGCCGCCTGCCACAGATACTTCCAAAAGACCGGGCGGCGCATCAGCTTTGAGTATGCCATGATCGACGGCGTCAACGACCACGACTGGCAGGCGGAGCTGATCGCGAAAAAGCTGAAGGGCATGCCGGGCCACGTGAACCTGATACCCCTGAACGACGTGGTGGAGAGCCCGTATAAGCCCAGCAGACGCATCGGCGCATTCCAGCAGAAGCTGGAGAGTTTGGGTGTTACCGCCACGGTCCGCAGAAGCCTGGGCGGCGATATCGACGCCTCCTGCGGCCAGCTGCGGCGGAAGGAAATGCAGGAACGCGGCCAACTGTGAGACATGGACTCTTTACGGAATAAAGGATGTGAGCGACTATGAAAATGTGGGGGATCACCAATACCGGGTTGGTGCGGAGCGAGAATCAGGACGCCTACGCCGTGTTCGAGGCCGGCGCATTCCACGCGGCCGTGGTGTGCGACGGTATGGGCGGCACCAACGGCGGACAGGTGGCCAGCGCCATCGCCGTAGCCCGGTTCGAAAAGGAGCTGCGCGACAGCCTGCGGGACGATATGGACATCCCGCAGCTGCGGCAGGCAATGCTCAGCGCTATCGCCTGCGCCAATGACGCCATCCGGCAGGAGGCGGCGCGGAACGCGGAGTACCAGCACATGGGTACCACGCTGGTGTGCGCCGTGGCCCGGTCCGACATGGCGATTATCGGTAACATCGGCGACAGCCGTGCCTATCACATCACGCCGGAGGGAATTTTCCAGATATCCCGCGACCACTCGGTGGTGGAGAATATGGTGGCCAAGGGCGATCTGACGCCGCTGGAGGCCAGAACACACCCCAACCGCAATCTCATCACCCGGGCGCTGGGCCCGGACATCCACGCCAAGGCGGATACCTTTGAGTTGCCCTGGCACAAGGACGAGTTCCTGCTGCTCTGTTCCGACGGACTGGTGAACACCGTCTCGGATCAGGAGATGCTGTTTGAGGTCCTCCACGACGGGGACGTAAATGAATGTCTTGACCATTTGCTGCAAATATCGCTTCAGCGGGGCGCACCGGACAACATCACGGCAGTGCTGCTGCTGAACGAGGAAGGGAGATGACCACATGGATCAGTATATCGGAAAAATGCTGGACGATCGCTACGAAATACTGGAGCTGATCGGCTCCGGCGGTATGGCCAATGTCTATAAGGCCCGGTGCCACCGGCTGAATCGCCTTGTGGCCATCAAGATACTGAAAAGCGACCTGGCGGACAACGCGGATTTCCGCCGCCGGTTCCACGATGAGTCCCAGGCGGTAGCGCAGCTGAGCCACGCCAACATCGTGTCGGTGTATGACGTGTCCACCAATCCGGACCGGGAATACATCGTCATGGAGCTGATCGACGGCATCACGCTGAAGCAGTATATGGAGCGCCGTGGCCGCATGGACTGGCGGGAGTCGCTGCATTTCATCACCCAGATCATGCGGGGCCTGAGCCACGCCCACAGCCGCGGCATCATCCACCGTGATATCAAGCCCCAGAACATCATGGTCCTGCGGGACGGCAGCGTGAAGGTGGCTGATTTCGGCATTGCCTGCCTTGCCAACCAGGGGCAGACACTGACTCAGGAGGCGCTTGGCTCCGTGCACTATATCTCGCCGGAGCAGGCCCGGGGCGACCGTATCGACGCGCGCTCGGATATCTATTCCGCCGGCGTTGTGCTGTATGAGATGCTCACCGGACGCCTGCCCTTTGAGGGCGACAGCGCCGTGTCCGTGGCCATCCAGCACCTGAGCTCCGTGCCCCTGGCGCCCCGGGATATCGATCCCAGCATCCCTGAGCCGCTGGAGCTGATCTGCATGAAGGCTATGAACAGCGACCCCAACAAGCGCTACGCCTCAGCGGACGCCATGATCGAGGACCTGGAGAAGTTCCGCCGGGACCCCTCTGTGGATATGGACTATATCCGGCAGGAGCTGACTGCCCCTGCCGCGGATACCGAGCCCACCATGCCCCTGCCCACGGCCCAGGTGGCCTCCGCCGTAAAAAAGCACACCGGCGAGCTGCGCCGGGAGCGCGAGGAGGAGGAGCCGCCCCGTCGTGATAAGAAGTCTATTGCCATCATCGCCGGGATCTTTGCCGCGGCGGTGCTGCTGGTTGTGCTGCTGTTCAAGCTGATATTGGGCGATTTCGGCCCTGCCGGCAGCAACAAGAGCTACCCCGTGCCCGATATCCGCGGCAAGACTGTGGAGGATGCCCAGGAGATGGAGGGCGTAAAGGACATCTTCCTGATCGAGGTACAGGGTACCCGCACCACAGAGGAATACCAGCCGGGGCAGATCGTCGAGCAGGATCCCACTGCCGGCCGCACCCGAAAGAGCAATCTGGTCATTCAGGTCTATGTGGCCGCTGAGCCGGAGAAGGTGCCGATGAAGGACCTGGTGGGCATGGAGTACCGCCAGGCGCGCGTGCTTCTGACCGATATGGGTCTGGATCTGAAGATCACCACGGAAACCGTGTCCTCCGACAAATACGGCGCGGACGCCGTGATTGAGACAGTCCCTGCCGCCGACGAGCCGTTGGTGGCCGGACAGACGGTGATCCTGCGGGTCAGCACCGGACCGGAAACGGTGACGGTGCCTACCTTCACCGGTCAGGATATCGCCAACGCAGTGCAGAATGCTCAGGACCTGGGCCTTACCGTGGGCGAGATCACCTATGACGCATTCAGCTTTGCACCCCAAGGCCAGGTGATCGAGCAGAGCATCAAGCCCACCAGCGAGGTTCCCGGCGGTACAAAGATCAGCTTTACCGTCAGCGGGCAGAAGAACAGCGACGACGCCACAGCGGCCCGGGTGGTGGAGTTTACCATGCCCAGCGATATGGAGGGTATGATCAAGGTGGAGTTCGAGCAGGACAGCGTGACCCTGGACAGCCAGTACATCAACGCCTCCATGGGGACGGTGACATATACCTTCACCGGCAAGACTGGGACCAGTTCTAACGTCTGTGCCGTCTTTACCAGCATGAACACCGGGGCCACCAAGGTCTCCGCCATTCAGGAGATACGCTTTTGAGTCGGGGCCGCATTGAGAAGGCCCTCAGTGGTTTCTACTATGTAAATACCGGAGCCGAGATGCTGCAATGCCGCGCCCGCGGAAAGTTCCGCCGGGAGGGCATGAGCCCGCTGGTGGGCGACTGGGTCCAGGTCCGCGACCTGGGCGGGGGCGAAGGCTTTGTGGAGGCTGTGGAGCCGCGCCGCAATGTGTTTTCCCGTCCCGCCGCCGCCAATATCGATCAGTTGGTCATCCTGGCCTCCGCCGCCATCCCTGTGACGGAGCCGTATCTCATTGACCGCATTGCCGCCATCGCCGCCCTGAAGGGCTGTCAGGTGCTGCTGTGTCTGAACAAGTGCGATCTGAACACGGCGGACGAGTTGTATGACATCTACAGTCACTCCGCCCTGCCGGTGCTGCGTATCAGCGCCGAGACAGGGGAGGGACTGGAGACGCTTCGCGCCGCCATCGCCGGAAAGCTGAATGCCTTTACCGGGAACTCCGGCGTGGGGAAGTCCAGCGTGCTGAATCGGCTGCTGCCGGAATTGCATTTGCCGGTGGGCGAGGTCAGCAAGGCCCTTGGCCGCGGCCGCCACACCACGCGCCATGTGGAGCTGTTTGCTTTGGGCGGCGGCACCTATGTGATCGACACACCGGGTTTTTCCTCCTTTGATACAGAGGAAATGGACCTGGAGCTGAAGGCGCACCTGCCGGAGACGTTCCCAGAATTTGCGCCCTATGTGGACCAGTGCCGCTTTACCGGCTGCACCCACACAAAAGAAAAGGGCTGCCGTGTGCTGCAGGCTGTGCAGGACGGCGATATCCCCGCCAGCCGCCACAGGAGCTACCTGCGGCTCTATGATGAACTGAAGGACCTGCGGGCCTGGCAGAAGAAGTGAAAAAGCGGAGTGCGATGCACTCCGCTTTTTGCGCTTCATATACTGGAGCAGGGGGAGGGATATACGGTGCGAAGATGGGGCGGCTGCTGCTGGTTGGGCATTTGTGCGCTGGGATTGGGACTGGGTATCCTGATCGCGGCGGTGTTCCCGGTGGGCTGCTTAATGTTCCTGGTGTCGTTTTTGCTTATCGCCTGCGGCATCGCGTGCTTGAGAGACAGGAGGTGAGGGCATGAGGATCATCGTCTGGCGGGCGCCCCGTGGGATGCGGGGACTGCTGCGCCGACTGTTCGGCGTGGCGGCATAACCGCCGGAGTTCACACATAGAATGGGTCACAAACCATAGGAATGTGAGGGCTGGAACGATGGAATGTGGCTTGCAATGGAAGGATATCACCTGCTGGGATGAGGTGCCCCGGCTGACGCTGACCCACGAGGAAACGCTGGAGGCAGCCATCCCAGATTACTGCCCGGACATGGGGCGTGTGGTGGAGGCCTCGGGCACACTGTGTCTGCGGTCCATCACCGCCCGCAGCGGCAGTCTGGAGCTGAAGGGCACTGCCCGGGTCACGGTGCTGTATACATCAGAGGAGAGCGTGGGACTGCGGAGCCTGACCCAGGCGGTACCCTTTGTCTGCACGGCGGAGAACCGTCCCCTGGCGGCCTGCCAGGTGCTGTGGGCCGCCGGAAGGCTGCTGCTGTGCGAGGCCCAGGCGCTGACGCCCCGCCGTTTGTCCCTGCGTCTGATGCCGGAGTGGACGGTCTGCGGCTATACCTGCACCACCGTACAGCTGTGCTGCGGCGTGGAGGAGGACCCCGCCCTGCGGCTGCGCCGCCGGGAGCATGAGCTGTACATGACCGCCGCCATGGCGGAGCGTGAGTGTGCCGTCGCCGGTGAGGTCACGGTACCGGCCGGCCAGCCGGCACCGGAGGACCTGCTCCTCTGCCGCCTGTACCCCCAGATCGCCTCCTGCCAGCTGGTGGGCGCCAAGCTGCTGGTAAAGGGCGAACTGACCCTCTGTGCCCTGTATCGCTGCCAGCAGCAGAAGCTGCATACATACACCGCCGCTGTGCCCTTCTCCCAGATCGTGGACAGCCCGGCCGGCGGTGAGGAGGGGGATGTTGCCGCCCGGGTGCAGCTGATCTGCGGCGAGGCGCGTCTGCTGCGGACCGAGGAGAGCAGCGGATTCTCCGTCTCGGCGGAGCTTCGGCTGCTGCTGCGTATCACGCGTAAGGAGACGGTATCCTGCGTTACGGATCTGTACAGCACCCACTGCGGCACCAAGCTGGAAACGACAGAACGGTCCCTGCCCCTGGCGCCGGAGCGCCCCGTGCGGCAGGAGGCGGTCCAGCATCTGGATTTCGGCCGTCAGCGGCCCTTCGTGTTCGTTACGGATACCGCCTGCGCGCCCTCCGCCGGAGAAGACGGTACGCCCTGCGCCGACGTGCGTATGCGTCTGCTGTATCTGGACGAGGAGGAGGCCCCGGCCGTCACCGAAAAAATGGCGCAGCTGCCGCTGGGAGAGGGAGAGGTCTGTACCCTGTGCGGCGCACCGGAGGTAGCCTTCACCGGCAGCGGTTGTGATCTGCGGCAGGCGGTGGCGGTATCGCCCGCCGCCGCGCCCCGTGAAACGCTGTCAACCGTCAGTGCGGTGCAGTGTCTGCCTGAGCAGGAAAATGCCCGCCGGCCATCTCTGGTCATGCGGCGTCTGGCGCCGGGAGAGACTCTGTGGGATGCGGCAAAGCAGTACCGCACCGACGAGGAGCTGATTCGCGCGGTGAACCAGTTGGAGGAGGGAACGGTACCGGATAAAATGCTGCTGATCCCCCGCGTTCGGTAAATTTTCGTTGACTTTCCGCCGCCGTTTGGATAGAATTGATCCTGCGAGTACGCTGGATAGTCGCGGGGACAGGGCGAAAGCCCGTCCATGAGGAAAGTCCGGGCTCCACAGGGCAAGGATAGCGGGTAACGCCCGCCGAAGGCGACTTCAGGAAAAGTGCAACAGAGATATACCGCCCGTCGGCTTTGCGTCGATGAGGTAAGGGTGGAAAGGCGAGGTAAGAGCTCACCCGACGGCGTGTGAAAGCGACCGTCGCTGTAAACTCTATCCGGAGCAACACCGGTATGGGAGCATAGGCCGGCCCGGCTGCTCCCGAGGTGGCTTGAGCGTACCGGCGACGGCACGCGTAGATAGATGACTATCAAAACAGAACCCGGCTTATAGGCATACTCGCACGCTTATAAGGGGGCCGCAGCGCTTTACGCTGCGGCCTTTTTTATGTTTTGTACAAATCAGACAAGAAAAAACAGAATAATTTGGAGCACAAGACTATTTACATTAGTTCGGTAAAGTGGTAAATTGGTAGCGTAGTAAACAGAGCGCCGGAACACCGGCAGAAAACAAGACAAAGACCGGACTTCCGGCGGAAAAGGAGAAAAAACAATGAAAAAAATACTTGCAATGATCTTGGCCATGGTAATGGCACTGTCGCTGGTGGCCTGCGGTCAGACCGCGCAGGATGACAAATCCAAGGATGATGCCAATTCCACTTCCGCAAAGACCTTCATCATGGGTATCGACGCGGAATATCCCCCCTTCAGCTATCTGGATGCGGACGGCAACTACACCGGCTTTGACGTGGAGGTCTGCAAGGCCGCCTGCGATCTGCTGGGATGGGAGCTGCAGATCTTCCCTGTGAACTGGGATCAGAAGCTGGTGCAGCTGGACGCCAAGGAGTGCGACTGCGTTTGGTCCGGCATGACGATCCTCGACTCCATGAAGGAGGCCGGCTATGTGCTCTCCACGCCTTACTATGACAACACGCAGGTGATCATGGTCAAGGAGGGCAGTGACATCAAGTCCTCCGCTGATCTGGCCGGTAAGGTCGTGGCGGTCCAGCTGGGTACCTCCGGCGAGGCGCTGCTGTCCGAGGGCGGCGATTTGGCCGATCTGGCGGCGACCTTTGGCGATCTGATGACCTGTGACAGCTTCCTCAAGTGCTTCACTGAGCTGGGCGGCGCCGCCGTGGACGCCGTGATCGTGGATAAGCCCGTGGCCGTTTCCTATGCCGCCGAGAACGCCGGCTTCACGGTCCTGGATGAGGGCCTGGGCGCTGAGCAGTACGGCATCGCCTTCCGCGCCGATGACGCAGAGTTGTGCAAGACCATCGAGGGCGCCGTGGCGCAGTTGGTCGAGAACGGCACCTATGCCGAGATTGCTGCCAAGTACCCCGACATTCAGAACAACCTGACGCTGCTGGGCTGATCCCATACACAGCGGATACCCAACGAAAAGCATAACGGCTCCCGGAGGCAAAAGCTGCCTTCGGGAGCGTATGCGTGTGAATTGAGGATACGATATGACCTTACTGACAATGATCGTGAAGATGGGCGAGGGACTTTCCAAAACCTGCGCCATTTTCTCTCTGACGCTGCTGTTTTCTCTCCCCCTGGGCATGATCGTTGCCCTGCTGCGTATGAGCAAGAGCAAGATTATCTCCGGCATTACCCGCTTTTTTATCTCCATTCTCCGAGGAACCCCGCTGATGCTGCAGCTGCTGGCGGTGACCTACGGACCGTATTACCTCTTTGAACTGCCCGTGTCCCGCAATAAACTGATCCCGGTGGTGATCGCGTTCGCCATCAATTATGCGGCGTATTTTGCGGAGATCTATCGCGGTGGTATCGAGTCTATGCCAGTTGGGCAGTATGAAGCTGCGGAGGTGCTGGGATACACAAAGGTCCAGACGTTTATTCACGTCATTCTGCCGCAGGTTTTCAAGCGTATCATGCCCAGTATCACCAACGAGGTGGTGACCCTGGTCAAGGATACGTCTATGGCCTTTACCGTTTCCTATCAGGAGATGTTTACCATCGGTAAGCAGATCGCGAACTCCGAAACCAGCTTTGTACCGTTTTTGGTGGCAGGCGTATTCTACTTTGTGTTCAACGCGGTCGTGGACTTCGTCATGGGCCGGGTAGAGAAGCGCATGAGCTACTACCAGTAAGGAGGGGCGCCATGAAATTATTGCAGATGAACCACGTGAAGAAGAGCTTTAATGACGAGACGCTGCACGTGCTGAAGGACATCAGCCTCTCCGTGGAAAAGGGAGAGGTGGTGGCCATTATCGGCCCATCCGGCAGCGGTAAGTCCACGCTGCTGCGCTGCGCCACGCTGCTGACCGAGATGGACTCCGGCGAGCTGATCTATGGCGACATTCAGGCCGTACACAACGACGCGGACGGCAAGGCGGTCTATGCCGATAAGGGCGAGCTGAAGAAGGTACGGGAAAAGTTCGGCCTCGTGTTCCAGAGCTTCAACCTGTTTCCCCACTATTCGGTGCTGAAAAATCTCATGGATCCCCAGATACGCGTGCTGGGCCGCGACAAGGGCGAGGCGCAGCAGCGCGCCCGCAAGCTTCTGGAAAAGATGGGGCTGTCCGACAAGGAGAACGCCTATCCCTGTGAGCTTTCCGGCGGACAGCAGCAGCGCGTGGCCATCGCCCGGGCACTGGCGATGGATCCCGAGATACTCTTTTTTGATGAACCGACATCGGCGTTGGACCCGGAGCTGACCGGCGAGATTTTGAAGGTGATCCGCGATCTGGCGGAGGAACACATGACCATGGTCATCGTGACCCACGAGATGTCCTTCGCCCAGGATGTGGCGGACCGCGTGATCTTCATGGCCGACGGCGTTATCGTGGAGGAGGGTACGCCGGATGAGGTCATGGTGAACACCCGTGAGGAGAGAACGCGCCAGTTCCTGGGACGGTATCAGAGATGAGGGAGCTGCGTGTTGTCCGGGCAGACCCGGCCGGGAATATTACGCTGTTTGTCCTGACGCCGGTGGAGAAGGCGGAATGTGCCGCTGTCGCCGCCAAGCTGCTGGCCATCGAAGCACTGAAGGCGGAGCAGGTGGGCTTTGTCTTCCCCGACGGGCACATGGAGATGGAGGCCGGCGAGTTCTGCGGCAACGCCTCCCGGGCGTATGGCTATCTGTTGGCGAAGCAGCAGGGGATGAAGGGCCGTCACACCATGCGGCTTTCTGTCAGCGGGTGCGATCATCCGGTGGCCGTGACCGTAGATATGGATGCCGGTACGGCGTCCGCGGAGATGCCGCTTCCGAAGCTCGTAGAGCAAGTGGAGGTTGCCGGCACGGCGGGAACGCTCGTGCATCTTGGCGGTATCGCACACCTGGTGGTTCAGGGTGTCGCGCCCAGCCGGGATTTCTTTGCGGCAGCAGAGCCGATCTTTGCGGAAGATCCGATGTTGGAGGCCTATGGTGTGTGCTTCATCGAGGGTGAGCGCATGACGCCGCTTGTAAAGGTGCCCGAAGCGGGTACGCTGGTGTTTGAGGGCAGCTGCGGCAGCGGCACGCTGGCCAGCGCCATCGCCCTGAGCCGGGGCTGTGACGGAGACTTCTCCGTTGCCCTGCGGCAGCCGGCGGGAACGGTGTATGCGTCTGTTACAAGACAAGCAAGCGCCGTCACCGCGGCATCCATCGGCGGCTCGGTAGCGCTGGAAGCGCCCATCACAGTCGCGATCTGAAAAAACGCATCCTCCGGGGTGCGTTTTTTTGTTGTACAATCGGTGCCAAAGAGGTATAATGAACGGAGCAATACTGTGCCGGATGGAGGAGTATAACATGACGTTGCATGAATATATAGAGGACATGCGCGGCAAGCGCATAGCAATCATCGGCATCGGCGTCAGCAACACGCCGCTGCTGAAGTTGTTTGCGGCAGAAGGGCTGCGCGTTGCTGCCTGCGATAAGCGTACCCGTGAGCAGATGGGCGAACAGGCGGAGCATCTGGAGCAGTTGGGCTGCGAGCTGCACCTGGGTCCGGATTATTTGAAGGATCTGGAGGCAGACGTGATCTTCCGCACACCGGGGCTGCGCCCGGATGTGCCGGAGCTATCGGCCTGTGTTCAAAAAGGCGCCGTTTTGACCAGTGAAATGGAGGTTTTCTTCCGGATCTGCCCGTGTCCGATCATCGCCGTCACCGGCTCTGACGGCAAGACGACGACCACCACCATCATTGCCGAGCTGCTGAAAAAGGCTGGAAAGCGTGTGTGGGTGGGCGGCAACATCGGCCACCCGCTGCTGTGCGAGGCGGACGGAATGCTGAGCACGGATTTTGCGGTGTTGGAGCTGTCCAGCTTCCAGCTGATGACCATGACACAGAGTCCGCACATTGCGGTCGTCACCAATCTGGCGCCCAACCATCTGGATGTGCACCGGGACATGGCGGAGTATGTGGCGGCCAAGGAGAATATTTTTACCCATCAGAGCCGGGAGGATATTGCCATTTTCAATGCGGACAATGCCATCACAGCGGAGCAGTCCACCCGCGCGCCCGGCCGCGCCCGGCTCTTCAGCAGGCAGGGTGAGGTTGCCGACGGCGTGTTCCTGCGGGGCGAGGACGTTGTCTGCCGCAGCGGCGGTCATGAGCGCATCGTGATGACCACGAGGGACATCAAGCTCCCCGGTGTACACAATGTGGAGAATTATATGGCGGCCATCGCCGCCGTGGACGGCCTGGTGCCGGACCAGGTCATCCGGACCTTTGCCCGGGAATTCGGCGGTGTGGAGCACCGCATCGAGCTGGTACGAACCTATAAGGGCGTGCGGTATTATAATGACTCCATTGCCTCCAGTCCCTCCCGTGCCATCGCGGGGCTGCGGTCGTTCAGCGAGAAGGTAATCATGATCGCCGGCGGCTATGACAAACACATTCCCTTTGATGTGCTGGGGCCGGAGATCGTGGCGCATGTGAAGTTGCTGGTGCTCTGCGGTGCCACAGCGGATAAAATACGCGCCGCCGTGGAGAATGCGTCGGGGTACCGGCCCGGCCACCCGGAGATCATCGATGCCGCGCCTCTGGCAGCGGCGGTGCAGGCCGCCCGCGATCGGGCACAGCCCGGTGATGTGGTGACGCTGTCGCCGGCCTGTGCATCTTTTGACCAATTCAAGAACTTTGCCGAGCGCGGCGACTTTTTCAAAGCCATCGTGAACGGCTGGGAGGAATGAGGAAAAGCCGTGGTGTCATAGACTTCCGTAGTAAGCGCGTCATACAGCGCGTCTATGGGAGGTGACGGCATGGGCCGGCTGCGGTATATACGATTGACCCGGCGGCAGCGGGTGCGTGTGTGGCTGGCGATCATCCTGCTGGCGCTGACGGCGCTGCTGGCGGCGATCCTGCTGCACCTGCGGCCCATGCTGGAAAATCTGGCAACAGCCCGGTGCGCCAATACTGTCAGCCGCATCGTGGTGGCGGCGGTGAACGACGCCGTGGAAAACGGCTGGATGGAATACGACCGGCTGGTAAAGTTCGACAAGGACAGCGACGGCCGCGTGACGGCGCTGAGCAGCAATATGGCGGAGTTCAACCGCCTGCAGACCGCGGTGGCGGATGACGTACTGGCGCGGCTGAGTCAGGTATCCGCCAGTGAACTGGCGGTGCCGCTGGGCACACTGACCGGTTCGCCGTTGCTGGCGGGCCGGGGGCCGAAGCTGACGGTAAAAATGGAGACCATCGGCACGGCTACCGCCAAATTCCGGGATAAATTCACGGCGGCGGGCATCAACCAGACAAAGCACCAGATCCTGCTGGATGTGGACGTACGCGTGAGTATCCTGCTGCCGGGGATCACCACCTACACAAAAGTGAGCAACGAGATATCCGTGGCGGAGACGGTGATCGTGGGCGGCGTGCCCCAGACATACACCTATTTCAGCACCACGGAGGATAAGATCGAGGATTACGCCGACGAGTACATTATGAACAATGGATGAGGGCTTGGATATGGACTATCGCAAGGAGATACAGGAGCTGCGCCGCACGCTGACGGAGAACGGATACCTCTACTACGTGCTGGATGCGCCCACCATGTCGGATTATGAATATGACCATCTGCTGCGGCGGCTGGAGGACTTGGAGGCGGCGCATCCGGAGGAGATCACGCCGGATTCTCCCACCCAGCGGGTGGGCGGACAGACGCTGACGGAGTTTCAGCAGGTGACCCACGCCGTGCCGCTGGAAAGCCTGCAGGATATGTTCGACGACGAGGAGGTCTGCCGCTTCCTGGAGAAGATACCCCTGGAGCACCCCGCCTACAGCGTGGAACCGAAGGTGGACGGCCTCTCCGTGGCTCTGGAATACCGTGACGGCGTGTTCGTCCGCGGTGCCACCCGGGGTGACGGACGGGTGGGGGAGGACGTGACTGAAAATCTGCGGACGATCCGGTCTATCCCCATGACTCTGCCGGAGAAGCTGCCCCGCCTTATCGTGCGGGGCGAGGTGTACATGGCCCGCAGTGTGTTTGAGGAGATCAACGCCCGGCGTGAGATCGAGGGCAAGCCACTGATGGCCAATCCCCGCAACGCCGCCGCCGGCTCCCTGCGGCAGCTGGACCCCAAGATCGCCGCCCAGCGGCGGCTGGACATCGCGGTCTTTAATTTGCAGCTGGCGGAGGGCCGGGAATTTTCCACCCACACAGAGACGATCGACTATCTGGCCAGCCAGCATTTCAAGGTGATCCCCCACAAGCGGCTGTCCGCGCCGTCGGACATCCTGGCGGAGATCGCGGCGCTGGGCGATGGCCGTGAGCAGTTTCCTTTCGATATCGACGGTGCGGTGGTGAAGCTGGACGACCTGCATGACCGCGAGGTCATCGGTAGTACGGCAAAGTTCCCCAAATGGGCCATTGCATACAAATATCCACCGGAGGTCAAGCCATCGGTAGTGAAGGATATCGTGGTACAGGTGGGCCGCACCGGTGTGCTGACGCCCAAGGCGGAGCTGGAGCCGGTACGGCTGGCGGGTACGACGGTCGCCTTTGCCACGCTGCATAACCAGGATTATATTACCCAGAAGGATATCCGGGTGGGGGATACGGTGTTGGTGCGGAAGGCCGGCGAGATCATCCCGGAGATCGTTGAGGTGGTGGCGGACAAGCGTCCCGCCGGGACGAAGCCCTATACCCTGCCCGAGACGTGCCCCGTGTGCGGCGCACCGGTGGTGCGGGACGAGGACGGCGCGGCGCTGCGCTGCACCGGCGCGGAGTGCCCCGCCCAGCTGCTGCGGTACCTGACCCACTTTGCCAGCAGGGGCGCTATGGACATTGACGGGCTGGGACCTGCGGTGATGCAGCAGCTGATCGACAGCGGACTTGTCCGGACCGCCGCGGACCTGTACAGCCTGACGCCGAAGCAGCTGGAGCCGCTGGAGCGCATGGGCAAAAAATCGGCGCAGAATGCGGTGGACGCTATCGCCAGAAGCCGGGACAACGACCTGTGGCGGCTCATCAACGCGCTGGGCATACGGCAGGGGGGGGAGAAGGCTGCCAAGACGCTGGCGCAGCGGTTCGGCACTATGGACGCACTGGCAGCGGCTCCGGAGGAGGAGCTGACTGCCGTGGACGACGTGGGCCCTATTACCGCGCGGTATCTCTGCCAGTGGATGAAAAGCCCCCAGTCCCGCGATCTGCTGGCGCGGCTGAAGGCCGTCGGCGTCAATATGACCTGTAAAGAGAAAACGGTTGACAGTCGTTTTGCCGGAATGACTTTTGTGCTGACAGGCACGCTGGAAAAGTTTACCCGTGACGCGGCGGCGGAGATGATCGAAAAGCGGGGCGGCAAGGCCGCCGGCTCCGTGTCAAAAAAGACCACCTATGTGGTGGCCGGAGAAAATGCCGGCAGCAAGCTGCAAAAAGCAGAGGCACTGGGCATTCCCGTGCTGACGGAGGACGAATTTTTAGCACTTCTGGACTGAGGAGGCAATCAATATGGCAGTGAATACGGATAAGACATTGCAGCATCAGTTGATCTACAGCGTGTTCGTGCGAAACCACACACCGGAGGGCACCTTCCGTGCGCTGGAACGTGATCTGGACCGATTGAGCGCCTTGGGTACGGATATCGTATGGCTGATGCCTATCCATCCTATTGGCGAAGTGGGCCGCAAGGGCACGCTGGGCAGTCCCTACGCCATCCGTGACTACCGGGGCGTGAACCCGGAGTACGGCACCGTGGAGGATTTCCGCCATCTGGTGGACGCCATCCACGTCCGGGGTATGAAGTGCATCATCGACGTCGTCTACAACCACACATCGCCGGACTCGGTGCTGGCCCAGACCCACCCGGAGTGGTTTTTCCACGATGAGCAGGGCCGGCCCAGCCGCCATGTGGCGGATTGGTGGGATGTAGTAGATCTGGATTATACCCACAAGGAACTGTGGCGCTACCAGATCGATACGCTGAAAATGTGGGCGGAGATCGTGGACGGCTTCCGCTGCGATGTGGCCAGCAGCGTGCCCCTGGACTTCTGGGCCCGGGCGCGGCAGGAGGTGGAAGCGGTCCGCCCCGGCTGCATTTGGCTGGCGGAGAGCGTACACGGCGCCCATGTGCTGGGTCTGCGGAAGCAGGGTGCCTATTGCGCCACGGATACGGAGCTGTACCGGGCCTTCGACATGACCTACGATTACGATATCTGGCCGTGGTTTGAAGGGTATCTATCCGGTAAAAACAGCCTGCGGCAGTACATCGATATGCTGAACTACCAGGAGCTGACATATCCCGCGGGCTTTATCAAGATGCGCTGCGGCGAGAACCACGACACGCCGCGTCTGGCTCACTGGGTACAGGACGAATGGCGGCTGCGGCACTGGCTGGCATTTTTGTACTTCTGCCGTGGCAGCATGCTGCTGTACGGCGGCACGGAGTTCGCACCGCAGCATCAGGTGGGGCTGTTCGACGCCGAGGATAATTTCGGCGACAAGCGAGCCGACTTACAGGGCTTCCTGCGCCGCTGCAAGGACATGAAAACGTCCCTGCCGCTGGACGGCGCGGTGTGGTACGAGGTCAGCGGCGGCGCTGTCATCGGGCACTACAAGTCCCCGGCGGGGGAGCGCACCGGTGTATTTGATCTGTCCGGCTGCGGCGGCCGCGTACCGGTGGAGTTACCCGACGGCGTGTACAAAAATCAACTGGGCGGTGATTTGACCGTCACCGATGGGCAGGTCGATATCAGCGGCGAGCCGATGGTCATCTGAGTTGTACTTTTCACCAAAACAGAGAGCGATTTTGTAGCAGTTGTTACAGAATCGCTCCCTTTGCATTGATTATTTAAAGCGTGAATGGTATAATTAACACTGTTTTAATGCGCCCGCCCGAAAAGCGGGATACTTCTATGTTTATAGAGGAGGAAAGAAAAGAATGAGCAAGATCATGAAGATCTGCGACGGCAACGAAGCGGCGGCGTATGTGGCATACGCCTTCTCCGAGGTCGCAGCCATCTACCCCATCACCCCGTCCAGCCCCATGGCGGAGCACGCCGATGCGTGGTCGGCCAACGGCAGGAAAAACATCTTCGGCCAGCCGGTGCGTCTGGTGGAGATGCAGTCCGAGG
>ENA-ORNP01002119-ORNP01002119.1-human-gut-metagenome-genome-assembly--contig:-NODE-2119-length-17465-cov-2.751637_pt1 | contig 17465 bp, 4 predicted proteins | sample MGYA00242119_ERZ509030 | MGnify/ENA primary metagenome ERZ509030 (study PRJEB26280, sample SAMEA2338708) | human gut metagenome | biome: human gut; feature: human-associated habitat; material: faeces... | reverse complement strand
CCAAAAATCTTCCGCGCTTTTTTCTCCCTCGCCTTTGGTATTGACAATAAGGGTAATGCCATTATGGAATTTAATTCAGCTAACACAGCATTTGAAAATACTCAGGTAAAAGGTTTTAGAACATTCTTAAAAATTGACGGAGAATATTATGAGCCATTTTTCACTTATGAAAAAGAAGCAAAACGTCAGATGAGAATGAATAAGAACAGTTTTAAGATAATTGAAACAAACGAAAAGTATGGAATAGAAGTTACAGTTAATTACTATGTTTTACCAAATGAAAGCATAGGAGCACTTGTAAGACAGGTATCTGTAAAGAACATCGGAGACAGTGCTAAAGAAGTTCAGGTAATTGACGGCCTTCCAAAAATTATTACATATGGTATCGCTAACGGCGAGTTTAAAGAAATGTCAAACTTATTTAAGAGTTGGGCAGATATTAGAAATCTTGAAAACAAGGTTCCATATTATACACTTAGAGCATCAACAAAGGATTCAGCAGAAGTATCTGATGTTGAGGGTGGATATTACTATTTAACAGTAAGAGACGGAAAGTTACAGGATGTAATCTATGATGTAGATACAGTATTTGGATATGATTTATCATTAATGACACCTGTTAACTTTATTGATGGTTCAATTGAAGGTGTTCTTTCTAAAGAACAGTGCTTTGCTAACAAGGTTCCATGTGGATTTACTCCATTTAAGGAAGTTGTTGAACCAGGCAAGGAATTAGCTTTTGACACAATGATGGGCTTTGCAGGTTCAACAGAACAGATTAATGCAAAACTTGATACATTCTGTGGAAAGGATTACCTTGCAAATAAATTTGTAGAAGCAGAAGAATTGGTAGACAGTTTTACATCTGATGTTAAGACACATACAGCAGCAGGAAAGTTTGACCAATACATTGAACAGTGTTACTTAGACAACTTCTTAAGAGGTGGTTATCCATATGTACTTAACAAAGATGGAAACAAGTCTATTATACATTTATTTAGCCGTAAACACGGTGATCCTGAAAGAGATTACAACTTCTTCTCAATTGCCGCTGAATATTATTCACAGGGTAATGGTAATTTCCGTGATGTTTCACAGAACAGAAGAAATGACGTATTCTTTAATAAGGACGTTGGAGAATTTAATGTTAAAACATTCTTTAGCTTAATTCAGGCTGACGGATACAACCCATTAGAGGTTCGTCCAAGTCTCTTCAATATAAAAGAAGGAAAAGAAGATGAAGTTAAGGCATATGTAGCTGATAGCATTTCAGGTGATGCTACAGCAATTCAGAACATTGTTGCAGGTAAATTTACACCGGGACAGATTTCTAATACTATTGCAAAACTTCAGTTAGAATTAAAAGTAGATGATGGTGACTTTATCGCAAACATTCTTAATGATTGCGACCAGAACATTGAAGCAGGTTTTGCTGAAGGCTACTGGAGTGACCATTGGGATTACAACATGGATTTAGTAGATAACTACTTATCTATTTTCCCAGACAAATTAGATGAATTAGTATTTAAGGATAATACATACAAGTTCTATGATAGCGTAGCTTATGTTGTTCCTAGATCAGAAAAATATGTAATCAACAAGAAGGGTGCTGTTCGTCAGTATGGTATGGAAGTTGAAGATGAGGCTAAACTTGCAAGACCAGGATTTAACAAGTGGGCGACTAACTGGTTAAAGACTCCTGATGAAAAGATTTATAACACAACTCTTGCAGTTAAAATGATTACATTGGCACTTAGCAAATTCGCACAGTTAGATGTGGATGGTATGGGTGTTGAAATGGAAGGTGGAAAGCCGGGATGGAATGATGCCATGAACGGACTTCCTGGATTATTTGGTTCAGGTACACCTGAAACATTTGAATTAAAGAGATTAATCAAGTTTATTACTGATAACTTTAATGGTAGCGAAACAGTTGTTATGCCTGCTGAAATTGCAAAATACTTAGATGATGTTAAGGCAGTTTTAGACAAGTACAACAACGGACAGGTTTCAGACTTTGAATACTGGGATGAAGTTGCTACTATCAGAGAAAACTACAGAGAAAGCGTTAAGTTATACTTAAGCGGTGAAGAAACAGAAGTTTCAAAAGACTATATCAATGAAGTATTCAGCGCTTTTGCAGCTAAGATTGATAAGGGTATCGAAAAGGCAGTTGAAATGGGAAATGGTCTTGTTCCAACATACTTTACACATGAAGCAGTTGATTTCGAACCTGTAGTTGATGAAAATGGAAATCCTGTAATGAGCCATTATGGATTACAGAAAGCAGTTGTAAAAGAATTTAAGACAGTTGCTCTTCCATATTTCCTTGAAGGACCTGCAAGAATGATGGGAAATGTAAATGAAGAAACAGCTAGAGAAATGTACAACAATGTTAAGAAGACAGGTCTTTATGATGAAAAATTAGCAATGTACAAAACATCAGCATCTATTGAAGGATGTTCAATGGAAGCAGGACGTTGTAGAGCATTTACACCTGGATGGCAGGAAAGAGAAAACGTATTCCTTCATATGGAATATAAGTACATTCTCTCAATGATTAGAGCAGGAATTTGCCCTGAATTCTATGATACAATTACAAGAGCACTTATTCCATTCCTTGATCCAAATATGTATGGAAGAAGTACACTTGAAAATTCGTCATTTATAGCTTCAAGCGTAAATCCAAATCCGGACATTCATGGTAGAGGATTTGTAGCAAGACTTTCAGGTTCAACAACAGAAATGCTTTCAATCTGGATTGAAATGTTTATGGGGGGAAAAGTATTTACATATGAAGATGGCAAGCTTGTTCTTAACTTTACACCAAAGCTTTCAAACTGGTTATTTGATGAAGGAAAGGTAACATTCAGATTACTTTCATCTTGTGACATTACTTATGTAAATGAAACAGGCAAGAATACATTTGGCGACGACGCAGCAGTTGTAGACAGAGTTGAAATTAATGGAGAAACAGTTTCAACAGAAAACAAGATTGTTGGAGAAATGGCTGAAGCAGTTAGAGATGGTAAAATAAATAATATTACAGTTTATTTTAAATAAAAATTGCAACTTTAAAGGAAACTTTTAAAAACAGTTTCAAGAAAAGCCCCGGCTACTATGTAGTCAGGGCTTTTCTTCTGAAAACAAAATACCTGAAACGTTTCAATTTCTTATTGTAACTGAATATATTATCTGCTATTATTGTATTAAAGCAGAGGCTTAACTTAAATTTAGTAAAAGGAAAGTTAGGAGAATTAAATGAGTGAATTAAAGTATTTAGATAAGAGGGGAACATTTACATTAGACAATCCGGATCTTACAAGTTATATGTATTTTCCATTGGCTAATGAAGCAGGAATGATGAGTGCTATTACACCTGACTTAGGTGGAGATATTAAGCTGGACCAGAATACATTTTTATTGGAACCGGTAAGCAGTGAAAACTTACATAATAACAAGTCAACAAGAAATTTTTGGGTTTATGTTGATGGAAAAGGTGCCTGGTCAGCCACAGGACGTTCTGCTAAGCAGCAGGCTAAGCTTTTTGATGATGACAAGGAGCAGGTAAAGCTTACAGCAGGTATTATGTGGCATAAGGTTGAAAGACAGACCGATGAAATGGGATTAAAAGCAGAATTAACTACTTTTGTACCATATACACAGGACAAGGTTGAGCTAACAAAAGTAACAATCACAAATACTGCAGATACAACACAGAAGATTACATCAACAGTTGCAATTCCAATGTATGCACGTTCTGCATCAAATATTAGAGACCACAGGCATGTAACATCATTACTTCACAGAACGTTTACTATTAAAGACGGTATTATGATTTATCCGACTCTTACATTTGATGAAAGAGGACATAACAAGAATACTGTTTTCTATGGTGCCCTTGCAAAGGAAATGATTAACGGAAAAATGGAGTCACCATTTAGCTTCTGTCCTGTAACAGAGGAGTTTATTGGCGAGGGTGGAAATTTTGAAAACCCATATTATGTTGCAAAGAATAAGCCACTTCCATATACAGAGGGACAGGAAGTAGACGGTTACGAAACAGTTGCAGCTATTCGTTTTAATGATTGTGAATTAAAGCCGGGAGAATCAAGAAGTTATGTTATAGCTTTAGAATATGGTACTTCTAAGGAAGAGCTTGAAAGTATTGGAAATAAATATATTGACGTAGATGTTTTTGATAAATATTTAGAAGAGACAAAGAATTACTGGCAGGATAAGATTAACGTAAGTTATAATTCAGCAGACAAGAATTTTGATAACTGGATGCATGGGGTTAACTTCCAGCCAATGCTTAGAAGAATTTACGGATGTTCATTCCTTCCACATCATGATTACGGAAAAGGCGGTCGTGGATGGAGAGACCTTTGGCAAGACTGTCTTGCACTTCTTATTATGGAGCCTGAACAGGTTAGACAGATGCTTATTGATAACTTTGGCGGAGTAAGATTTGATGGAACAAATGCCACAATTATCGGTTCTAAGCAGGGAGAATTTATTGCGGACAGAAATAATATTACAAGAGTTTGGATGGACCATGGTGCTTGGCCATATCTTACAACAGAATTGTATATGCAGCAGACAGGTGATGTTGAATTTTTAGTTGAAGAAAACTCGTATTTTAAAGATCCGCAGGTTTGCCGTGGCGAAGAAAAAGATATGATTTGGAACGACGAACAGGGCAACAAACAGCTTGCAGAAAATAATGAAGTATATGCAGGAACAGTTCTTGAACATATGTTAATTCAGCATTTGACAGCATTCTATGATGTTGGTGAACATAATCATATAAGACTTCGTGGTGCTGACTGGAATGACGGACTTGACATGGCAGCTAAGCGTGGCGAAAGTGTTGCATTTACAGCTTTGTATGGCGGAAACCTTAAGAATCTTGCAAAAGACATTAAGGCTTATGCAGAAAAGACAGGCAATGAAACAGTACTTCTTGCAAAAGAATTACTTATATTGTTAAATGTAGACAAAACAGTATTTGACAGAATAGATGAAAAGAAACAGGTACTTGACGCATATTGCGAAACAGTAAAACATACAATCAGTGGTGAAAAAGTTAACGTAAGATGTGATGAACTTTGCAGTATTCTTGACAGTATGGGTGACTGGATTGGAGAACATATCAGAACTACTGAATGGACAACTGACAAAGATGGAGATGGTTGGTTTAATGGTTACTATGATAATAGTGGGAATGCTGTTGAGGGAGATTTCCCTACAGGTATCAGAATGATGTTGACAGGTCAGGTATTTACAGTAATGGCTGACGTGGCAACAGACGAACAGGTTGTAGCAATTGCAAAATCAGCGGACAAGTATCTTTATGATGAAGCCATTGGCGGATACAGATTAAATACAGATTTTAAGGAAGTAAAAACAGACCTTGGAAGATTATTTGGTTTTGCTTTTGGCCACAAGGAGAACGGAGCAGTGTTCTCACATATGGCAACTATGTATGCTAACTCACTTTATCATAGAGGTTATGCAAAAGAAGGATATAAGGTTATAAACAGCTTATTTAAACATTGCGATAACTATTCAAAGAGTGGTATTTATCCGGGAATCCCTGAATATGTAAGTCAGAGAGGCCGTGGAATGTACCATTATCTTACAGGTGCGGCAAGCTGGATGCTTCTTACAGTTCTTAATGAAATGTACGGTGTAAAAGGTGAATATGGTGCCCTTAAATTAAAACCACAGCTTTTAAAAGAACAGTTTGAAAATGGTAAAGCTTCAGCAACATGTATGTTTAACGGTAAAAACATTACAGTTACATACAAAAATGACAAGGCACTTGATGTAGGACAGTATAGCGTTAAGGAAATCTATATTGACGGTAATAAATATGGCGATTGCGATACTGTATTAAAAGAGGATGTAATGAAGTTAAACGATACTGTAAATATAGTAGCTATACTTGATTAACAAATGTCTGTGGGAGGTTTTCTCCCTTAGATTATAAAATAAAGTTTTGCAAACAAAGGAAAGAGGTAAAATATGTTTGAATGGGGAAGGGCAATCTGTTATTCCGGGTATAGAAATGGACAAAGTCCAAAGACAGCCACATATCCTACTTATGAACAGATTAAAGAGGATTTGACATTGTTAAATGAATTAGGTTTCAAATATTTAAGAATGTACGATCCTATAAGATATGCAGAAGAAACATGCAAGGTTATAAGAGATTGTGGTTTTGATATGCAATTAATGTTAGGACCTGGATTAATATCGGAAGTTAACAATCCGGGATGTCCATGGAACAAGACTAATTATTCAGAAGAAGAATTAAAGCAGCGTGCAGAACGTAATGATAGAAATATTGATGAATTAATCAGAATAGCAAATGAGAACAGCGATGTAATTAATTCAGTTTCAGTTGGAAATGAAAACACACCACAGTGGGGTGAAAACAATGTTCCAATTGAACGTCTTATAAGTTTTGCAAGAAGACTTAAAGAGGGAACAGGCAAGCCTGTAACTTTCAATGAAGGTGTTTACGAATGGGAGCATTTAAAACAGTTAGCAGATGAACTTGACATAATTAGTATTCACTCGTATCCATTGTGGAATGGTAATACTGTAGAAGAAGCCCTTGAAGTAAATAAGACATGGTACAAAAAAGTTAAGGAATGGTATCCTGGCAAGCCTATAGTATTCTCAGAAGTAGGCTGGGCTACGGACTGTGCTGACTTTAAACAGATGAGAGAAGGCCAGGCTAACGAGGAAAATCAGAAGAAGTATTACGAAGAATTTTGGAAATGGAGCGACAGGGAACAGATTATTTCTTATATGTTTGAAGCTTTCGATGAGCCTTGGAAAGGTGGAAACAGACCTAATGAAGCAGAAAAACATTGGGGAATATTCAACGAAGACAGAACTCCAAAGCTAGTATTGAAAAAGTGAAAAAACAGAATTGAAATATTTTTATGAAGAAAAGAGCTTTAAAACAGGCTCTTTTTTCTTTTATATATAGAAAAATAATAAAAACGGTTTTTAAAATAAACAATGGTTAAATAGTGTCAAAAATGTAAAAAAAACTAAAGAAAATTGTGGAAAACATATATTTTTTGAGATTGAAAATGTAGCATATGTAAAAGTAATGTTATAAAAAAGGAACAAGTCACATATATAGCTTGTCAAAAATGCACAAATAAAAATACTTTTAAACGTTTCAGATTATTGAATTGCATAAGAGATTGTGATAAAATGCAATTATTGTTTTAAAGAAGAGAAATCTTTAAACAAAAGTAAGAAACTAAAAGGGGAAAGGAGACTTTAATATGAGTAAAAGTTTCAAGAAACTAGTGGCTATTGTAAGTGCTATTGCAATGGTTATCGCAGGTATTACAGTTCAGCCACAGACAGCAAATGCAGCAGAAGCCTTAGAGTGGTCAGAATTAACTGACGGATTAGGAAAAGCGACAATTAAAGATACTTCCACAGAAGAAGTACGCGGAGCAGAATACAAAGGCTTCGAGACAGACCGTTCATGGGGTGGAGATAGCAAATGGCAAGGACAAGCCAAAGTTAATGATGTAACAGTTGAAGCAGGACAGGCATATAAGGTATCATTAGATGTAAGTTCTACACCAGCTAAAAAAATTTTAGTCCAGACACTTTCAGGTGGAGAATATGTTGAAAAGGAATACGATACAACAGTAGGACATATTGAGCAGACATTTGTAGCAAATAATGATAAGGTAAATATTATTGTTGCTTTTGGTTCATTTAGTGATGATGAAGTTGGAACATATGATGTTTCAATTTCAAACCTTAAATTAGAGAAAACAGAAAAGTCAGAAGAACAGATTGAAAAGGAAAGAGTTGAAGCTTTATTAACTGGTGATAAAAACATTGCCAAAGGAAAGACAGCATTTTCAAATTCTGTGAAGGAAAAAGATTACCAGCCAGAAGAAGCTTTTGACGGAAATTTAGGTTTAAGATATGCAGCAGCATCATATGAGAGTGGCGTGACACTTGGAGTAGATTTGGGTAAGACATATAAAGTTTCAAGTGTTGCTTTCAAGTGGGAAAATGCATATGCAACAGAATATAACATTCAGGTTTCAAAAGATGGTAAAGCATATGACACAGTAAAAACTATGACAGCAGATAAAGCAGAAACAATAGAAGTGCCATTAGATGAAGCAGTTGAAGCAAGATATGTAAGAATTGAATGCGTTAAGAATGCTATTAATTATGGATATTCTCTTTGGGAAATGGGTGTATATGGAACAGAAGTAGCTGAAGTTGAAACAACTACAAATACACCAGTTGTAGAACCTGGAACAGGTGAAACAACAACACCAGCTAAGCAGGACGAAACAACAACACCGGCTAAGCAGGATGAAACAACAACACCAGCTAAGCAGGATGAAACAACAACACCAGCTAAGCAGAATGAAACAACAACACCAGCTAAGCAGAATGAAACAACAACAGTTGCACCAACAACTAAGGCTATTAGTACAACAGTAGCTCCAGCAACAGTTAAGAAAACAACAGTTAAGAAGACAACGGTTAAGGCAACAGCTAAGAAGTTATCTTCTAACAAGGTTAAACTTTCAGTTAAGAAAGTAGCAGGAGCAAGCAAATACGCTGTACAGATTTCAACAACAAAGAACTTCAAGAAAGTTGTTGCTAAGAAGACATCTAAGAAGGCAGTATTTACAGTTAAATCTAAGAAACTTAAAGGTAAGAAGAAACTCTATGTAAGAGTTAAAGTTTACAAGAAAGTTAACGGAAAGACAGTTGCAAGCCAGTGGTCAAAGGCAACTAAGATTAGATTAAAAAAATAAGATTACAGTAGGTAATCATAATTAAGTAAACAGAGGCTATGGATTAGTACTAGTAAGAGGTACTATTCCGTAGCTTCTTTTTTTGTTAATAAAAAAATTGAAATTCTATATATTAAAAATCACAAAAAGACAAAACAATACAGAAAAATCGAATTTGTCACAATAGTGATTTTTTGTATAAACAACAATAAAAATGAATATTTATATTAACTAATAAAAACAATTTTACTAATTTTACCTCATTAGGGCAAAGTTAACAAAACAAGGGTAAAAATAATACTCTAAACTCAGATTTTAATGTTAAATTTATATAAAGAATTAGGCATTTTGCTGAAAAGAAACTAAAACTTTTTTTAACATTGAGATAAAAAAAAGGCAATTTATAATATTAAGTATAATATTAGGGAATGGAGGAATATTATGCTAAAAAATATGAAAAAAGCATTGTCTTTAACCTTGGTTACGGCTATGGTAGTTACCATATGTCCTCAAGGACAACTTGTAAACATATCAGCGGCTGATAATACACCATATTGCATATCAGAAGGTAGACCTGTATATGTAAGTTCAGGTAAGAATGAAGACTATGCAGTAGATGGTGACACATCTACAAGATGGGAAAGTGATTACAAGAACAAAATAGAATGGATGTATGTGGACTTGGGAGCAAAAGCAGACCTTGACCATGTTTATCTGAAATGGGAAGCAGCTTATGCTAAGTCATATCAGATTCAGTTTTCTAACGATGAAGAGAACTGGACAACAGTTTACACAAAGGGTAACGGTTCAGGTTCAGAAGAAACTCCCGAAGAAACAGTTAAGCCGGGAGCTATGGCAATCAGTGTTGGAAGCAAGAAAAAAAAGGACAATGGTACAGTAAGTGCCGGCTTTTCATGGAGTGCAGTTTCAGGAGCAGTTACTTACAAGATTTTCGTTGAAAACAACGGTCAGGAAGAAGTAGCAACAGCACCTGATGGATTTACTTTCGATAAGGATTCAAGACTTGACCTTAATAATGAAGTTAAATTATTAGAAGGAACTCATAAGTACATTGTAAGAGCTTACAATTCTAAAGGTGAAGTTATTACAAGCGGTGAAGTTACAATCTCAGGTGATGTTACAGTTGAAGAAACAACTGAAGCACCAACTAATTCAGGTGAAACAACACCGGTTGTAGATGATAAGGAACAGACAATTGATTTAACTAAGATTATTGATAACAAAGAAGGCAGACAGGCAAGATACGTTAGAGTATTAATGACAGAAAAGGCTTTACCGGCTTATGGATATTCATTATATGAATTTCAGGTTTATGGTACAAACGGCGTGGTTGAAAGACCTGTTGACTATGGTGAAAACCTTGCTTTAAATAAGCCTGTTAAATCAAAATCAAATATAGTTAAAAGTGGAGACACTGAAAAAGAAGTAAACACTCGTGATGAATGGTGGATGTATGACAGTGATGGAAATCTTAGAGAGGATGCGTATAACAATGTAAAACCTGAAAATGCAGTAGACGGAAATACAAAATCATCATTTACGTCATATCAGGGTGATGACCAGTGGATTTATGTAGACCTTCAGAAGGAATACACAATCGGTAGAGTTGTTGTTAACTTTAACAGCGATGCTGCAAAGATGTATGACATTCAGGTTTCAAGTGATGCTAAGACATGGACAACAGTTCATAGAAATCTTAGAGGATACGCTAATATGATTGATGATGTTACCATGTATCAAAAGAATGTCAGATATGTAAGAATCATAGGCTATACTAAGGTTGAAAGCGGTAGTGGTGTAGGAATTAACGAATTAAGTGTTTATGAATACAGAGAAGGCGATAGTAAGGAAAACGAAACAATCGCTCCACTTCCAACAAGACAGGTTATTAACAACAAGAATGGTAAAGGTTCATATGTTTCAGGTGAAATGTATAAGGAAAAGAACAAGTTACCAACATTTGTTAATGAAGAAACTATAAAGACACCAATCGATTCAAACAGCTGGTGGTCATCAGCAATGGTTCAGACATTTAGTAACTTACTTTGTTCAACACCATTAAAGGCTAAGTTCTCAACTAAGGGACTTGGAGTTTTGCTTGCAACAGCAGGATGGGTTGGAACAAGAAAGGAAACTGACCTTGGAACAGACCAGTCTACTGAAACAGGAATTGACTTCTATGTATTACCTGAAAAATACAACTCTAAAAAGGGTTATGACAGAGTAGAAAGCTATGGTGATTACTCAGTACAGTTAGGTTTAATGGACAACAGTGGAATGCAGATGAAGTCAACTGTAGTTAAGGGTTCACCTTACATTTTCAGTGAGTTCTGTGATAACACAACATTTTTCATTAACTCATCATCAATTACAGAATTTTTTGATGGCAATGGAAATAGCATTTTAGCTAAAGAAGGGGACACAATTACAACAGACCACATTGGTTTTAAGTCAATGGATGATGAAAATACTAAGGCTAAAAACGATGGCTCTTATTATTGTATGAACGTACCTGAAGGAACAATATTTAAGGTAATGGTTGCAGGTTCAAGATATAACGTTAAGGTGACATTCCCTTCAAAAAATGAAAATTATATGTCACTTGCAGCTATGACAAAGAAAGGTGACATTGACCGGTATTATAAACATGGTTACGCATTTGTAACAAACACACACGTTGGCTACACATTTGATCAGGCTAACAATAAGGTTGTAACAACATATACAGCTACAACTAAGACTATGAGAAAGGAATTCTCAAATGAAACAATGCATTGTTTATTCCCACACCAGTGGAAATATTCATCAGATGCAGATAACCCGGATGCAACATATTACTCAATTCGTGGTGACATGAAATCTATCTGGGCTAATGAATACAAGACAACACAGCAGTTCTCAGGTTTACTTCCAACATTTACAAAGCCTGACAGCAGCATGTTTAATACAACTGAAATGGTTGAATACCTTAACCAGGTAGTAGCATCTAAGATTAACACAGCACCTGTTGCTGATGCTTACTGGGAAGGTAAGAATGTTCACCCACTTGCAATCAGCGCTCTTATGGCTGACCAGTTAGGTGAAACAGAAATTAGAGAAAAATTATTAAAGAAATTAAAGAGCATTATGGTTGACTGGTTCACATATGACGGTGAAGATGATGACTGTTACTTAATCTACAATAAGGATTGGGGAACACTTTATTATCCTGAAAGTTCATTTGGTGCCAACGCAGCAATCTGCGACCACCACTTTACATATGGATACTTTATGTTTGGTGCAGCAGTACTTGCTACATACGACAAGCAGTTCTACAACGATTACAAAGATATGATTGAACTTCTTGTAAGGGATTACGCAGATCCTAAGGAACCTGAAGATGATGGCAATATGTTCTGTAAGTTTAGAGCATTTGACCAGTATTCAGGACACTCATGGGCAGGCGGATATGCAGACAGCGATTCAGGTAACAACCAGGAATCAGCTTCAGAAGCATTGTTCAGCTGGGTAGGTATGTATCTCTGGGGTGAAGTATCACAGAATAGCACTTACATTGATGCCGGAGCTTACGGCTTCACAACAGAAATGGAAGCGATTGAGCAGTACTGGTTCGACTATGATGAAACTAACTGGTTAGGTGATCATCCTGACAGAGCAGCAGATCAGGCTTATGATTATCCGTTCCAGGGAACAGGTCAGATTTATGGCGCTTCAATGGGATATGGAACATATTTTGGTGGACAGCCTGTTTATGTATACGGTATCCAGTGGTTACCTATTTCTGAATACCTTACAAACTATGGTATGAATCAGGAAAAATGTGCCAAGATATATCAGGGATTAGTAGATGATACTAATTATGCAATAAACATAGAAAAGAAATTATTTGATCAGGATTTGGCAAACGGAGTTAGTGCAGATGATTCATGGCACAATCCGGACAAGTATGTAACACCTGATAACGGATGGCAGCATATTACATGGCCATTCCTTTCACAGACTAATGCACAGAGTGCATATGACAAGTTTGAAGCTAACGTAACAAATGTACAGGTTGAAGATAGAGCTAATACATTATGGTTTATTTCAGCAATGGATCAGTTAGGCTACAGAACAAATGATTACATGGTAACAGGCAACATTACAGGTTCTGTATATCGTAAGGATACAAACGGCAAGACAGTATACACAGCAGAAGTTTGGAATGCTACAGACAAGACACAGACAGTAGCAATTAAAGATAAGTTTGGAAAACAGATTGGTAAAGCTAACATTGGTGCAAAGGCATTTGTAAGCTTTAACATTGACACAGAAAAACAGTTTGAATTAACTCAGGCAGCAACACCTACAGTTAAGGCTACAGCTTTAGCAACAGGAAAAGTTACAGAAGATGTAACAGGAAAAGTAACATTTGATGATACACAGTTAGTTGAATTATCATGCTCAGATGCAGATGCTAAGATTTACTACACAACAGATGGTACAATTCCAACAACAGAATCAAAAGAATACACAGGAAAGATTTTGATTTCAAGCAACACTACATTAAAGGCAGTTGCAGTTAAGGATGGATATCTTGATTCAACATATTCAGCAACAGTATTTGAAATTGCCGGGGATACAGTAAGCAGTAGTGCTAATTTAGGACTTAAGAAGAAAGCAACAGCATCTTCATCAAAGGGTGCAAATACAGCCGATATGGCTTTCGATGGTACAACAGACACAAGATGGCAGGCCGACAATGAAGCAGATGATGAATGGATTCAGGTAGATCTTGGTTCAGTACAGGCAGTTAACGCAGTTACAATTAACTGGGAAGCAGCTTATGCGGCAAAATACGAAATTCAGGTATCTACAGACGGAAAAGAATGGACAACAGTTGCTAAGGAAAATGGTATGGTTGGAGAAATCACATCAAGTTTTGCGGCAACAAAGGCAAGATACGTAAAGATGCAGGGTGTTTCAAGAGGAACTCAGTATGGTTACTCAATTTATGAAATGCAGGTATTTGGTGCAGTACAGGCTAAGGCACCAACAATTACACCTGTAAGTGGAACTTATAAGGGAACACAGACAGTAACAATGTCAACAGCAGTAAAGGGTGCTGAAATTAAGTACACAACTGATGGAGCAACTCCAACAGAAGATTCAGCTACTTATGAAGGACCAATTACAGTAGACAAATCAGTAACAATTAAGGCTGTAACATATAGAAAGGGAATGTTATTATCAGATCCTGTTCAGTCAGATATTATTATTGAAGGAACAATTTCATTAAATAAGACAGAAGCAACAGTAGCAATTGGAAACAAGTTACAGCTTTCAGCAATAACAGACCAGCCAGTTACATTTAGCAGTGACAATGCAGGTATTGCCAAGGTAGATGATAACGGTTTAGTTGAAGGAGTTTCAAAGGGAACAGCTACAATTACAGCAAAAGCTGCAAACGGACAGAAAGCAACATGTAAGATTACAGTAACAGATCCTGTACATATTACATCAATTGAAATTGCTCCACAGAATCTTGAAATTAAGAATAAGACTTCAGAAACATTGAAGCTTACAATTAATCCAAGCAATACAACAGATGACACAACAGTTACATGGACATCAAAGGATGAAAAGATTGCAACAGTTAATGATGCAGGAACAGTAACAGCTAAGTCAGAGGGAACAACAACTATTACAGCTAAGATAGGTAAGTTTGAGGCAACATGTGAAGTGACAGTTTTACCTATAACTGTAGAAGAAATGGTTGCAGACGGACAATTTAACATTGGATTAGGTAAGAATGTTGTAGCACTTCCTAATAAGCAGAATGGTGAAGGCGGTAGCGAAAGCGACATTACAGATGGTAACTTTGAAGGCAAACATATTGCTACAGCATTTGCCACAACAGGAACAAGTTATACACTTGATTTAGGAGATGCTTATGACAGCGCAACTATTGATAAGTTAGTTGTAAAATACAAAGAAAACAATGGAGGAGATACTCCTGTTAACGGTTACGAAATCCAGTACTCAACTAACGGAGTTGATTTTGAAACAGTTAAAAAAGTAACAGGAGATTCTGTAAAGGATGCCTGCGAAAACAAGAATTGTGTAGATACTCAGGATATGACAGGAGTAACAGGCGCAGTAAGATACATTAGATTCTATTATCCTGAAGCATACACATGGGGTGTTCAGGTAAGAGAAATTGCAGCATTAAGTACAGACAAGAATGCTAAGAAGGCAGAATTACAGTACTGTGATGATCCTGCAGAAGTAACAGTAAAATCTGATAAGTATTGCCAGATTACATATACAATTAAAGCCGGTGAAAATCAGGATGATTACAAGTATATGGTATACTTAAACAACAACCTTGTAGGTGACAGAGTAACTGCAGGAACATATACAATTGATAACTTAGATGCAGGAACATATACAGTTAAGGTAGTTTCATATTACAACAAGTTAACATCTAAGGGCATCTCAAAGGAAGTTAAAGTAGATGACGGTTCATTAAAGGATTACATTAACACTGTAAGAAATATTTCAAAGGGAGCAAAGATAACTGTTGACAAGGTATACGAAGGTGAAGGAAACCAGGATGTATCATCATTAACAGATGGTATCGTATCAGATAACAACGGTGTTTGTGTTCACACAGAACATGGAGCACAGACGGCAACAATCAATATGGACCTTGGAGAAAATTATCCAATTTCTAATATTGAAGAATTTTTAATAGCATTTAAGGCAGACAATACATATGCTAAGACTTATACAGTTGAGTTTTCAGCAGATGGACAGAACTTCCAGGAAATGATTAATGTTAAGGATGCTAAGTACAAAGATGTTATGGAAAATAAGATTGACCCTTCAACATATAATTACGATACAGTAAGATATGTAAGAGTTAAACTTAACGATGGTAGTTACAGTTGGGGATATCAGATTTCAGAAGTAGCAATTATGGGAACAGACATTTATATGCCTGTTGAACCTGAAGGATTAGTTGTAGAAAGCCCAACTTATAATACTGTTACAGTAACATGGACAGGTGCAGATAACAGACAGACATATTGGGTTTACATTGATGGCAAGGTTAAGGATATGAACTTAGCATCAGCCGGAACATATACATACAACAATATTGATGCTGGAACACATATTGTTAAGGTAACATCAAGATTAAATGGAATTGAATCAAAGGGTGTAACAAAAGAAGTTGTAGTAGCTAATCAGCCAACAACAACACCTGAACTTACAACAACAACTAAACCGACACCAACAACAGCTAAACCTAGTGAAACAACAACTCAGGCACCTACTATAAACCCTAGTGGAACGACTGAGGTAACAACAAAACCTGGAGAAACAACACAGGCAACAACAACTAAGTCAGGTGAAAATACATCAGACATTGGTAATGGTGGCAACACAACTGTAGCACCAAGTGCTTCAAGTGATATTAATGTAAAAGTTGGCAAGACTAAAGTAACAAAGGCAACAAAGAAGAAGAGAACAACTAAAGCAAAGATTTCATTAAAGAAGGTTGCAGGTGCTAAGGGCTATGAAGTAAGAGTTTCAACAACTAAGAAGTTTAAGGCTAAGAGGACTATTACAAAGGTATTCAAACGTAATAAGCTTACATTTAAGAAACTTAAGAAGAACAAGAAGTACTATGTACAGGCAAGAGCATTCACAGTAATCAATGGAAAAAAGAAGTATGGTCCATGGAGTGCTAAGAAGAAAATGAAACTTACAAAGTAAAATGTAAAATCATTATAAAAGAAAAAGGCTATCCACTAATGTGAGGTGACCCCAAAAAGTTAGACTTTTTACGAGACGACTTCGGTCGTCTCGTTTTTTCTTTTATGCAGTAAGGAGATGGAGCATGTATTGAACAGGACTCATCCATCCTAATTTTTCTTTTATTCGTTTTTGCTTCGACCTAGCCATAAAAATACCGACCTCCAATCGTTAGATTTTTAGGTCTAACTTTTTGGGGTCGATACAATTTATAGCTATCAGGTATGCTTTTAATTTATTCTCCGAGGAAATTTTTCACATTTCCAATATGTTTCAGCCCTTCTTTGCGGCCAATGTCATATAGAGCCTGCAGTTTTTCAGGATCTCTTTCGGTGCGCCCGATTGTAACAGGATTCTCAGGTCTGATAATGTAGACAAGTCCTTTGCGTTCAAGTTCTTTTAGGTCATCTAATGTTTTGTTGTACATAATATGGCGGACTTCCAAGTCGTGTACAAGATTAGGATATTTCTTGCCCAACTTTAATCTGATTAACGGAAGCATTGAATTTTTCTTTTTTCTGTAGCCGTCATGTTGGGTAAGAATGACAATATTTTTCTCGTAGCCCATTTCCATAAACTTGTGAATTGGAATTGAATCTGAAATTCCACCGTCAAGCATTTTAAAACCGTCGATTTCTACAATGTTTGAAACCATTGGCATTGAAGCAGAAGCCCTAAACCATTTAATGTCCGTTGCATCGCCGTTAGGACAAAGATGATAAATAGGTTTTCCGGTTTCAACATCTGTAGTTACAACGTAGAAATCCATTGGATTCTTCTGATAAGTTTCCACGTCAAAAATATCAAGGCGGTTAGGAATCTGATTATAACAAA
>ENA-ORNP01002117-ORNP01002117.1-human-gut-metagenome-genome-assembly--contig:-NODE-2117-length-17486-cov-5.078825_pt1 | contig 17486 bp, 14 predicted proteins | sample MGYA00242119_ERZ509030 | MGnify/ENA primary metagenome ERZ509030 (study PRJEB26280, sample SAMEA2338708) | human gut metagenome | biome: human gut; feature: human-associated habitat; material: faeces... | reverse complement strand
TTCTTGCCCAGATGCATCCGGCAGAAGCGGATATTGTCATTGGAGTGCCGGATTCCGGAAATGCGGCTGCGATGGGATTTGCCCTGGAGTCAAATATTCCGTATGGTGTTGGTTTTATCAAGAATAGTTATGTGGGAAGAACGTTTATTAAACCCAAACAGTCTGCCCGTGAGTCCAGTGTAAACATTAAATTGAATGCCTTGAAAGAAGTGGTTAGTGGCAAGCGTGTTGTGATGGTCGATGATTCGATTGTGCGCGGTACGACGAGCGGCCACATTGTAAAAATGCTCAAAGATGCCGGAGCGACTGAGGTGCATGTAAGAATCAGTTCGCCGCCATTTTTGTTTCCATGCTATTTTGGAACCGACGTGCCAAGCTGCGACCAGCTGATTGCACATGACCACACGGTATCCCAGATTTGTGAGTTGATTGGAGCGGATTCGCTTGGTTACTTAGATGGCGAGAGACTGCCGGAATTGATTGAGGGAGACACCGGTTACTGTGATGCGTGCTTCTCCGGAAATTACCCGGTAGAGCCGCCAACCGAAGATATTCGTGGAAGTTTTGAACCGTAAATAGGTGTTAAGGAAAAGCCCTGGCACTATTTTATAAAAGGATAGAGAAAGGAAAGAAAGAATATGAGTACAGACAGATATGTAAGCCCGTTGTCGGAGAGATACGCCAGCAAAGAAATGCAGTTTATTTTCTCGCCGGATATGAAATTTCAGACTTGGAGAAAATTATGGATTGCATTAGCAGAAACCGAGAAAGAACTTGGCTTAAAGGATGCAGATGGAAATCCACGTATTACAGACGAGCAGATTGAGGAGTTAAAAGCACATGTGACAGATATTAATTATGATGTTGCAAAAGCTCGCGAAAAAGAGGTGCGCCACGACGTAATGAGCCATGTATATGCATATGGCAAACAGTGTCCAAAGGCAGCAGGAATCATTCATCTCGGAGCAACTTCCTGCTATGTTGGTGATAATACAGACGTCATTATCATGACCGAAGCACTTAAATTAGTAAAGAAAAAACTGGTGAATGTCATTTCCGTATTATCTGATTTTGCAATGAAATACAAAGACCTTCCGACGCTTGCATTTACTCATTTCCAGCCGGCACAGCCGACAACAGTTGGTAAGCGTGCAACGCTTTGGATTCAGGAACTTGTGATGGATTTGGAAGATTTGAATCACGTGCTGTCTCATATGAAACTTCTTGGTTCGAAAGGAACTACCGGTACACAGGCAAGTTTCCTTGAGCTGTTTGACGGTGATGAGAGCAAATGTAAAGAAGCGGACAAACTGATTGCAAAGAAAATGGGATTTGACGCATGCTTCCCTGTTTCCGGACAGACCTATTCCCGTAAATTGGATACTCGCGTAGTAAATATACTTGCCGGCATCGCAGCCAGCGCACATAAATTTTCAAACGATATCCGTCTTCTTCAGCATTTGAAAGAAGTGGAAGAGCCATTTGAAAAGAGCCAGATTGGTTCCTCTGCAATGGCATACAAGAGAAACCCAATGCGAAGCGAAAGAATTGCATCCCTGTCCCGCTATGTGATGATTGATGCCTTGAACCCGGCGATTACATCGGCAACTCAGTGGTTTGAGAGAACGCTCGATGATTCTGCAAATAAGCGTCTGAGCGTAGCAGAAGGCTTCCTCACAATCGACGGTATTTTGGATTTGTTCTTAAATGTAGCCGATGGACTTGTTGTTTACGATAAAGTAATTACAAAACGTCTCATGTCCGAACTTCCATTTATGGCAACCGAAAATATCATGATGGATGCCGTAAAAGCCGGCGGCAACCGTCAGGAACTGCATGAGAAGATTCGTGAGCTTTCCATGGAAGCAGGCAGAAATGTAAAAGAGCGCGGCTTAGACAATAACCTCTTAGAGTTGATTGCCGCAGACGATGCCTTCCCAATGACTTTGGAAGAATTGCAGAAGACCATGGACCCAAGCAAATACGTTGGTCGTGCACCAAGTCAGGTAAAAGAGTTTGTTGAAGACGTGGTCACACCAATTCTCGACGAAAACAAAGACTTGCTTGGAATTAAAGCAGAGATTAACTGCTAATTAAGGAAAGTAAATATTATGTAGACAAAGTTGGTGCTAGGACTGTTCTGTTGTCCCAGCACCATTTTTCTTTGTTTGTGGGTTTGCAGCAGTTGTGGAGCAATGGAGAAATCCGTTATATATAAGCATCAAAAGTCTTAGGCAACGCTAATCCGTTCAAAATTAAAAAAGAGTTGTACAAAATAGAAAACCACTTGCAAGCAAAGCAACCATAAAGTAGAAAATCTGGGAAAAGAGTTGTTTTGTCTGGGAAAATTCGATTGGAATTTTAACAAAACTCAGATTAAAGGAATAAGTTTGCGCTAAATGTTCGCTGTCAATTCCTTTGGATTCCAGTAATTCCGTAGAAAAACAAAAAAAGTCCCACCGAACACTTGACACAAACTGACACAAACACCCACTAGTTTCTTCCCCCATCTTATGATATAATCATACCAAATGACAAGGAGGTGGCGTTATGCCATTATTAAATAAAGAAAAAATGATGGATGGTTTTGGCAAGGCAGTTGACGCCGTGAATAATGCGGCAGACAAAGCCGGCAAGTACGCCAAAGAAAAAGAACTGGACAAGAAAATTGACCATGCCGCAGAGGTTGTCACCAAAGAGGCAAAAAAAGTTGGTAAAGAAATCAAGAGTGTATTTTCAAGCGAGAAAAAATAGAAGAAGAGGATTGTAAATTATGTGGATTGCAGATGGATGGAACGATTATGAAGTGTTAGATACTTCGGCGGGAGAAAAATTAGAGCGGTGGGGTGATTATATTCTTGTGCGCCCGGACCCGCAGGTGATTTGGAACACACCGCATAAAGTAAGAGAGTGGAAACAGAAAAACGGACATTACCACAGAAGCAATAAAGGCGGCGGACAGTGGGAATTTTTTGATTTGCCGGAGCAGTGGGAGATTTCCTATGGAAATCTCAAATTTCATTTGAAACCATTTCATTTTAAACATACCGGACTTTTCCCTGAGCAGGCGGTAAACTGGGAGTGGAGCGGAAATTTGATTCGCGAGGCAAAGAAGAAAAATCCGGGAAAAGAAATTAAGGTGCTGAATTTATTTGCATACACGGGTGGCGCGACAGTGGCATGCGCCGATGCGGGGGCAGCTGTGACACATGTGGACGCATCCAAAGGGATGGTTACATGGGCGAAAGAAAATGCGGCAGCGTCCGGGCTTGCCAATGCGCCGATTCGCTATCTGGTGGATGACTGCGTAAAATTTGTGGAGCGTGAAATTCGCCGGGGCAATCATTATGATGCGATTATTATGGACCCGCCTTCCTATGGAAGAGGTCCCAAAGGCGAGATTTGGAAAATAGAAGAAAAAATTTTCCCACTGGTACAGCTTTGCACGAAGGTACTTGCAGACAAGCCATTATTTTTCCTGATTAATTCTTATACAACAGGATTACAGCCGGCGGTGCTTTCTTATATGTTAAATTTGGAATTAAAAAGCCGTTTTGGCGGAACGGTTGAAGCAGATGAAATCGGATTGCCGGTGCGCGGTAAGCAGGGACTTGTTTTGCCGTGTGGCGCAAGCGGAAGATGGAGCCGTAAAGAGAGAGAGTAAGAGGAAGGGGTGAAGCGATGAAACTGATTCATTGTGCGGATTTGCATTTGGATTCAAGCATGACGACGCATTTGACAAAGGAAAAAGCAAAGGAGCGAAAAGCAGAATTACTCGCTTCTTTTAACCGGATGATGGAGTATGCCGACAAGGAAAATGTGTCGGCGGTTTTGATTGCGGGTGATTTGTTTGACCGGAAAAATATTTCGGCAACGGCACGCAATGCAGTTTATCATGCGATTTCGACACGCCCTGAGATGACATTTTATTATCTGAAAGGAAATCATGATGTGCGTCTTTTTTTGCCAAATGGCAAAGAATGTCCTGAAAATTTAAAATTGTTTGGTGAAGAGTGGACCGCTTATGTGCAGGCAGATGAGGGATGCCGTCTTGTGATTAGCGGCGTTGAGTTGTGTGAGGAAAATCATGCGCTGATAGCCAATTCGCTGACTTTAAACCGTGAGGATGTAAATATTGTGATGCTTCACGGACAGGAAGCGGAATACGCTGCACAGGACAAGGCGGAAGTCGTGCCGCTACGTGATTTGCGTGGCAAGGGCATTGATTATCTGGCACTTGGACATGTGCATGGTTATAAAAAGGAAACACTGGATAGCCGAGGTGAGTATTGCTATCCGGGGTGTTTAGAATGCCGTGGCTTTGATGAATATGGGGAGCATGGCTTTGTTCTTTTAGATGTGGATTTGGAAGAGAAAACCGTGGCGAGTGAATTTATCCCATTTGCCCTTAGAAACGGACATTATGTGGAAGTCGATGTGAGTGACTGCATGAGTACAGCTGAGATTATGGATGCCATCAACGAGACGGCAAAAAAAGAGCATCTGCCACATGAGGATTTTGTGAAATTTGTATTAGTTGGCGAGATGGCACTTGCCAGTGAAAAAGATTTGGATTATTTGAATCAATGGATTCAGGATGATTATTATACCGTGAAAGTGACGGACAAAACAAAAATCCGAATTGACTATGAAGATTATCAAAACGATGCGTCACTTCGCGGCGAGTTTGTTCGTCTGGTACAGGCGGATGAGAAACTTTCTGACGAGGAAAAGGCGCAGATGATTCAGTATGGCATACGAGCTTTGGAAGGGGAGGAAATCGAGTGAAATTATTACAGTGTAAAATAGAAAATTTCGGTAAATTAAGCGATGTCTCCTTTGACTTTTCAGAGGGTGTCAATACATTCTGCGAGGAAAACGGATGGGGAAAAAGTACGCTTGCGAATTTTATCCGAATTATGTTTTTTGGTTTTTTAAATGGTAATAAACAGGACAAACTGGTGAATGAAAGAAAGCGTTATTTCCCGTGGCAGAGTGCGAAAGGCGTGTATGGCGGAAGTGTTAAATTCGAAACAGAGGGAAAAAGTTATCAGCTAAACCGCGTGTTTGGGAAAAAAGACAAAGATGATATTTTTGAACTCTATGACCTTTCGACAAACCTTCCGTGCGAGGATTTTTCCGAGAATATCGGTGTTGAATTATTTGGTATTGATGCGGCATCCTTTGGCCGCACAGTATTTTTTTCACAGAAGGACTGCGAGTCTGCACCGACCGACGGGATTCATGCGAAACTTGGCAATCTGATTGAGCAGACGGATGATATCCACAATTTTCAAAGTGTGTATGACAAATTGAAAGATACCACGAATAAAATGACGCCAAAAAGAAAAACCGGTTCGCTGAACAGAGAAAAACGTGAAATCGAAGAAAGAGAGCAGAAACTTCGTGAAGAAGAAAGCATCCGGCAGGGGATTTTAGAGGCGGAAACTTATTACAAGCAGTGTGAAGAAAAAGAAAAAGAGCTTTCCGAGGTGATTGCTGCGGAGCAAAAGAAGCAGGAAAAACTTAGTAAGGCGATGGACTATGCGGTAAATAGAAAAGAGTATGACACACTTGTGTCTGCCAAAGAGCAGGCGGGAAAACAGTGGGAAGACAGTAAAAATGCATTTCCTTACGAGGATAAAATTCCTTCGATGGAGCAGATGGAAAAATGGCAGAAGCAAAGACGGGAGTGCGAACAGTTCCGTGAGCAGATGGTGAGAAATCAGCTGACTGGCGAGGAAAATGCACTTGTGTCCTCTGTCAAAGAACGGTTCGGACAGGAGATTCCGGAGGATGAAGCACTGCAGTCGATGGAGGAGGCTCTTACCGAATATGAATCGCTCAAACAGACCATTCGCAAAGGAGAGTTTACCCCGGCGGAACAAAATGAGTGGGAAACGCTGAAAAAAAGCTATCCGAATGGAATGCCGGCGAAGGAAGAATTGCTGAAATTAAATCGAATCTGTGAAGATGTTCGACATAAGGAGGATCAACTTGCAAATGCGCAGACAACAGCCCGTGCATTAAAGCAGGTGGCGGCACAGAAAAAGCCGGAAAAAGCGTCACCGCTTCCATTTGTTCTTGGCTGTCTTGCGTTGGTTCTTGGTGTGGGGCTTAGCTTCGTACAGGTGCTTGCCGGCGTGGCAGCTTTTGTTGTTCTGGCACTTGCCGCCGTGGTTCTTTTTGTACAGCAAAAAGGGAAAAAACAGGAAGAAGATTTAAGTGAGCAGCCGCTTTTGGAACTTGAACAGGAGATGGAACGGGCAAAAAGAGAGATAGAGCAGGGAAATGAAAAGATTTCTTTCGTGCTTTCTGCCTATTTTCCGGAAGGAATTTCCGGCGATTTCCGCGATGTGATTCAGCAGATGCAGATGGATACGATAGCCTATGAGACGCATCTGGCAAAGAGCGAGGCGGTAGGTGAAGAGGATGAGGCTCGTTATCAGACTCTTCAAAAATCGCTTCGTGAGTTTATGGATGGTTATGTAGAAATGGGAATTTCAGAAGAGCGGTTTGCATTTGGCTTGTCAAAGCTTCGCAGCGAACTGAAACAGTACCGTCGTCTCTGTGAAAAACTGGAAAGTTTTTTGGGAGCAGAAAAGAAATACGAGCAGGCAAAAGAAGAATTTGTACTTAGCGGAAAAGAGTATGGTTTGATTTTTGAAGAGCCATTTGACGAGGAACTGCAAAAAATTGCCGGAGCCATCAACCGTGTTCAGGTGGCAGAGCAGTCATGGCAGGCGGCAGGAAAAAAGTTGTTACAGTTTGAAAATGACCACGATATGGAGCGCATCCGCCAGACAGATAAGCCTGAGGAAAAGGAAGGCCTGAGCGAAAGTCACGAGCGTGAAAAACGGTGGATGACCGAGCAGGAAACCAACCGCAAAAATATGGCTGCATACGAGAAACAATTAGAGCAGCTGGAGGAAAAACTTGATGAACTTGCAGAAATCCGTCTTGAGTTAGAGGAGCGGAAAGAGCACTTTGCAAGCGGCAATAAGAAGTATGAGCTTTTGCTAAAAACAATGGACAAGTTACAGCAGGCAAAAGATACGCTGACCGCGCGTTACATTGAACCGGTGCAGAAAGGATTCACGAAATATTACCAAATGGTAGATGGTGGCGATGCTAAAGACTACCGATTTGATGCCGGCGTAAATTTGACTGTGGAGGAAATGGGTATGCCACGGGAAATTCGTTTTTTGAGTGAGGGACGCAAAGACCTTGCCGGAATCTGTGCGCGTATGGCAATGGTAGATGCCATGTATGAAAAGGACAAACCATTTCTTGTTTTTGACGATTCCTTTGTGAATCTGGACGACGAAAAAATGCGTCATGCGCTTACCTTTTTGAAGGAAGTCGGAAAAGAATATCAGGTTATTTATTTCACATGCCAGAAAAATAGAAAGGTATAAAAAGGAGGAAACCATGCGTTTTGTAATACAAAGAGTCAGCAGTGCTTCTGTCACAATCGACGGAAAAGTAAGTGGAGAAATAGGAAAAGGTTTTGTTGTGTTAATCGGCATTGGAGAGGATGATACAAAAGAAATTGCAGATAAACTTTTACACAAACTTTTGAATATGCGTATATTTGAAGACGAAAATGGGAAAACAAATCTTGCCCTAAAAGATGTGTCCGGCGAATTGCTTATGATTTCCCAGTTCACCTTGTATGCCAACTGCAAAAAGGGAAACCGTCCATCTTTTACAGACGCCGGCAGACCGGAGATGGCAGAGCCGATGTATGAGTATATATTGGAAGCCTGCCGCAAAGAAATCCCGGTGGTAGAGCAGGGGGAGTTTGGTGCCGATATGAAAGTTGCCCTTGTGAATGATGGCCCCTTTACAGTCGTGCTTGACAGCAGGGATTTGATGTAGGATACTTATAAAAACATAGAAAAAGAAGCTTATTCGTGAGAGACTATAACGCAAAGCGTTATCCCGTCTCGATACGAATAAACTTCTTTTTCCATTATATTCAGAACTTTTATGTACCCCTGTTCGCTTTTTCTGGTGTAGCTCTCTATATACACAAGTTCCTTTAAACACTTTCTCTCGCCACCGATACTGTAATATATAACGGATATATCACAGAACGCATCTACCCAAATTGCTTCTGAGAAGTCAAGGTCCCTGCTTATTCGCTTTTCCTGAAATTATGTAGTGAATATCATCCTCCCTTCTGAAAATTTCAACTCCGTTTATTATCATAGCACATTATGAGCACCGTGAATCGTAAAAGTCGTGAACGGCACAAAATTGGGAGTGAACGGACACTTTTGTATAAAAATTGTTATTTTTTGCATAATATACATTACAAATATTCCCTATTTTGGGACGAAAATAGATGTTGAATGTAAATTCTTGCAGGAAAAAATTTTTCAAGGGTGCTTGACACATTTTTTTCGCTGTGCTACAATACATGGCAAAGCGATGAAGGAAACGATTGTTTATGCAGTGACTTTACGACAGGGAGAGGCGTCATGGACTGCGAGCGTCTTGCGGAAGCGGTAAACAGGAGAACATTCCGGAGCTGATGAGTTGAAACGATTATAAGAGGTAGGCTCATCCGGGTGACACCGTTATTGGTTGAATGAGTGGAGATACGACGGGGTGTCTCAATGCGGGTGGTACCGCGGGTTTTTAGGCTCTTATTTTGATGAACATTTTTCCCGTCCCAGAAGGCAGAGATGCTTTGCTGGGACGTATTTATTTCAAAGCAATCTGTCGAAGGCAGGTTGCTTTTTTTGCAACCTTCAAAATCATTTGGTGGAATCATGTGAAGACACATGGGAATGGAGGTTACTATGGAATATTTAACAGGAAAGACAGAAAAAAAGACACTTGGCATTCAAGACATTTTAGCCGGTGAGTATGAGGGAAAAGAAGTAACGGTAAATGGTGCAGTTCACAAAATCAGAGACATGGGCGATGTGGCGTTTGTGGTTTTGAGAAAGAGCGAGGGGCTTTTGCAGACCGTTTATGAAGATGGCGTTACGGATATTTCGCTGAAAGAATTGCAGGAAGAAGATACCGTTTGTGTGACCGGTGTTGTGGCAAAAGAGGAGCGTGCACCGCATGGATTTGAAATCCGCCTGCGTACCGTAACCATTTTGTCAAAGCCAACGGAACCAATGCCGATAGCCATTAACAAATGGAAAATGAATACCTCGCTGGAAACAAAATTGGATTTGCGTCCGCTTTCTCTGCGAAATGTAAAGGAGCGTGCAAAATTTAGAATCCAGGAAGGAATCATCCGTGGATTCCGGGATTTTCTGCATGAGCAGGGCTTTACCGAAATCCATTCGCCAAAAATCGGCGCCAGAGGTGCTGAGGGCGGTGCAAACTTATTCCGTCTCGAATATTTTCATAAACATGCTGTGCTTGCACAAAGCCCGCAGTTTTACAAACAGATGATGGTTGGCGTGTTTGACCGTGTCTTTGAGGCGGCGCCGGTATTTCGTGCAGAAAAGCACAACACAAAGCGTCATTTGAATGAGTATACTTCTCTTGACTTTGAGATGGGCTATATTGACAGCTTTGAAGATATTATGGAGATGGAAACCGGATTTTTGCAGTACACGATGGAACTTTTGCAAAAAGAGTACAAAAAAGAATTGGATCTTTTGAAAGTCACACTGCCAAAGGTTGATAAAATTCCACAGGTTCGGTTTGACAAGGCAAAAGAACTCGTGGCAGAAAAATACAACCGGACAATCCGCAACCCATTTGACTTAGAGCCGGAAGAGGAAGCACTGATTGGACAATACTTTAAGGAAGAAATGGATGCCGATTTTGTGTTTGTTACCCATTATCCTTCAAAAAAACGTCCGTTCTATGCGATGGATGACCCGGAAGATACGACGTATACACTGAGTTTTGATTTATTGTTCCACGGACTTGAAATCACAACCGGTGGACAGCGTATTCACGATTACCAGACGCTTGTGGACAAAATTGCGGACAGGGGAATGACGCAGGAAGGCATGGAGCAGTACATGATGATTTTCAAACATGGCATGCCGCCACATGGTGGACTGGGAATTGGAATGGAGCGCTTAACAATGAAACTGTTAGGGGAAGAGAATGTTCGTGAGACGACCTTGTTCCCAAGGGATTTGAACCGTCTCGAACCATAAAAGAAAGGAAGTGTTTGTATGGCAAATCATATTTCAGATGAAACAATTGAATATGTAGGAATTTTAGCAAAACTAGAATTGAATGAAGAAGAAAAAGAACAGGCAAAAAAAGATATGGAAAGTATGCTCGATTACATTGACAAATTAAACGAACTTGACACCAAGGGCGTGGAACCTTTGTCTCATGTGTTCCCGGTTCACAATGTGTTCCGTGAGGACGAAGTGACAAATGGAGATGACAGAGAGAACATGTTGAAAAATGCACCGCAGAAAAAAGAAGGAACATACATGGTGCCAAAAACCTTTGCTTAATAAGCGGAATGGAGGAAGCATATGAGTTTAATGAGTTTGACGGCGGTTGCACTCGGAAAAAAGATTCAAGCCGGGGAAGTGACCGTAGAAGAGGCGGTATTGGATGCCTTAGAGCAGATTGAGAAAAAAGAAGATGCGATTCACAGTTATGTTACGGTGTTAGAGAAAGAAGCTATTTTAGAAAAAGCAAAAGAAATACAGAAAAAAATTGATGCCGGTGAGCTGACAGGCCCGCTTGCGGGAGTCCCGGTGGCAATTAAAGATAATATGTGTACCGAGGGCGTGCTTACAACATGCAGTTCCAAGATTTTATATAATTTTGTGCCAACGTATACATCGGAAGCAGTAAAAAATCTGGAGGCAGCAGGAGCAGTTATCATCGGAAAAACAAACATGGATGAGTTCGCGATGGGAAGTACAACAGAGACCTCTGCTTACGGAATTACGAGAAACCCACACAATACGGAGCATGTACCGGGCGGTTCTTCCGGTGGTTCCTGTGCGGCAGTTGCGGCGGAGGAATGTTCCTTTGCCCTTGGTTCAGATACCGGCGGTTCTATCCGCCAGCCAAGTTCATTCTGTGGTGTGACCGGAATCAAGCCAACGTATGGTACGGTTTCCCGTTACGGGCTGATTGCTTACGGTTCTTCACTTGACCAGATTGGTCCAATTGCTAAAGATGTAACTGACTGCGCAACAATTTTGGAAGCAATTTCTTCCTATGATAAGAAGGACAGCACCAGTGTGGCACGTGAGGATACCGATTTCACATCGGCACTTGTAGATGACGTAAAGGGAATGAAAATTGGTATTCCAAAAGACTACTTTGGAGAAGGACTTGATTCCGAGGTAAAGGATGCGATTTTCAAGGCAGCAGAAGTTTTGAAACAAAAAGGAGCAATTGTCGAGGAATTTGACTTAAGTCTTGTTGAGTATGCAATTCCGGCGTATTATGTCATTGCTTCCGCTGAGGCAAGTTCCAACTTGTCCCGCTTTGACGGTGTAAAATACGGTTACCGCACAGAAGAATACGAAGGACTTCATAATATGTACAAAAAGAGCCGTTCCGAAGGCTTTGGTCCGGAAGTAAAACGTCGTATTATGCTTGGTTCCTTTGTTTTAAGCAGTGGTTATTATGATGCTTACTACTTAAAAGCACTGCGTACTAAAGCATTGATTAAAAAGGCGTTTGGCCGTGCATTTGAAAAATATGATGTGATTTTATCACCGGCAGCGCCAACGACAGCACCTAAAATTGGAGACAGCTTAAGTGACCCATTGAAAATGTATTTGGGTGATATTTATACGATTTCTGTAAACCTTGCCGGTCTGCCGGGAATGACAGTTCCTTGCGGAATGGATAAAAATGGTTTGCCGATTGGTTTGCAGCTTATCGCGGATTGTTTTAATGAGAAGAAAATGATTCAGACGGCATACACATATGAACAGGCAAAGGAGGCGGAGTAATCATGGCAAAACAGTACGAAACAGTGATTGGACTGGAAGTCCATGTGGAATTAGCAACGAAAACGAAAATTTTCTGCGGCTGCTCAACGGCATTTGGCGGTGCGCCAAATACTCATACCTGTCCGGTGTGTACTGGTATGCCGGGTTCTTTGCCGGTATTAAATAAGCAGGTTGTAGAATATGCGATGGCAGTTGGTCTGGCATTAAACTGTGACATTAACCAGTATTGTAAATTTGACCGTAAAAATTATTTTTATCCGGATAACCCGCAGAACTATCAGATTTCCCAGTTGTATCTGCCAATCTGTATCAATGGACATGTTGAAATTGAGACAGCCGGCGGCAAAAAAAATGTTGGTATCCATGAAATTCATATGGAAGAGGATGCCGGAAAACTGGTACATGATGACTGGGCAGACTGTTCCCTCGTGGATTATAACCGTTCCGGTGTACCTCTGATTGAAATTGTGTCAGAGCCGGATATGCGAAGCGCAGATGAAGTAATTGCGTATCTGGAAAAACTTCGTATGACGATTCAGTATCTTGGCGCATCCGATTGTAAATTAAATGAAGGTTCTATGCGTGCGGATGTCAACTTGTCAGTGCGTGAGGTTGGTGCGAGTGAATTTGGTACCCGTACCGAGATGAAAAACTTGAATTCTTTTAAAGCAATTGCCCGCGCCATTGAAGGAGAACGTGCGCGCCAGATTGAGTTGTTGGAAGACGGCAAAAAAGTTGTGCAGGAAACAAGACGATGGGATGACAATAAAGAATATTCCTATGCAATGCGTTCCAAAGAGGATGCGCAGGATTACCGTTACTTCCCGGACCCGGATTTGACACCGATTGTCATTTCCGATGAATGGATTCAGAAGATTAAGGACAGCGAACCGGAGTTTCAGGAGCAAAAGGCAGCACGCTACGAAAAAGAATTTGATATTCCTGCCTATGATATTTCGATTCTTACGGCGAGCAAGAAGATGGCAGATTTGTTTGAGCAGACGGTTTCACTTGGAGCAAATCCAAAGAAAGCATCAAACTGGCTGATGGGCGAGACGATGCGCCTTTTAAAAGAGAAAGAAATGGAGCCGGAAGATATTACTTTTGCCCCGGAGAATCTCGCAAAGTTAATTGCCCTTGCGGATAAAGGAACGATTAACTCCACCGTAGCAAAAGAAGTCTTCGAAGTTGTTTTCACAGAGAATACAGACCCGGAGCAGTATGTCAAAGAGCATGGACTTGGTACGGTCAGTGACGAAGGAGCTCTGCGCGAAACGATTGAGAAGATTGTAGAGGAAAATCCACAGTCTGTTGCCGATTATCAGGCAGGGAAGAAAAAAGCAATTGGTTTCTTGGTTGGCCAGACGATGAAAGCGATGCAGGGTAAAGCAAATCCCGGCATGGTAAATCAGATATTGACGGAGATTCTTGATCGGAAATAATAGAGCCGGTATTTTTTGGGCTTCCAGTGATTTAGGAGAAAAACATTTGCGTCTCGTGGGCGTTCTCACTAGTTGAGTGCGTAGCGGTATGGGCACTGAAAGTACCAGTGCCACATACCGACGTACTCAAACCCACGAGACGCAAATGTTTTTCTCCTAAATCACTGGAAGCCCAAAACCGTACCGTAATTACCTACTATGAGGATGAAGTATCGCCGGATGAGATGGTTATGTGTTGCTAATAGATGCGGTTATAAGGTAAAGAGAAACTGAGTCTGGAATGATGGGGTGACAAAGGTTTTCTACGAAATTACGGAAAGTTTAAAAGCGGCAATGAGCATTTGATACAAATCAATCGTATGCAACCTAAATTGCTGTCAAACAAAAAAAGAGTTGCATAATTTTTTGTGATTTTCTGAAAAAAACAACTATGAAGAAGAAAATTGGCAAAAAACGTTGTTTTAACAGCCTAATTTTCTCTGCTTGATTGAGATTATGACGCCAAGATGCAACCATATAGGACAAATTAAGGAAAAAGAGTTGTCTAGGGAGGAGATAACAGGTGTGTGACAAATGTTTTCTACGAAATTACGGAAAATTCAAAAGTGCCAACGAACACTTGACACAAACAATAATATGGAATATTTGACAATAAAATGACACGTATGATAAAATGATGATATCTGTGAAGTGATTCGCAGATGCCATTATTTATTTTAAGGGGGTATTTTATATGAAGAAAAGATGTTTTAGGCTGTTCGCCGGGGTGTTAGCGCTTGCGGTTATGATGACCTACACGGTTATCTGGAATCCGAGCCAGGCAAAGATGACAAAGAGCAAAGATGTAAAAAAAGTTGAGGTTACGAATGTCCAAGACAAAAATATCACACTTGGTAAAGGCAAGAAACTGAAACTTTCCGTGAATGTTATTCTAAAAAAAGGAAGTAAGGCAAGCAAAGCGGTCAAGTTTGAGTCTTCCAAAAAATCGGTTGTTACGGTTTCTAAAAAGGGTGTTTTGAAAGCAAAAAAAATAGGAAAAGCTAAGATTACAGTGAAATCCAAAGCGAATCCGGCGAAACAGGTAAAATTTACTGTTACCGTTGCAAAAAAGAATGTTTTGATTAAAAAAATCAGCATGAAGAAAAAGTTGACACTTCATATGCCATTGGTTGAAGACGAGGACGATTCCGATGATGACTCCGACGATGACACAGAGGATTCTGATGAGGATTTGGATGATGAAGACGATGACGATGAAGACGATGAAGACGAAGAAGATTATGAATTTGAACCTCGCATTTCTCCATCCAATGCAACAAACCAGACATTGAAATGGACCAGTTCCAATAAAAAAGTGGTTAAAGTAGATGAGGATGGTTATGTTTATATCGTAGATGCCGGTAAGGCAGTGATTACGGCAATGGCAACTGACGGAAGCGGTGTAAAAGCAAAATGTACCGTTACTGTTATAGATGATGCAGATGCAGATGATGAAGATGACGATGAATAATGGAGGCTTATTATGATTGAGATGAGAAGAGAAAAACGCTGGCCGGCAAAATTGAATTTGGAAATTTCCAATTTATTTAAGCAGGATCACGTAAAGGTGGAAAATATTAATGCACCGATTGAGGTAATTGATGTTTCCAAAGCGGGCATTGGTTTTCGTTCAGCCAGTGTACTGCCGATGGGGTATTACTTTAATGCGAGACTTACTTTGGCAGAAAACGATTCGCTCAATTGTGTTGTTCGAATTATCCGTCAGCAGAAAAGCGGAGATGACTATATTTATGGATGTGAAATTGTAGGAACGGCATCCATTATGGATTATGTAATTAATGATTATGCTGCGTCTCTGCAAAAATAATAAGAATGAAACAATGCACCGGTGCTTAGAAGGAGCCTTTTTTGCACCGGTGTTTTTATTTTGAAAAAAATTTTTACAAACCCTATTGACAAAGGTAACACAAGGTGGTATCTTTAGTTTAGTCAATGATTAGCACTCTTTGATAGCGAGTGCTAACAAAAAGGAAGCGAGGTGGTATTTTGGAACTGAATGAGAGAAAACAAAAGATACTCGAAGCGATTATTCGTAATTATATGGAGACAGGCGAGCCGGTTGGTTCCCGAACTGTTTCTAAGTACACGGATTTGAATCTTAGTTCCGCAACCATCCGTAATGAGATGTCGGATTTGGAAGAGATGGGTTACATTTTACAGCCACACACTTCTGCCGGCAGAATTCCTTCGGATAAAGCATACCGACTATATGTAGACACGATTTTACAGAGAAAAGATGAAGAAGTGTCTGAGATGAAGGAGTTGATGGTCGAGAAGGCAGATAAGATTGACCTTCTGTTACAGCAGGTTGCAAAGTTACTTGCACAGAATACGAATTACACTTCCATGGTGACCAAGCCAAAGTATCAGCATAAGCGGATTAAGTTTATCCAGCTAAATCAGATGAGTGAACGACAGCTGCTTGTGATTGTTGTTCTTGATAACAACCACGTAAGCAACAAGTTCATTAACCTTATGACGGATGCCGATGAGAATGTGATTGCTCAGATGAATTTTTTGATGAACACGGCACTCACCGGACTTGATTTTACTGAGATTAACATGGCGATTATGCAGCAAATCAAGGAAAAAGCAGGGGAATACGGAGAATTGGCATCCAGCATTTTGGATTGTATTTCGGAAGTTATGACAGAAGAGGATGACTCAGAGATTTACACATCGGGCGCCACGAATATTTTGAAATATCCGGAGTTATCGGATAAGGAGAAAATGACCGGACTGCTTTCCACATTTGAAGAAAAACAGATGTTGTCAGCATGGGCCAACGATGAACCACCGGAGGATGACAAAGAACATGGCATTCAGGTGTACATTGGTGAGGAATCACCGGTAGAGTCAATGAAAGATTGTTCCGTTGTAACTGCCACGTACCGAATTAAAGAAGGCGTTTATGGAAAGATAGGTATTGTCGGACCAAAGCGTATGGACTACGAAAAAGTAGTTGGCACATTGGAAAACTGCATGCAGCAGCTAGATGACATATTTAAAAAGAAATAGCGAGGTGAAGTGAATTGGCTGAAGAGATGAAAAACGAAGACGTTAAAGAAGAAGTAAAGGAAGAAGAAACCGTAGAAGAAACGGTGGAACAAGCCGATAAAGAAGAAACAAAAGAAAAGAGAACAGTAAAAATACCAGATTTAACGATAAAAAAATTACAAGAAAGTATATCTAAGATAGACCATAAAAATAATTCAAAAGAAAAATACATGTTAAAACTTATGGAAGAAGTTGGCGAGCTTGCAAAGGTTGTAAATGAAGATGTACGAATGAAAGATAAAGAAATTAAAGGAACAATAGAAGAAGAATTACAAGATGTGTTATATTATATAACATGCTTAGCAAATATTTATGGAATAGACTTAGAAGAATGTATATATTTAAAAGAAGAATTAAATTGTAAAAAATATAATAGGAAAAATATGTTTAAAGACTAAAATTAAGGAGTAATTAATGAGCAAAGTTGCAAATATGTTAAATATGGTAAAAATTCTGGAAGATGGTAAAATACATACAATACAAGACTTAGCAGATGAATTAGAAGTATCTACAAGAATGATAAGAATATATAAGCAAGAATTAGAACAAGCAGGAATATATATTCAAGGCAAGCAAGGAATAAATGGTGGGTATATTTTAGATAACATGAAAAGTACTATTGACATTGGACTAACAGGAGAAGAAATATATCAACTAAAAAATATGAAAAAGAATGAACTAGATGAAGCAATAATAAACAAGATTATTAAAGCATATATTACAAATGAACATAGAAAAGATAATACTAAAAGCAAACAGTTAATGCCAGAATTTACAGAAATTTATAAAGATGTAAGAGATGAATATTTGCAACCAGTACATAAAAGAGTTATATATAATTACATAAATCCAGAAAATGTTATAGAAGGGGCAGAAGAAAAGATTTCGGATAATATTAACATAGGTACAGTTAGCTTCTTAACGGTTGCAAGACTTACTACACAAAAAGCAATAGATAGAATTATTAGAGTACATAAAAAACTTATAGATAATAATTTTATGCACG
>ENA-ORNP01002110-ORNP01002110.1-human-gut-metagenome-genome-assembly--contig:-NODE-2110-length-17567-cov-2.511935_pt1 | contig 17567 bp, 14 predicted proteins | sample MGYA00242119_ERZ509030 | MGnify/ENA primary metagenome ERZ509030 (study PRJEB26280, sample SAMEA2338708) | human gut metagenome | biome: human gut; feature: human-associated habitat; material: faeces... | reverse complement strand
GCCACCAGAGTCTCTTTATCCAGCTCCAGATCCGCCAGAATGATCGCCACACAGAGCGGGTGGATGATATACGGTTCACCTGATTTACGCCTCTGATCCTTGTGTGCGTCATACGCGATCTGGTACGCTTTCTCGCCGTGGCCCTCGTTGTCGGAGTTGTGATTTGGCTGCTGGCCCGCTATACATAACAAAAATTGTAAAAATATGAAAATCAGACGCCTGGTCGCATTTATCCTTCTGCTCGCCGCCACAAGTTGCGCAAGCGCCCGCAAATCCGCGGAGATCGACCCGGCTTTCGTGGCCTCCGAATCGACCTGGCTCTATCGGGATGCCGAGGTCGTACACCGCCGCCTGAAACCCCTCGAACGTCCGCAGGTGCGCTTCGAGGTGGAACACGCCATCCGGCACGCGGATTCGGTCTGGGTGGTGGCTCGCGTGACGGTTCCCCACCGCTCGATCCGCCGCGGGGAATGTTTCAAGGCCATGAGCGTTCTCCAGGCCCCCGAGGGGCTTATGGAACTGGGCGAACTGTCGCTCGACTCGGGCCATTTCCTGCCCGACGAAGAAGGAGACGTGGATGTGGCAACCCGTCGCGGACGGATGCAGCACCTCTATCTCTCGTGGCGTTTTGCCTGGGACGAGTGCATGGGGATGAATACCTTCATCGCGCTCTTCGCCAGCCTGACCGACGGCCGGCACCTGTTCGAGTATCAGCCCCTGATGTTGCCGCTCTTCTGGAGCGACGATACGGAGGATGAATTTTTCTGGCCCCGCTCGGCCGGCATTCCCGCGAGCACCCTGCTCGAGCGTTCTCCCTTTGAAAATCGATAACCCCGCAGTTCCATGACACCCCTGCACATCCAACCCCTGCCCGACAGTACTCCCGACGCCGTACAAAAGATCGACGCACTCAACCGCAAGCTCGGATCGTTCATCCACGCACCGCTCAATCTCAAGGAGGTGCTGCGCATGGAGCCGTTCGCCGCCGACGCGGAGGTGGCGCGGGCCGTCGCGGCGACGCTCGACGACTACTCCATCATCCCGACCTCGCCCGAGGAGCGCGAACGCCAACACACGACAGGCCTGCCGAAGGATTACGACATCGTGGGGTTCTGGTACTGTGTGGCACTTCTCGCCCTTTCGGCAGAGCCGGAGGCCGTGCGTTATCTGCTCGTGCTGGCGCGCATGCTGATGGTCGAGGATCCCGCGGAACTGTATCTGCTGCGGCGCACCGTCCGCCTGTTGGACGGATTCCCATTTCCCCACCTGCAGGAGCTCCGGAGCCGGATCGAAGCCTTCTACGACACCGTCACGCACCAGCTGGAGGCCTTCCGGTGGCTGGAAGCCGCCGGGATTCCGTGGCCCGAATCATACGAATGGGAGGTCATCGCGCAGTTCTCCTCCGACGGCGAGCCCTATGCCGATCCGGCGGCTCCGAAGGAGGAGCGCCGCAGGCGCGTGGTGCTGAAGCTCCAGCTGACCAGCCCCCGCAGCCTTTACGGCAGCTGTCGTCGGCACAGCAGCTACCAGATCTCGCTCCGCAACGACGACAACACGACGCGCGGCATGTGGAACGAAGGCCACGGCGACCTGTTCATCGACGACCGCCGCGTGATGCAGCAGCAGATGTTCTCGCCGCTGCAACTCCCGGAGCTGTTCGACGCGCTGGAGGGGTTCGGCATCCGGCTGGTGCGTAAGCCTGTGATGGTCTACACGAGCCAGGGGATCCGGAGTGCCCACGTACAGGTGTTCCGGATGCTTGAGAATCAGCTCGGGCGCAAACCTTCGGAGGCCGGGCAGGCTGCCGTGGAGGCGTCGGGACAACCGAAGGAGGAGAGCGATGCGGGCGGCACGCCGGACGGAAAGGGGAAATTCCCGGAGGTCGAGCGGGCCGTGGAGGAGGCGCTGGACCTGCTCAAATACGATGGGGACGTGAACGACTCGCTGGCTGAGATGCGTAAAAAATGGGGCGAAGGGATTTCGGTGCTGCATGAAGCCCGATTCGACGAGATCGGGGTGCAATATGCCTGCCGCTCGCACGAAGAGGGACTTGAGGCTGTCGGGCAGGAGCTGACCTGCCACGGATACCGGCTCTACGACCTCGACGGCGATGAAATCTACCTCCTCACGTTGCAGCCGGAGGCTCACGCTGCGGATTTCGAAAAGGCTTGTGGAAAGGCGGATCAATATTGTCGGCAATTGAAGCAGCCGGGGCGTGCGCCGGGCACTCCGGCCCGAACACTCGATCCCAGGCGCACGATGCCCTGCGAAGAGGTGCCGTGGCCCGATGATGCCGACTACATGCTCGACTCGCTGGCCGGCGACTTCTGCAGCGGGCGGTGGAAAAGTCGTGATGCGGAGCAGTGGCAGGGGAATTTCGTCGCCGATCTCCGTCAGCGTCCGTTGCAACCGGTCAAGGTGCGTTGGAACCGGTTTTGCTGCCTGACCTACTCCCCGGAGATGGATTTCTATGCGGCGTTTTACTACATTCCGCCCATGCAGTGCTGGATGCTTCTCGGGGGCAAGAATCCCCTGGAAGCGAACAGTTGGAAGCGGCTGTGCGACCTGCCGAAACAGGAATCGCCCTTTCTTTTCTTCGACCAGCGTCCCCGATGGTTCGGCCGTTATCTCTGCTTCGGCGACCGGCAGAGCGCCACGATCCTCACGATGAATCCGCAGGGAGTGGAGCGCGTCCAGCGTTTTCCCCTGCCCAAGGCGCAGCACCCTTGCAGGTTCGCCTGCGACGGACTCGGACGCATCCTCCTTGCACACGACGAAGAGACCTATTGTTTCGAAAACGGCTCGCTCTCACCGCTGGGCTTCCACATATTGAGCGGCGACGGGTTCAACGGCTCCATCCCTGTTCCCGAAACCGGCCGCCTGGTGATGTGCGGCTTCTCGGACCGGGAGGTGGTTGCCCGGCTGCTGGAACTCGACATCGACACGCGCCGCTGCCGGGCCACCCGTATGCAGAATGTGGATCCCTGGTCGGTTCTTCTCCCGTTTGGAGAAGATTGGGTACTGGTCAAAGGCGCATGCGACTCAATGCGGCTGGATTTCGCCCGACTCTGGAACCGCACAACCGGGGAAGTGCTGCGCATCCGTCCCGGGATGTTCGGCAGCGAAAAACTCGAACACATCGGACGGCTGAGCGACAGCCGCGTGGTGTTGACCACACTTCGCTCCCATGTGGGACAAGTCGTGCACTTTCCCGCGGATTTCTGGAATTTCCTCCGCTCGGCCAGTCGTCCGCAAACGCTGGAGCCGATGCAACCCTGCGAAGCACTCTATCCCGACATTCCGCTTACACAACCCGAGTAAGGGGGGGGGAGAAATCGCTGTTCAACCCTTTCCTATGAACTGGTTTGATTTTCTGGTAAGTTTTTCTCGCTTTATTTGTCTCTCTCTAGTATAATATTCCCCACTACTACCTTGGCTACGATATCGTTTTATATTTGTGAAAGATAACATCTAACTACAGAACTATTTAGACAAACAGGTAGCATAGGCTACAAAATGCCAGTACGATAAGCAATACAAACTGTCTGAAATCGTCAGGAGCTATGATCTGATTATGATAAAAACAGATGGACTTATTAATAAAGAGGTTTACCTGTAAGTTCTTGATATAAATTTAATGCATATGTATCTGTCATACCACTTACATAATCTGTTATCAACATGAATTTTTTATAATTATCTGTAGGAAACTCTTCTCCTTCATTGCAGGCCTTATCGATATAATTTTTTGAAATGAGGGAATATATTTTGAACTCTTTTGATTTCCGATTGAGTTTCCCATTCAGACATATTTCCTTAGAGAATAAAGCATTATAAAAAGTATTAAGTAAATACGATAAGACCTCCTGCCCTAATAATTCACACTTTAATACTTTAATATTTGAAAAATTATATACACTTAACTCTTTGAATACATCTCGTAATTTACTGGCTTCAGACACTTTAAGTATTTCAGAATCAAAATCACCTTCAATAATCTCATTTATCCTTCTATTATACTCCTTGGTCGTTTTTATCAACATTTTACTTTGGCATTTTATTCTAAGCAATCGAACATATAAATCCATGTTAGATTCATACTTTTTTAGTCCGACCAATTCTCCCGGACAATCATGAGTCGAAAAAGTTCGCTTAATACGGTCTAATGTTATTATTCCGAGTTTATGCCCATCCTCAATATCAGAAACAGAATATGCTATATCATCTGCAGCTTCAAGCAAGAAAGTTAAAGGATGTCTGGTTTTTCCCTTCAAACCTAATGTTTCTATTATCCTATTATAATCTTCTTTTTCTGATGTGAAATAGCCATATTTTTTCTGACTGTACTTGCCACCATCGGACATTTTTTTATTTCCTTCCAACGAAGAATATGGATATTTTATAATTGTAGCAAGAATGGGCATTGTAAGATTATAAGAAAAATTATCATGCGCCAATCCTAATTTACGCAAGATTCTAAACCCCTGTACATTACCATCAAAATTTAAGAAATCTGCTTGTTGTTCATCCGTCAAAGAATCAAACGCATTTTTTATTAAATTATCATCAGAAGAGCTCTTGATTTTTTGAAAATATGATTTAATAATTTCTTCACCAAAATGGCCAAAAGGAGGATTGCCTATATCATGGATAAGACCTGCTACTTCCAATATGGTCGGGATATACCCGATTTCTGTCTCAGTAATTATTTTCTTTTTCAATAGATGCTTTTCTACTCCTAACCCTAAACCTCTAGCAAAACATGCAACTTCCAATGAATGTGTTAATCTAGTTCGTATAAAATCACTACGTTCTAATGGAAATACTTGTGCTTTATCCTGTAATCTGCGGAAATGGGAAGATAGAACTATTCTTGAATAATCACTATCAAATGGATTACGTCCATCTGTTGGATCCTTTTTTACGCTTGATTCCCTAAAACGAATAGGGGAAATCATTTTAATAAAATTAGCTCTCATTTTATGCGGTATAAATTATTGCAATATTATTCAATCAATAATTTTTCTCTTGTCAAACTCCTCAATCCACGCCAATAATTCATTAACATCATTAGATATATCGTCGGGTAAAGGTAATTCAACGGGTGCTTCTAATGGCTGACTATGCTCATAAAAAGAATATTTTGTCATAAATTTATCAATCATCTCGCAATCATGCTTATTTATTTTTGCAAGAGAACTAACTTTTCCCATTGTGTTTACAGCTCTACGATATCGCTGAACAACATCTCCTAATAGATGATATTCAACAGTTCGTTCTATTAAAATGCGAAAGTCACTACATATCATTTTTGCGTGTAAATAATATTCTTCTGCTCCATTTTCGTTTAGGACTTTTTTGGCTCTAACAAGTTTGTTATTTAAGATATCTTTGAGTGCATTCTTTGGAGATTTTGCAGACATTGGAAGTTCTCCTATTTCGCCAGTACCCCACGACTCTCTCCTTATTCCAAGCGTTTTTATATTGTCACAGGCATCATTCAATTGGCACAATAGACTCAGTCGATGCGTGAAAACGATGACTTGCTGGCTCTTGCTTAGTTCAACCAATCGTTTAACTGTTTTTTCCTCGTATGTTTGATCGAGAGATGAAATAGGATCATCAAACACAAACGGATTAGCATAATTCCCTCCCGTAACATCTGCTAAGAAAGCAGCAAGAGATATAATGCGAGCCTCTCCTTCGCTTAAAATGTTCTCAGGATTATTATGAGTTGCATTAGCAATCTTGAGTACATGTTTAGTTGTACCTTTATTAATTTGTTTTACAAACTCTACTTGAATGTTTCCAGCGCCCAATTTATCTAACTCCTCATTAAATCGTTTTACAAAACTTTGAGTAATGACTAAATCTCCTATTTCATTTGCTTTGGTTGTGATTCCTCGTGTATTGGTTTGCGAAATCCATTGATCATATCTTATGACATTCATCTGACGAGATTGCTCGATTTTTATAGCTTCATATTGTTCAAAAGCCCATTTTTGAGCTTTTAATTCCAATAATTGTTTTGCTGCAGCATCTCTGTCAAATAATTTTGTATCATTTTCATACTCTGCAGCTGTAACTTCATATCGTCGGCTTTTTTCTTTCAGAGCAGACAAAGCAATTTGCGCGTCGTTATAAATATTGAGTAATGGGCGTTTTAAACGAATCGCTTCCCCATTATTATATATTTGAATCCATATATTAAATATTTGCTTTCCCCAGTCTCTATCTAATCCAGCAGATATACATCTGTCAATAATCTGGTCTTCGGTAAAATCCTTTGGTAAGGAATTAATACGATCATTATATCGTTTTTTTGCATCAGTTGCTATTTGTGACAACTCATTGGTTATGAATGTATCAAAATTTTGCAATCGAGTTTTCGTTTCCTCATCTAATATTTGATGGCACAATACACATCTATCATGCTGATACAACTTTTTATCGTCTAGGTATGCGTCTTTTTGAGAATACTCTTTTGCTGCAGACCATAGTAATTTCCAAGATTCGGTTCCAACGCCCTCTAATTTAGAGCTATTACTTAACACCTTAGCCGCGTCAAGAACTGCTTGTTCTTTTGTCGATAAGTCAGACGCTAAAGCATCTATCTCTTTTTTACTTTGTGGAGAAACTTTTATTAGATCATCTTCAATATCTTTAATTAGTAGGCCAATCTTACGTTTTTTTTCTCGTAACTCTACAACAGCCTTTTTAAGATCTGCTTCTTTTAATTTTTGATCAAGTTCTGATAATCTATTCTCGTCTTCTCCAGCCCAGACAAACTTTGATAAGTCTAACTTTTTAGACAGATATACATTCTTTACATAGTTGGTTTCGGATAATTCATGTGGCGGTACCGGTAGTTTTGGAATTAATTGATCTTTTTGAGTAGTCAAATGTTCCTTAATAATGTCATGATACCTTGAAAAAGAAGAAAAGAATGCTACAATAGGAGGAATGTATGAAACAGAGTTCGCTTCATTCAAATATGAGGTACCTGTGTCAGAATCAAAAATATCGACAGATCTTAATGATTCTATAGCGCCATCATTCACAGACCAAAAACATTGTTCCACTTGCTCTCCTCTTTTATAAGATATGGTGCATTTACCGATACTGACATTGGGTTTATATATATTCCCAATGAGATCTCGTGTATGTGGCTTTCCGCATACTTTTTTTAAAATTCTTGTATAACCGGATTTACCTGTTCCATTCTTGCCATAAATCACGGTTAATCCTTTTTCCGCAAATTTCAGAGCATTTCGAGGAGATAGATATTCAATATTTTCTATGGAATCTATAGACAATAATACTATCGATTCTCCATTAATTGATATACCAATATTAGGGAAAACTTTATCTTCAAATTGTTTCTCCTCTTTCAACATTGACACAATTTCATCAATATCGCTATTCTCTAATTTCTCTTTAATTAAAAGCCGATAGGCTAATTCACACTGCCATCCTTTTAATGTTTTCACCCAATTGATAACTTTTTGTTGGAGATTTTCCATATTTCTCTATGACTTAAAATAATATTATAAAGATAATCATTTTAAGTAAGAATATCCAATTTATTATTATATTGTCATATCAGAAGAAATACGATAAATATTTATGATTCTGTCATTTTATTGAAGTTATAGACAAAATACAATTAGGGAATTGCATATATTTGTATTATTCGAACTAAACATCTAAATGGAACATAAATTCGTTAAGGTCATTCTCAAACGACAGAATGGATACTTGGTCATTAAATCATTGGTTATCACATACAATAACTAATTCCGATTGATCAATTATTTTTATTAGAACTTATATTTGAATAAACCTCCAATAATAGAAATGAATATACTTTACATCTTTGGTAATGGCTTTGACAAAGCACAAGGGATGGCAACCAAGTTATCCTGAGTTTTATAAATATCTGCAGGAGCATGTAACAAGTGGCAGCAATTTATTAAATCGGATGAAAGCTGAAATAACTGAAGATCGAAAGTTGTGGTCCGATATGGAAGAACGTTTAGGTGCTTTTACAGATGTATCTAACAACGCTGATGAATTTTACGATTTCTATTTTGAATTGAACGAACATCTTCAAAGTTATCTGACAAAAGAGAATGAGAAGTTTTTACCAACAGATAAACTTAAGACAAAATTTCAGGACGATTTTATTAAAATCAGTAAATATCTGGGAGCATTAGATAAAGATCGGTTTAATAGGTTTATAAAGAAACACAATTTTTCTTCCAAAGATATTTCTGTTATTACGCTAAATTATACAAATACTCTCGAAAAGATATTAAACCTCAGTAGTGGCGCAACAACCAAAGGTTTTGATAGTAGTAATACATTACGTAATCTTATCCACGTTCATGGGATATTGGGCCAATCTATCATCATAGGAGTCGATAATGAAACTTAAATTAAAAATGAAGAGTTCAAAAAAAATGACGACATTAAAGATTTGATGATAAAAGAACAATCGAATCTGGTGATGAAAGAAACAAGGCATATACAATGCGAGACTTTAATAATGCGAATGTAATTATATTGTTTGGAGTCTCACTTGGGGATACTGATGCTCGGTGGTGGAAGATAATAGGGAATAATCTTGTTAACAGAACGAATATAGCTATTATTCAACATCTGTATGAACCTAATGCGATTCGTCGCACACAATTACAGAAACGAGGACGTTTGGAACGAGAACAACAAAAATGCTTTATGCAGAAAATGAGAATAGAAGAAAAAAACTGGTCTGAGAATTTAACTGGCAGATTGTTTTTCACAGTAAATGAACCTACATTCATTTTAAAATAATTATATAGGCCATATAAATAGTTCTGTATCAACAATACTATAATTTCCATCAAAATCCTCCAATGAAACACAATCAACATGTTTATCGGAGGATTCTTAGAATTTAACGCGTTTTCTTACACATAATTCTCTTTTGAGAATTATGGACGATTCGTGCCACGTATAATAGACACCTTCTCTTATACGCCTCTTCCTCCTCATCCGGTCTGCGACCATCCCAACGAAGGTCTGAGTCGGAATTACCACCACCGCCTTCGGAAGAAACTGGTATCGGTTGCCCACTAATGAGCGCATCAGCTACTGCAAAAATCATATTGCGAACTGAAGGTATAGCCAACTGACAGAGCAATGTATTCAGCTCTGACTCCAAATTTTCGTTTGTGTCTGAAAGAATTTTATTCTCCTGTCTCAACTGATACAATTCTCCGTAATCCGCTAGGACATTGCGTTGGGCGGCTTCGACCTGTCGGGCTGCATCATTTCTGTATAGAGATTCTATCTTACGGACAATCTCGGTGAACTGCTTGGCGATAAGTCTATTCTGTCGTTCAATCCATTTGTCTGTACCAAATAGCGGAACTTTCTCTGTTATTTGCGGTGGTGTGAAATCAACCTTGTGGTTGCGAAATGGCTGTATAACAGAACGGGCTTTCGCCGCATCCTTTGTTAATTGCTCCAATTCATGCTCCTTTGCATGAAGTTTATTGGATTTGTCTTCGAGCTTTTCCTGATACTCGGTAATGAGTTTCTGTATGTCCGCCTTCTGCGCTTCATACCTGTCAAGAGTTATCTTGCCGGACGCGAGAGCTTCATCGATTTCTTTAAGCCGGTTCCTTCCGGCAAGCATTTCCCGTTCAAGTTTCCGTATCATCGTCTGAAGCCCTTTGACTGCTTTTTCCGCCTGCTTCGCATCTTTGGTAAGTTTGCGGATATAGTCTCGCTTGTGCAAATGCTGCACATTACGTCCATCAATGCTATCACCACGTTCCAACCCATACTTGCCACCGACCTCCTCATAAAGTGAGGTGTGCATTTCCCGAAGAATCTGTCCGTATTCGTAGCGGGTCTTGCCAAACTTAGCCGACCACATGACACATTCGCGTCCGCTTTTGGCTCGTTGTCCGACAGGAACGATCAAGGCATGGATATGCGGGCTGCTCTCATCGAGGTGAACCTGGAAGCCGATTATGTTTTCCTGTCCGTACCGTTTGGCGCACCAGTCATAGACATCTTTTGCCCATTGTTCGATTTCCGGACATCGCTGGAGATGGCTGTTATCTGCACCCTTGTCCAGATTTACGGTTTGGGTTCCAAATGCCATCTCAAGTGTACGGTCATGATTGCCTCCGAAGATAAATTTCGCACAACAGTTTGGTTGAATTTTGCTGTCCGGCTTGAAAGGCTTCCAGCCCAGCTCAGTCAACCGTTCCTGTAAACGTACTTCAAGCGATTTCTCTTGATAGCCCAACGGATGAACTTTCCTATCGGACCCAATCTCGAAATTCAGTTTCATTCGGGTCTTGTCATAGTGATTGGTCGGCTCCTGATTCTTTCTGTCAATCTTGTCGTCATTCCAATGTCGTTCGTTCTCATTCGCCTCTGCTGTGCCGAACGACTTTCCGGCTTCGACATGCATGGCCTGTTTAATATCTGTGTTCATATAGGGTATTCTTTTGATAAATGATTAATATTTGAGCTTGCTCTTGTGCCAGTCCGCTCTGCGGGACAATGACCGGATTTTATTGCCGTCAGGCAAAAAGTCCTCATCGTGTTATGGACTTTCTATAAATCCACGGAACAAGTTCCTTTACTATTCAATAAGTTCCAGATCCAGTTCATCAATGAGTAACTGCAATGCAGGATTACGTTGTATCATCTGATGGAGTATCTGTCTCTTTGATGGTGAATACAGAAAGAAGTCTGCAATGTCCAATCCTTGACTGCGTTGCTCTTCATCGGATGTACATTCCAAAACATTGGACACAACAACGCGTTTGCATATTCCAGACAACAAAGCTGACTTTTCTTTCCATTGTTCGGTTGCTCCTAAATCAGGGATGAGAGTAACCTCCCTGCCTTTGAGAACCTGCATAGCTTCACTGTTGAAACAACCGTTCTTTCCACCTGTTGCCAGCCATATATAATCGGGGAAAAATGGCTCATTACAACAGCGGTCTTTTCACTTTCCACCAGCATTACCGGAGACGATGAATTTTTCAGAAGATGTTCCCCATACAGGCATTGCTTCAAATGGAAATCCTGCAATTTCAACTCGGAGTGCGCCCAACTGACAAAAGCCTGAGGCTCTTTAACCCGGTGTCCTGTCTCCGCATTATAGCACATTACCTTACCAGTTCTTACCTGTCCATTTATATCTATCTGCCAGAAAACCGCTGAACCTCCCCATTTTGCGGATGTCCCTATACGATACATTCCAAACAGCCGGTCTGTCTCATCTTCACCAAATACATGACAGAAATACTGATATAAAGGGTTGATTGAATAATGTGACAGACTCCTTAACACATAAGATGATGGAATATACGAAGGGGCAATACATACGGATGTTTTATCTACCGTCTTATAAGGGGCAGAAAGGAGTGACTTGTTAGATTCTTTATTCATTTCCAACACATCAGGATTATCCTTGAAGTATTCCTTAGGTGTATAGTGGTAGCCACAACTGTTTTCATGATCACACTTGCCAACATTACCGGGAAAGCTAATGCTGCCTTGTTCATCAATATACCTGACAAAACATCGACTTTTACCACAGTTCGGACAAGTAGTCTTGCTTCCAGGACGGTATTTCTGTAAATGGAATCTGTATTCACTCATGGTCCTCTGATTTTAGCGTGGTTGCACTCTGCACTTTTGCACTTTGAGAAGATTGCACGGTATCTTGACAAGATGAAAGTGCAATAGTGCAAGGTGCATCAGTATTTTCTGTCATAAGTTTGCGATAGACTCCATGCTGAAGCTTTTCTATAAGAGGGTGCTTAAGCCGGCATAATTGGTCAAGCGCATAATAGACGGTACGTCGGGACATATCAATTTTTCTACCGGCAATAACAGCATCTCCGGAAGTGAACCGATCTTCCAACAGAGAAAGCCACGCTTCCTTAGTTTCGCCGATACTGTTTATGACAATGGTTTCCTGAATCCTCCTGTATGTTTCCTCATAATAGTCAATCATACGGATTGCCGATTCTACGGAGTCCCGCTCAATATATTGCATATCTCCACTATCAGTAGCCCATTTCATTACCTGAAACAATAGGGCAAGACGTGCTACATGACCGTTGAGTTTCATCTTCCGGCTTTCAACATCCGCATCATCCTCAATGGCATTTACAGCATCGATAATTCCATTGTACCATTCATAAAAGTATTCTTCCGCATCGTCAGACATTGTAAGGATACGGGGATTGACCGTTGTACCCTTGTCATCAAGGATACAGGGGATGCTTAAGATTCTGTTGATTATTGTCCTCCATTGATTCATGATGTCAGGACGTGCTGTATTCCGTTCTTCCCGTCTCCATCCTGATATCTTCCTGTTTTTGGGATAGACAAACAGAAAACGGTCAAGCAATCCGTTGGCTAGGAACTCTACACGGAAGACTTCCTGCAGCATATTCGTCTGTACTGAACCGATGACATTTATACATGGATTCTTGATTAGAACAGGACGTGATTCTGACTTGCGGATAATCTTTAACGGCTGTCCGCTATAAGCTGTCAGCAGATCTTCAATGAGGTTGTTCTTGCTGTTGTACCTTTTGACGGAATTGAACAAAGCCAGGATTTCATCGACGACCAATGTTATCCCACGCTGATTATGCTGATGAATATTCATCATCGCCTCAGGAGTAGAATCATAAATGACAGTAGTTATAAAATTAGGCTTCTTGAGCAACCGCTCTTCCCCGTCAGTACCGTGCTTACCTGCTGACATGGCTCTCTCATATTCATCGTATTCTTCGTTATATTTCTCATGCAGCCGGTCATCATACTCATTAATCGGCTTATAGATAAAACCGAGGGGAGGAGTCTTTCCGAGCCCGGGACGACCGACCAGCATCATATAAAGGGATGGGCAAGTTTTCCACTCGCCCTTTATACGGATATGACAAGAATTTCCTATTGCAGTAGCAACAGCGGAAAGAATAATAGACGCAGTATATTCCACATTGAAATTTTCGTATCTGGCAAGATTGAGGATAATCTCCTGTATCTTGTCCGGAAAGGCATCCAACGGAAGACCTGTTTCCGGAATGCCTTCTACTTCCGAACGAAGCATGTTGGTCAAATGAATGGTGTCAAACATAGCCACCTCCTTCCTGTTTGGGAAGTTCATCACCAATAGCGAAAGCTTCATAATGGAAACGGCGCAGAAAGCGGTCCACGTCTTCCTGCGTGTACCAGTATTTATCACCTTCACGCGAGTAGCCGAGATAACCGTTGTCTCGCAACTTTTTCAGATACTTATCTTTAATGTTCAACATCTCCATCAAAGACTTGTTATCATAAAGACGATACCCGCCTTCATGAGCCGGAGGCGGCAGTTTCTCCTGTCTCTCTACTATGCTGAGGATCTTTTCAAGCAGTTCCCGGTCGCATAGCTTCTCTACATTCGTTTCTTTAGCCATATTTAAAACAATTATGGCCGATTGCCCTGATGCACACTCAGACCTTCAGCCCGGTTATGCGACATGGTGCGATTGTGCACATCGCGCCAAAGTCACGGCACGAATGTATAAAGGAGTTGCAACTTCGTGAGTTACAATATATTATCCGATGTTATGACGGGTGTTATGGAAAGTTATGATTCTGCCACAAAGTGACGTGTAACCGGCTGATTACAAACGATAACGAGAGGAAAATAAAAATCAAAAAAATCGAAGATTGCCAGATGAAGCAAAACAAAATGCATAACAAGCCAGAAGCTAAGACTTGCCAAGAACGAAGATAATACTCTTCGTTTTTTATCACTTCTGAAAAAACTTGTCAATTTCTCCGGCATTGTTAGGGACGGGCATATCCCTCCTGTTCTGCCGGGACTGTCCGATACCGGTCTGTTTAAATAGTGCGTTAAGCTCGACATCGGGAAAGAGTCCGTTGCCGAATTCCCAAAAAGTCTTCTGTTCGTATTTGGAATATTCAGGATAATCTCCGCAATATATTCGACCACACATATAGGCAAGAAGAGCCTTTGTCCCTTTCCAGCTATAATGGGACCCGACCTCTTCAATATATCCGGCTTCTATTGCTTTCGCAAAGATTGTACGGGCAAGTGAAGTGTCAAGCCTTCCCGACAATACAACCCCTTTCCTGGAATCCGGACATTCAAGCTGATTGTCTATGGATTGAACGGTTTGCTGGTTCTTTTCCTTAAGTTTGATACGCAGTTTTTCTGCTCCGTATGCAAATAGCCCCGATAAGACAAGGGCGGTGAAAATGCCTGTTATAACGACAGGATCAGGATGATTGTCCTTTACCGGATCAATTATCCCAAGTCCTATAAGGAGCAGAGTTCCTATAAAAAATACTATTGCAGCAGACCACATGATTATTCTATGGTACCGTTTGAATATGGTAGAAAGTACCAATACCAAAATAAATGCACACAGCAACAATAGGAATATCCGCGTAATAGTCATCTCAAATCAATTTAGGTGTAAAATTAATGAATGTTTCCAATAGCCATCTACATTCATCAGACAATTTCCAGAGATGCAAAATCCTCTTTCAGACGAGCCACTTCCGCCGACAGCGTTTCCGGCAGGAATTTGGCATAAACCTTTTCGGTGACATCCGTACTTCCATGACCGAGCAAACGACTGACAACCGACATGGAAAGTCCCTTGTTCAGTGCAAAGACCGCAAACGAATGCCGGGCCACATGCATTGAGAGGGTAAACGGAAGCCTTATCTGTTCTCCGACAACCGCCAGCGACTGATTGATACATTTCGTTGCATTGTTACGGGACTTGTACAGAGCCTCAGCATCATCAAGATCCAGATCATCCTTTACTAAGTTGAATACATACCGGCATCCGGCACGTTTCTCCTGCCACCGATGTAGTATATGCAAGGCAGGTTCTGTAAGAGGAATTACATGGCGCTTGTTCGTCTTGATCATGATTTTTCTCAGTTCCTTCTTCTCAAAATTGACATGGCCCCACTGCAATGTCATCACATCGACAACACGGAGTCCACAGGCATGGAAGGCAAAGAAGAACATTTCCAAAAATTCCTTACGGCGCGGTTCTGTACAGGTATTGTAATATTCCAACAGCGCAGACATCTGTTCCTTTGAAAGGTACTTGCCATCAAACTCGTTGTCTTCGTCCGAAAGAGATATCTTAGAGGTGATACGCATATCCTGAATCCTCGCATTGACGGCATGGTCTATCATCTTCATTTCTGAAGCATAGGCACACGCCTTCAGAATCGGAGTCAAAGCATGGTTGATCGTTGCATCGCTGTTCTGTTTTATCTCGCGGCGCCACCTGATGTATTCGTCAATCAGTTCAACCGATATTTCACCTAAATAGATACTGTCCGGCTTATAGGTACCGTTCTTTGTTGCACGGAGAAAGATACGGAAAATATTCATGCCGCTCTTGCCATTCTCATAGCGGCTGCGTCCGATTCGGTTTCTCGAATAATCGGATTCAAGCCTTTCCTGAACAAACTCGATAAAATCCTTTCCTTTGTCCTCCCGTGTGAGCGGTTTGTCGGCCAGAAAGTCGGCGATCACCTGTGCCGTAATCTGATTGGGATGCTTCTCCTGATATTCGGCCAGCAGTCCGTCGATCTTGTCCGCACGGGCAAGCAGCAGGCTGTTGATCCGGTTGGCCTCCGGACCATAACTCGCCCTCACACCTCCGCGTCCCTTGTTGGCTTTCTCGTTCCAGTCTCCCAACCGGACAAAGATATTCATACCCTTGCGTATCACCTGCCGGTTCCAGGTGTATTCAAGCTGGACAAGATACTGTTTGGCAGGATCGATCTCACCCCTGACATGCAGGCGGTAGCGTCCCAATGGATATAGTCGTTTAGGTCTTCCCATAATGGAGGATATTTGAATTGGAAATACAGCTTGCGGCAATACTCACAAACCTCTGTAAAGGTAATGAATTTTGTCCAAACAAATCCCGATTTTTCCTCCGAAAAACGTATTTTGTCCAAATAAACCACGCCATTTAAGGCGGTCAGACGCCGTTGTTCAAACAAATTAAATCCCCACCAATCTTATTGATTGATAGGGGTTTAATAGCTGTTTCCGTGCTTAAAATTGCACTAATATTCCTCTTCATTGAAGAAGAAGTCTTCTTTGCTGGGGTAATCGGGCCAAATATCTTCGATAGATTCGTAAATCTCACCCTCGTCCTCTATTTCCTGCAGATTTTCGAGCACTTCGAGAGGCGCACCCGAACGCACGGCATAGTCAATCAGTTCATCTTTCGTAGCGGGCCAGGGAGCATCTTCCAGCTTCGATGCCAATTCAAGTGTCCAGTACATAGTTCCAAGTTTTTAAGTTCCCAAATATCAACCGGTTAAAAGCCCGGCAGGGCTCTCGACCCAGTATGACTGATTTGCAAAAGTATAAAAAAAACGAGAAAAACAAAGAAAAATCGGCAAAACATCGTGCGTGTGTTATTATGTGGTTGGTAACCAATGTTTTGAGCGGTGAAAAAAACTCGGCTGCAAATTGCGGCGAAAGGGTTTTGCCTCCTCCGGCGGGCGGCGTTCCGTGGAATATGCCGCCGTCGTTTTTTTGCGGAGTTCGTTTTTTATCGTATTTTTGTTATGATTCGAAATAATACGACTTATTTTAAAAACGAAAACCCCGACTCCATGATCCGCATCAGCCGCTTTTTCCTGCCGTTTCTCTGTTGTCTGACGGCGCCTGCCCTCGCCGGTACGCAAACCCGCTGGGAGGTGGTTCCCGACAGCACGGCCATCGTGTGGAATGTCCGCGAGGGCGATTCGCACCGGGACCATATCGAAATGAGCGGATTGCGGATTTCCGCCGTCCTGCGCTACGGTGTCGGCGCCGACGGCAGTTTCCGGTTCGAACGCAGTATCGTGTGGCCGATGCTGCGCACCATCCCGAACAATACGCACGGTTCGCTGATGCGGCGTTTCGTGTGGGACGTTCCCCGGATGCTTTCGGTCAATGAGAATTGCCTTCAGCAGGAGAAGGTCCGCCGGATCGTGCTCGACGGCACGATGACCGTCGAGAGCGACTGGACGGCGGTCAAAGGCTCGCTTTCGCTGACGCGTGTCCTTTTCCCGTCGGTCGACGAGGCTGCCTTCTGCGAAAAATACATCCTGAAGAATACGGGCGAGAAGCCGCTTTACGTCGAGATTCCCCGGGCGCGTTCGGTGATCCGGACAGCTCCGGCAAAGGGCGTGGAGGGCAGTTACGAACTGGTGGCCGAGATCTGCGGCGACACGGCGCTGATGCTCGCTCCGCGGGCCGAGGTCGCTTTCGGGGCCTTTTTCAGCGGCCGCCGGTCCGGGGACGAAGCCTTGGCGCTGAACGCCGACGCGGAGTGCGCCAAACGCCGTGCGCTGGTGGCCGAATGGCAGCGCAATCTGGTGCTGGACACCCCCGACCCCGTGATCGACGCCATGTTCGCCTTTGCGAAAATCCGCGCTGCGGAGAGCATCTACGACACCAAGGGCGGTCTGATGCACGGTCCCGGCGGCGAGCGTTT
>ENA-ORNP01002103-ORNP01002103.1-human-gut-metagenome-genome-assembly--contig:-NODE-2103-length-17613-cov-3.295990_pt1 | contig 17613 bp, 8 predicted proteins | sample MGYA00242119_ERZ509030 | MGnify/ENA primary metagenome ERZ509030 (study PRJEB26280, sample SAMEA2338708) | human gut metagenome | biome: human gut; feature: human-associated habitat; material: faeces... | reverse complement strand
GTCTTGCAGACAGATGACGCCTCGCTGTGCCAGGCCGTATTCGGGAGCCGTCTCCCATTTGCCGCTGTTCTTGCGTGCGAACCAGTCGTCGGTCCAGGCGTCGAATTCGAGGATTTTGCGGCCGTTGAGCCAATGCTCGACATGGCCGTTGTCGCAGACGATGCGCGATGTGTTCCACTCGCCCTGCGGATTGACGACGAGCGAATCGGGGTTCGGGAGATGCATGGCGTAGTCCACGCCCAGCCGCTGCCACGGTTCGAGTTTCGTCGGGGCGTTCTGCGCCTCCCAGCCGTCGTTGTCGATCAGCTGATATTCGGGTCCGGTGACGTAGGGAACCGCGAAATAGGGGTTCTCGACCACATGGTAGAGCATGCCGCTGTTGCCGCCCGGGGAGAGTTTCCAGTCCCAGTCGAGAATGAAGTTTTCATACTGTTTTTTGGTGACGATGTATCCCGAAAGGTCGCTGCCGTCGCCCGCGGCCTGGATGCAGCCGTCCACGACGTGCCACGGCTGCGTGAGCGAATCGCCGTTGAAGTCTTTCCATTGGTCGAGCGTCTTGCCGTCGAAGAGCAGTTGCCAGCCGTCGGCGATTTCGGCCTGGGTGAGGGTGTTGTGTTTGGGGCAGCAGGAGCAGAGGCCGGCTGCGAGGAGGCCTGTCGCGAAGAGCGTGCGGAACAGGGTGCGGCTTGGGTTCGATTTCATTAAGATAGAAATTTAAGTAGTAATTCTTTATCTCGTCTCGCGAAGTAAAAATAGATGAAAAGTTTTCCGCTGTACGATAAAATAGTACATATCGAGGCCAATAATCTGAATGGAAAGGAAAAATCGAATTGTCGCGTCATGAAACGTCGTCTTGCAACACCGAGATGTACGAAATTGGCCTTTTTCTGTATCATATTATCTTTGTAGAAAGTCCTGCATTTATTACATTTGTCAATAATCCAAATTTCCATGAAACGAATTTTCCGCTGTATTGCTGCATTTTTGTTTCTATTCTATATCTTGTTTCTGTCGGAGCGTGCCGAATCGGCGAACGCCTCTGTTTATCATAATCTGCGTAACTATACTGTGGATGACGGCCTGTCATCCAATCACGTCTATGGCATCGTTCAGGACTCGATAGGATTCATCTGGTTCGGAACCGACAACGGATTGTGCCGTTTCGACGGCTGTGAGTTCCGCTGTTACACCCATACCGATGGCGACCGGTCGAGCATTTCGAGCAACAATATCCGCCGGCTGATGCTCGACAGCCACGGGCAGATCTGGCTCGCACTTGATAACGGCGTGGACATTTACACACCCGCGACCGACCGTTTCCGACATTTCGATGTCAGAACTTCCGACGGAGCATGCGTTACGGGACAGACGACCGAAGTCATTGAGGACAGGGAAGGTGAAATTTGGATTGCGACTGTCAATTCGGGGCTTTTTCGCTGGAATCCTGTAACGGAATGCCTTACGGTTTACCGCCATGTTCCCGGTGATGACACCTCCATCGCGCAGGATTATATCTCTACCATTTACGAAAGCAAGGATGGAACCATATGGATTGGAACTTACAGCGAAGGGTTGTGCGCTTTTTCCAAGCAGACAGGATGCTTCACTCATTACCGGAAGGAAACAGACGGACGGAATTGCATTTCGGATAATTCGATCGATGCCATCACAGAAGATTCATACGGCACGTTGTGGCTCGGGACGGTAAGTTCCGGTCTTGATCGCTTCGACCGGAGCACAGGCCGTTTCACCAATTATGACGATAGGAATGGGGAGGGCCGATTGCAACGTATCCACTGCCTGGCAGAGCGGGCGCCGGGCGAATTGCTTGTCTGTGCGAACAGTGGTGCGACACTCTACCGTATTTCTGAATCGGAACTTCGTCCCATAGAGGACACTGAAGTTCCCTTCATGCGTACCAAGTGTTGCAACATCTTCTCTTTTCTATACGACCGCGAAGGAAATTTCTGGTTCGGATCTTGTTATGAGGGTGTAGAATTTCACCCGGCCCGTAACAGCTTCACTTGCTATGCCACACGAAAGAACGATAGTTCCGACCGGGGTAAGGTCGTCAGCGCGGTCTGTGAACTGAAAGACGGGCAGTATCTATTGGGAAACGAAAATGACGGCATCCTGCTCTTCGACAGACATGCCGGCACGGTCGTTCCGTACCGCACGGCTCAAAACGTTGGGACTGCCATTTACAACGTCTTTTCAATGCTTGTCGATGACCAAACGCTCTGGATCGCCGCTTTCCAACGGGGTATCGAAGCCGTGGACTTGAAAAGCCGAACCGTGAAATCCTATCTTGCAGATCCGTCGGATCCCAGTTCTCGTGTCTTCGTCCTATTCCGGAGCAGCAGCGGCCGCATTTGGGCCGGAACTTCCGTGGGGCTTTTTTATTACGACCGGTTTGAAGATCGTTTTGTGACACGCGACCCCAAGGTGCGTATTTCAGACATTACGGAGGATCATGCTGGCCGTCTTTGGATCGCGACGAACGAAGACGGCCTCTACTCCTACGATGCCCGTACCGACCTCCTGCAGCACTACCGGTACGATCCCGACGACCCTGCGACGATCAGCCGCAATGCGGTCAACACGCTTGCCGTCGACCGCACGAACCGGTTGTGGATCGGAACCAACGGTTACGGACTTTGCAGTTATAACGAAAAAGACGGTTTCGTTCGCCATGAAACCTTGCCTCTGCCCAGTAAGATCATTCAGCGGATCATCCCTGAAAACGACAGACTCTGGATCACGACGGACAGGGGGCTGATCGTCTTTTATCCCGCAACTGGACAATTGAAACGTTATTCGCGCGCCGACGGGCTTCACACCGAACAATTTATGTCCAATTCGGGTATCCTCACTTCCGACGGGCGCATCGTGCTGGGTACGACCGATGGTATATGTACGTTCACCCCCCCCCATGACATCATGGGCAACTTGAACCTCTATCCGGTCATAATCACCCGATTTTCGCTTAACGGACTGCCTGTATCCCATGCGGAAGACGGAAGCTCGCCGCTTTCGATTCCTGTCGAATACACCCGGAAGATCACGCTGTCGCACCGCCAGACCTCGGTGGGATTCCGTTTCGTTTCGCCAACCTACCTCTTTCCGGGAGATTGCCGCTACCGTTACCGACTCGACGGACTCGACGATCATTGGTCCATGACCGATAGCCGGAACGCTTCGGTCAACTACAATAACCTGCGTCCCGGAGAATATTGTTTTCGGGTGCAGGTTGGCAACGGCGACATGCAATGGAATTCTGATGAGACGAAACTCTGGATTCGTATCCAGCCGTCGTTTTTCCGGTCGAAAGGTGCTTTGGCAGGTTACGTGGTACTGACGCTTATCGTAATCGCTGTCGGTCTGTATTACTGGATGCGGCGTACCGAGCAACAGCAGCGAGAGAAGATCGAATCGGTCAAACGCGAGAACGAACGGAATCTCTACGAGCAACGCATCAGTTTCTTTACCAATATTACCCATGAGATCCGAACTCCTTTGAGCCTGATTATTGGGCCGCTGGAACAAGTCATGAAATCGCATCGGATTTCCGAGGAGGACGGAGAGTATCTGGCTGTTATCAAGCAAAATTACCACCGGCTTCATTCGCTGGTCAACCAACTGCTCGATTTCCGAAAGATCGATTCGAACAAATACAAACTCCGCTACGATATCTGCGATGTCGGCCGACTCGTCCGAGAACAATTGGCTATGTTTGGTCCCACGGCACAACAGCGGCGCATCCGTTTGATCGAAGAGATCCCTGATCGCCTGATGCAAATCACCGACCGAGAGGCGCTGACCAAAATCATAAGCAACCTGTTGTCTAACGCTCTGCGTTTCGCCGCAGAAGAAATCCACATTTGCATCGATCGCAGAGACGACGGTCTTGTGATGAAAGTGTGGGACGACGGTCCCGGTATCCCGGCTGAAGAGCGGGAAAAGGTTTTCGAAGCTTTTTACCAAACTCGGAACAACGGATTCGCGTCCGGAGTCGGAATTGGCTTGCATCTGTGCCGAATCTTCATCCGCCTGATGGGCGGAACAATTACGGCGACAGAACGTCCGGACGGCAAATCAGGAGCGCTGCTGACGGCATTCATCCCTGAACCTGCGAGCGAAAAGATGGATATTCGCGTAAAAACACATCTCAATACGGAAACCGTCGGGCAATCGCAGCCGCAGAAAGAACCCGGAACGAACCTGGCGATACAACGGCCCTCCGCGATGACGGTTCGCCATACGGTCATGGTCGTAGATGATGACAGCAATATTCTCGATTTTTTGGTCAAGGTGCTCGGAAACGATTATTTCGTTATCTCAACGGATAGCGGGGGTCAGGCGCTCAACCTGCTTCGAAACAACGATCCCGATTTGGTCGTAAGCGACATCATGATGGCCGATATCGATGGAATAGAGCTCTGTCGGCGTATCAAAAACGACATTTCCACAAGCCATATCCCTGTGATCTTACTCACGGCTCGGACTGGCATAAGCTCTAAAATCGAGGGTTTCGAATGCGGCGCTGACGCCTATATCGAGAAACCGTTCTCGCCTGACCAGCTCAAAGCGCAGATTTCCAGCCTGCTTCGTACGCGTGATGAAATCCGGCGCTTCTATGCAGGCAAATTCATGACCGAATTCGATACGGGTTCTCAACAGAACCGGTTGGACGAAGAGTTCATCCTTAAATGCCGCGACGTGATCATCGCCCATATGCGGAATCCGGATTTGTCCGTGGGACTTCTTGCCCGCGAGTTGGCGATGGGCCGCACGCTGATTTTCCGAAAACTGAAAGCCGTTACGGGCTTGACGCCAAACGATTTTATGAAACTCATTCGTTTGAACGAGGCGAAACGGATGATCATTGAAGGCCGATACCGCATTACCGAAATCGGATTTCTTACCGGTTTCAGTTCGTCGTCCTATTTCGCCAAATGTTTTGCCAAGCAGTTCGGGGTTCTTCCGACGGAATTCCTCGAAAAGCAGGACCCCGGAACGCAGTAGCCAGGGGCAGAATGAGCCATTTCTCAACTCCCGGGGCCTCCGAGCCGATTTTATCGTAAAAGTGAACGATATTTTTCAACACGGAATCCCGGATTCAGTAATTTTACATTGAATTCGGCAGGTCGCAGTATCAGCCGGCCAGGATTGACAATGCGGAATCAACCAACCCAAAATTACCCATATGAAACATTACTTACTTTTCTTGCTGGCTTCCTTGGCCTTGTTGACCGGATGCGAGAAGGATGACGATCCTACATCTGTTTCACTCCGAAGTATTACGCGTGAAAAATTCGACTACAAGGGCGGTCTTGCCAGTGCTATTGTAGATGCCGGTGGCCGGGATGTAACGGCGGAATCGAGCGAATCGTGGTGTCGTACTGCAGTCATCGGCTCGACCGTCAATTTCAACGTTCTTGCGTATACGGGCTCAGAGGAGCGTTCAGCCACGGTCACCGTGAAGGCGGAAGGACTCAAGCCGTTGCTGATCAACGTTGTTCAGGATAAATTCAGGGGGCTTGTCGTTGTACCCTCGACGCTCATCTTCTCCGATACGGACCGCACGCTCTCCGTTGCGGTAACCTGCTCCGGAGTCTACGATGTGAAACTCACGGAGAACCCGAATAACGCATTCTCGTTCTCGAAGAGCGAAGACGGCGCGAGCGTCAGTTTCACATCGAACAAGGCGTCGAGCCGTGTCGAGGTGAAGGGGCGCGCGGAGTTTACACCTGAAGAAGGCGATCCGGTGATCGTTACGCTTATACAACCTAAAAAGAGCACCTATGATTTCCTGCTCGGCACGTGGAACGTAACCAAAACCGATATTTTTGCCGGGAGCATCCAGAATCTCTCGTCGGTCACATTCTCCGCCAAGGAAAATCAATATTCGTACAAGGTCACCATCAACGATCCCGCACTCAAGGATTATCCCTTTACGGCGGAGTTCGCCGATGGCAAAGTGGTCATTCAGACCGGTCAGGAACTGGGTTTTTCGGGAACAAAGTTCTACACCCTCCATTTCAATGGCCCGAATAACGGGCAAGGCAACTATATCTGGTCACAGGCGGGCGTGGTCGCCTGGGCGGCGGAACCTGTCTTCGATGAAAATGCAGGCACGATCCAGCTCGTGTTCAGCGATAACGGCCAGGGCAATGGCCGGGAGGCCAAGACGCTCTGTTTCTGGGAGAACAACGACCGGTATTGGTCGTTTACCGGGCAGCTCTGTTTAACCAACGCACTGGAACTTTCCAAAAACTACTAACCGACTCCGAATGCAGCGGGCAGGCCGCGACTTTTGCCGACCGCGGCCCTGCCTGCGCCCCGGAACCAAGAATTTCAATGACTGACCAATGAAAAAACTGACCATACTCATTCTGCTCGCCATGGCAGTGGTGTGCCGGGCTTCGGCACAGAACCGCGTGGTAACAGGCACGGTATCCGAAGAGGACGGTACGCCGCTGACGGGCGCCGTCGTCCAGGTCGTCGGCACGAACAATGCCGCCACGGCAGCGATCGACGGGCTTTATACACTCAAAAATGTCCCCTCCGGAGCCGTACTGCGTGTCTCCTTTCTGGGATACGATCCGGTCGAGAAGAAGGTCGATGCCGACCGCATGGATTTCATACTCAAAGCGAGCGCACAAGAAATCGCATCGGTCGTAGTGACCGGTATGCAAAAGATGGACAAGCGTATCTTCACCGGAGCCACGGACCAACTATTGGCCTCGGATGTCAAACTGGACGGCATCAGTGAAATCAGCCGCGGTCTTGAAGGCCGTTCTGCCGGCGTGTCCGTGCAAAACGTTTCCGGAACTTTCGGCGCCGCCCCGAAAATCCGCATTCGCGGCGCTACGTCGATCTTCGGAGACTCCAAGCCGTTGTGGGTGGTGGACGGTGTGATCATGGAGGATGTGATCAACGTCGATGCCAATTCCTTGTCGTCGGGCGACGCTACGACGCTCATCAGTTCGGCCATCGCCGGACTCAACGCCGATGACATCGAGAGTTTCCAGATTCTCAAGGATGGTTCGGCAACCTCGATCTACGGCGCCCGCGCCATGGCCGGAGTCATCGTCATCACCACGAAGAAAGGCACGCCCGGTATTACGAAAGTCAGTTACACCGGCGAATTCACGATGCGTATGGTTCCCAGCTACTCGAACTTCAACATCATGAATTCGCAAGAGCAGATGGCCGTCTACCAGGAGATGTACGACAAGGGATGGCTCAACTATGCCAATACCGTTTACCGCTCGGAAAGCGGCGTCTACGGCAAGTTGTCGCAACTGATCAACACCTACGACCCTGCCACAGGGCAGTTCGCCGTACTGAACACCCCCGAAGGGCGCAACGCCTACCTGCGACAGGCGGAGTTTCGCAATACCGACTGGTTCAAGGAACTCTTCCGCAACAGCATTCAGCACAGCCACTCGGCCAGCATCTCCTCGGGCAGTGAAAAAGGCTCGTATTACGCTTCCGTCGGTGCGATGGTCGATCCGGGATGGAGCATCCAAAGCAAGGTGAACCGCTACACGCTTCTGGTCAATACCACGCAGCACATTCTCAAGGACAAGCTGACGCTGAACCTCATCGGCAACGCTTCGTACCGCGAACAGCGTGCACCGGGATCGCTCTCGTCGGAGGTAGACCCTGTGTTCGGAACCGTCAAACGCGATTTCGACATCAACCCCTACTCCTATGCATTGCGTTCGTCGCGCACGCTCGACCCTGATGAATTCTACACACGCAATTACACTCCGTTCAACATCAAGGACGAGTTGTCCAAGAACTATATGGACTTGAACGTGAGCGACGTAAAATTCCAGGCTGAACTCAAATGGAAGATTACTCCGAAAGTCGAAGTTTCGGCCCTTGGGGCAATCAAATATCAGGCTTCGAGCACCGAGCATCACATCGAGGACAGTTCGAACCAGGCGCAGGCCTACCGTTCGATGGCCACCTCAATCATTCAGAGCAACAATCCCTACCTTTACGACAATCCCGATGAGCCGAACCGTGACAAATACTCGATCCTTCCCCAGGGTGGTATCTACAAACGGAGCGACTTCCGCGCCAAGAGCCGCGATTTCCGGGCTTCGATCAGCTACAACGACACGTTCAACGACAAGCACATTCTGAATCTGTTCGGCATTGTGGAAGTCAATGCCATCGACCGCCGCGCCACCTCGTTCCAGGGCTGGGGCCTGCAATACGACATGGGCGAAACGCCGTTCTACATCCTGGACCTGTTCAAAAAACAACTGGAGGAAAACACCCAGTATTACAGCCTGTCCAATACACGGGAACGCAACGCCGCCTTCGCCGGCACATTCTCCTATTCCTACGACTACCGCTATACGATCAACGGTACGCTCCGTTACGAGGGTTCCAACCGGTTGGGCCGATCGCGTAAGGCGCGCTGGTTGCCGACCTGGAATATCGCCGGCAAGTGGAGCATCGACCAGGAGTCGTTCTTCGAACCATTGCGTCCGGCCTTCTCCAGCCTTGCGCTGCGACTCTCTTACAGCCTCACTGCCGACCGGGGCCCCACATGGGTCAATAACTCCACGGCTACGATCTATCCGCTGAACCCGTGGCGTGGTGCGACTGAAATCCGAGAACCTGCATTGAGTATTTCAGCTCCTGAGAATTCGGAACTGACCTATGAAAAAAAGCATGAGTTGAATGTCGGCCTCGACATGGGATTCCTCGACGACCGCATCACTCTTTCGATGGACGCCTACCGGCGCAATAATTTCGACCTGATCGGCAACGTTGTAACAATGGGTTTGGGCGGTGCCGTGGATAAGCAGGGTAACGTCGCGGAGATGAAATCGCAGGGTGTGGAACTTTCGCTTTTCACCCGCAATATCGAACGTAAAGACTTCAAATGGCAGACCAATTTCATCTTTGCCTGGATGGACAACGAGGTAACCAAACTCAAAACCATGACGCGCATGATCGATTATATCACCGGCACAGGTTACTCGATGGAAGGTACGCCGCGCGGTTCGCTCTTTTCCTTGAAATTCAAGGGACTTAACGAGATGGGCATCCCGACGTTCCTCGCCGCTGACGGCAGCATTACCTCGACGAACATCCAGTTCCAGGAGACTGTGAATATGAGCAACCTCGTCTATGAAGGTCCTGTCGATCCTACCATCACGGGCAGCCTGGGTAATATCTTTAAGTGGAAGGGATTCACGCTCAACGTCTTCATGACCTACTCCTTTGGAAACGTCGTCCGTCTCGATCCGATTTTCTCGAACGGTTATTCCGATCTGACGGCCATGCCCCGGGAATTCGCCAATCGCTACCTCAATCCCGGCGATGAACGACGGACCAATGTCCCGGTTATCGCCAGCACGCGACAGAATAACGATATTTCCAATCTCTATGTCGCGTACAGCGCCTACAATTACTCTGATGTACGGGTCGCCAAAGGCGATTTCATCCGCATGAAAGAGATTTCGCTCTCGTACGATTTTCCGCAATCGGTCACTTCGAAATTGCGCATGAGCGGATTGTCGCTCAAATTCCAGGCAACCAACCCGTTTTTGATCTATTCGGACAAAAAGCTGCAAGGCCAGGATCCCGAGTTTTTCAATACGGGAGGTGTTGCAGTACCGATGCCCAAACAATTCACGCTGACGCTTCGTGTCAGCTTCTAAACCCGCTCCGCCATGAAAATCAAACAACTGATATCACGCATAATGCTTCTCGGCGCCGGTTCGCTCACACTCGCTGCCTGCAACGATTTCCTCGACGAACTGCCCGACAACCGTACTGAGCTCGATACGCCGGACAAAATCAACCGGCTGCTCGTGTCGGCCTATCCTTCACGCAGTTTCACCCGCATGTGCGAAATTGCATCGGACAACTGCGACGACATGGGAGCGAACAATCCTAACACCAGCCTGCTGCTGGAGCACAACAGCTACTGGATGGACATGAACGAGGCCGAGAACGATAGCAACAAAAATACCTGGCAGGCCTACTACTCCGCGATTGCCGCAGCCAACACCGCTCTGGAAGCGATCGAAAAACAGGGTACGCCCAAAGAATTGCTTCCGGCCAAAGCCGAGGCCCTGCTTTGCCGGGCCTATTCGCATTTTTGCCTCACGATGCTCTATTGTCTCCCTTATCATCCTGAAAAAAGTGGCGAATACCTGGGAGTCCCTTACATGGAAGCTCCCGAAACGACGCTCAATCCGGTTTATCACCGGGACAATCTCAAGGAGGTATATGAGAAAATCGACCGGGATATCGAGGAGGCGCTTCCTCTGGTCAGCGATGCCAACTATGCGGTTCCGAAGTACCACTTCAACCGCAGCGCCGCCTATGCCTTTGCCACGCGCTTCAACCTCTATTATCTGAAGTGGGAAAAGGTGGTCGAATACGCCTCCGAGGTCCTCGGCAGCGCCCCTTCGACCGTCATGCGCGACTGGGCGGCAGTCAAGCAGCTGGCCTGGGACGGCTCGGTCCGCACCCTCGACTACATCAGCGTCGGACACTCGTTCAACCTGCTGATGATTCCCATGGTGACCGGTAACGGATCGCTTTTTAACGCCTGGAGCAACTCCGGCGCGCGCTTCACTCACAACTACCGCGTCGCCAAGAGGGAGACCTACCGCGCGAAGCGGCCGATGGGCGGTCCGTGGGACCGGTGGAAGGACAACTGCATCGAAAAGGTCTACCAGCATCCTCCTTTCATTTGGCAGGACAACGATGTCAACAAGATCTACATGCCCAAATGGCCCAACCAGTGGGAGGTAACCGACCCGGTAACCGGCGTAGGAATCGGTCGTTCGACGATGGTGGCGTTCACAACCAATGAAACGGTGTTGAGCCGTGCAGAGGCCTATGTCCATCTCAAGGAGTACGACAAGGCCGTTGCCGACCTCAATGCCTGGATCGGCTCTTTCTATCTGGTCGGACAGAACGGCATCGAATCTCTGACCCGCGAACGCATCGCCGAGGTCTACGGTGATCCGTCATCGGATCGATACATCGCCGAATACACCGCTTTGGAGCCGACATCGCGCAAGCCGCTCCATCCCCACGGCTTTATAGTCGAGGCTGGTGAACAGGAGCACCTTATTCAGACCACGCTCTTTTGCCGCCGCATTGAGACCATCGCCGACGGACTGCGTTGGGGGGACATCAAACGCTACGGCATCGTGATTGATCGTTTCGACGACTCGGCCTACAACGATGACAATACAACCGGATTCACTGTTGCGGCCACGCTCGGCGAGAAAGATCTTCGACGTGCGCTCCAACTGCCTCAAGAGGTTATCACAGCCGGATTGGAGGCGAATCCCCGCAATGAGAATCGTCCTGACCATCCGTTCTGCCAATAACCAATTCACTAAATATTTATATTGAATTATGAAACCGACAATCATATCCCTGTTCTTGCTTCTGCTTGTCTCAGGCGCTACGACCTCATGCGACAAGGACGAACCGGACGGCAAAAGCATCTTTGTCGATCCCGCCGAGGAAAAGACCGAGTTCGATTTCTGGCTCGACCGGCACTATACGGAACCTTACAACATTCGTTTCGAATACCGCATGCCTGACCGCGAAACCCACTTCAACTACTGGGTCTCGCCGCCGCCCGTGGACAAATCGATCGAGGTGGCCAAACTGATCAAATACTCGACGCTTGACGCCATGGCGGAACTGATGTCCGATCAGAAAGATCCATTGCTCTTCGCAAAGAGTTATTTCCCGCGGGTACTCTATTTGGTGGGCAGTTTTGAGATCAGCAGCACCGGGAACACCGTGCTGGCATCGGCTGAAAATGGCCTTCAAATCAATGTTCTCGGCGTAAAATTTTTCGACCGGGAAAAGGACAGCGAACGAATCGCCGGAACGATGCTTCACGAGTTCATGCATATCCTCGATGGTACATATCCCGTACCGAGCGACTACGATACCATTACGCAAAGCGATTACGTGGGTGACAAGTATGCCCAAAGCGGTAATGACTACATGGAGCTGGGCTTCGTTTCGAAGTATGCACGTTCGAGTCCCGCAGAGGACATCGCCGAAACGGGCGGACGCCTGATCAGCATGAGCGAGGAGGAGTGGGAGGCGATGCTCTCCTCGATCGAAAGCGCGGACGGCCGCGCCAAAATCGAGAAGAAGCGCTCGATTCTCATCGCATGGCTCCGCGACGATTTTGGCGTGGACGTTGCGAAGTGGAGCGACATCTACCTGCGCCGTCTTTCCGAACTCGGAGACATCGACTGGACGAATCTTGAAGATTAAACTGAATGTATGAAAAAGAGAATCAATATATTAATACTGGCTGGGCTGCTGTTCTCAGCCGTTGCATGCGACGATTCGGAAAATAACTTCAGCGAGTCGACCTCGACCCGGATCGAGCAGACGCTTGAACGCTACAAATTCGCATTGCAGGCCGGGAAGACATGGGTGATGGAGTATTTCCCTGACGAGAATCTCGGTTATGGCGGTTGGATTTATATCGTCGAATTCCAGGATGACCGTATGGTTAAGGCCTGGTTCGAGGGGAGCACTTTCGTCGAAGCCGACCCGCTGCGGACGGAATCGGAATATCGGGTCGAATTCTCGACCGGTCCCATGCTGAAATTTGCGACCCATAACGATTACCTGCATTTCTTCTCGTTTCCCGGAGACAACGGCGCCGGCTACCAAGGATGGAAAGGAGATTACGAATTCACGTTCATGTCGCTCTCTCCGGCTTTCGATGAAATCATTCTGCGGGGCATTAAAACCGGCAACCGGATTCGCATGACGCCGCTTTCGGGACAATACACGCCGGAGAGTTACCTCGAAACCATCCGCAGCAGCCAATTGGCGATCACCGAGACCGAATTCAAGGTGATGGCCAATGGCGAACAAATCGGGACACTCACGCGGCCCAACGCGACGCTGACGACCAATTTCCGGCAATATGCCGCCAGCAAAGTTTGGTCGTTCCGCTACAGTTATCGCCAACAGGCCTTCGACGATTATGGACGGCCGAAGGTGGACGAACATGGGAAACCGGTCTACGAAACGGTCGAAGCCAATGATCCCGTCAGCGTCATCTATCTGCCGGACGGCATCATGCAGTTTTACGCCCCCTACACGTTCCGGGGTGAATTGTTCGGACTCCCGAACCAGACGGTGCAAACCTTCAAATGGCAATTGGGACCTACCTCGGCATCGGATTGTTACGTTTGCACCGACTCGTTTCTCGACATCAAATTGGTTCCGTGATCCTTAAGAAATGTTTATTCGGTCCGGATGCCGTCTGCCGGCTCCGGACCTTTTTCCTTTAAAACCGATGAAACACTTCTCTTTCTTTCTGACGCTCCTCCTGCTGACGGCCTGTACCAGAGACCCGGAATCCGGCCCGGCTCCCGGCGTCGGACAAACCCCGATGCAGGAGTTTTACATACCCGGCGTATTCCGTATTAAGCTGCGCGAAACAGCAGCCGAACTCGACACCCGTGCCTTTACCCGCAGCGGTTCCGGCTCGGGAATCGCTGCATTCGATGCCGCCGCCACCCGTGCCGGGGCAACTGCCGTACAGCGTGTCTTTTCCAATGGCGACCGTTTCCGCGAACGCCGCCGCAGGGCCGGACTTCATCTGTGGTACGACGTTCATTTCTCCGGGGCGATTTCTGTCGCCGAGGCCATGGAACGCTTCGGCCGGGTGGACGAAGTCGAGTGCATCGAACCTGTTCCGCGTATGGTTCCCGCCGGGGCGACGGTCTCGCAAGCTGATTTCAGCCGCACCTCAGGTTCGGACAATGTCGCAATCCCCGGATTCGATGATCCGCTGCTGGTCAATCAGTGGATTTACCACCGGGTGGGCGCTGCGGTCGGATCGACGGCCGTGGCCGACCTCAACATTTTTCCGGCATGGAGCGTCAGCACCGGACATAAAGACGTCGTCGTCGCCGTGGTGGACGGCGGCATCGACTATACGCATCCCGATCTGGCAGCGAATATCTGGCGCGACGGACAGGGCGCCTGCGGCTACAACTTCTGCCGCCATAATACGGAGATCACTCCCAGCAGCCACGGCACGCATGTCGCAGGTACGATCGGCGCCGTCAACAACAACGGCATCGGCGTCTGCGGCATCGCGGGGGGCGACGGAACGCCCGGAAGCGGTGTGCGGCTGATGAGTTGCCAGATTTTCGACGAACCGGGACGCGATGCCGCGACGATCGAGGAGATCATGGTCTGGACGGCCGACCATGGGGCCGTCATCAGCCAGAACAGCTGGACTTATGTCCCCGGTCTTCCGGACTTGTCGCAGTCGGGCAAAGCAGCCATTGACTATTTTATCAAGTATGCCGGGTGCGATGAGAACGGCAATCAGACAGGTCCCATGAAAGGCGGCATCGTCATTTTTGCCGCGGGCAACGACGGCATTTCCGACCCGGTGTTCCCGGGAGCCTACGAGAAAGTGGTGGCCGTAGCGTCGCTGGGCATCGACGGCCGTAAGGTCGCCGGGTCCAACTACGGTTCGTGGATCGATCTCGCGGCTTTGGGCGGCCATGCTACCGGTGACGAACGATTTCGCGTTTTCAGCACCACGACGAACGGCGGTTACGGTTACTCCGCAGGAACCTCGATGGCCGCGCCACAGGTTTCGGGCATTGCGGCCCTGGCTGTCGCCGCATTCGGTGTGCAAAGACCGGGGTTCACCAGCGAGAAATTGCGGGAAATACTCGTGGGTTCGGGCCGAAAGCAGTTTACGGAAACGATCAATCCCGAGTATGCCGGAATGCTCGGTAACGGACTGGTCGATGCCGAATACGTTCTTTTCTATGATACCCGGCCGGATCCGGTCGACGAACGTACGATTGCGGTTTCGGGATACCGCACCCATGCGGAACTGTCGTGGCGTGTTCCGCGATGCTATCTGGAGCGTCCGGTCTCATCATTCGACGTTTACATCGACACCCGGACATTTTCGGCCGCTACGGTCGACGACATTCCTGCTACGGCCGTCAGACACACTTTTGCTTCCGATGCGAGTCTCGGTGAAACTTTTGCCTGCCGAATCGAGGGGCTGGAACCGCGGCAAATTTATTGCTTGGCAATCGTCGGCCGAAGTCCGTCGGGCGTTCCGTCCCGCCCGGCCGTCATCTCCGTTCGGACCGGAGAAAATACCCCGCCCGAGGCAACCGCTTCCATTCCGAACCTCTTTCTGCAAAGTGACGACAAAGCGGGCAGGAGCATCGATCTTCAACTTTATTTTACCGATGCCGATGCTCCGGGCGATCGGCTCTCCTACTTTGTTTCGCCTTCCGCGGAAAAGGTCGTGGAGTGCCGCGTACAGAATTCGGAACTGCTCGTACGGCCCTGCGCCGCGGGCTGCACGACGCTGACCGTAACGGCAAGAGACCTCGACGGCGCCGCGGCGACTTCGGAATTCCAGGTGATCGTCGACGGTACGGGCGTTGCGATGGAGCTTTTCCCCAACCCATGCCGCGATGTACTCAACGTACGCATTCCGGACGCCGAGGGCGATTTTCCCATCCGGTTCCACAATGCGGCGGGGCAGCAGGTGCTCGCTACGCAGGTTTCGGTCCGTGCCGGCGACAACGGTAACACGGGGCGCATCGACGTATCCGGGCTTTCTCCCGGGACTTACAGCTGCACGGTCGAGTGCCGCGGCCGCAAACTCAACAGCCATATCATCAAACGATAACCGCAAACACCATGTCTATCTGTCAATCAATCAGATACTTTTCCGCGACATTTCTTTTCGCGACAGGCGGTTATGCGGCGCAAGCCCAGACCTCTGATGCCGGGATCATGCCGTTCCTCGGCCTGGAAACCAATGCCCGTACAGCCGGTATGGCAGGGGCCGCGACAGCAGTTACGGACAATCCGCTGGCCGTTTACGCCAATGCCGCGTTAAGTCTCATCGGCGAACGACATGCCGGAGGCACTCTGTTCTCCGGACCTTGGAATACGGCTTTCGACAGCGCCAATGTGCTTTACGGCGCGGGGGGATTTTATACTCCCGACTCGCGGAATGCCCTGTTGGCCGGAGTGCGTTATTTCCGCGGACCTTCGGTCGGGTTGACCGACGAACAGGGATTTCCCGCCGGAACGGCCCGTCCGCAAGACCTTTCGGCGGAGGTCGGCTACGGCCGTCGGATCGGCCGGAATCTGGCGTTTTCGCTGACGGTCCGTTACGTCCGTTCCGATCAGGGATTCGGGGAGAAACCGATGCAGGGCGTCTCGTTCGACATCGGTGCGGCCTACCGCGGAACGCTCCGTGCCGTGAAGGGCGCCCGTTGGATCGTCGGACTGCGGCTGGCCGACATCGGCCCCGATGTGAAAGCCTCCGACGGAGAGCGCTGTGGCCTGCCGATACGTGGGTCGCTCGGAGGTTCGCTCCACCTGCCTTTTCGCTCGAACCACGTGCTCGGCATCGCTCTTGATTTGAGCCACCAGTTCCGGGGAGGGATCACCGGTTTGGCCGCAGGAGCCGAATACACCTTTTTTCGGCACGGTGTCGTGCGCGGCGGATACCACTTCGGTCATAAGAACAAAGGAACAGGCAATTACGCTTCGTTGGGTTGCGGATTCATTGCAGGCCCCGTGCGGTGCGACGCCGCATGGCGCTTGGGCGGCGATAAATTCAATCCGCTCAACGACACGTTTCTCTTTTCGGTCGGATTTCTGTTGTAAACGGCGGTCGGCATCCATACGAAAGAAGCAGCATCTTCCGATGCTGCTTCTTTTTTCGTTGCAGGTCTGCTACTCGTCAATCCGGATACAGCGGATCGCCGCACCTCGGTCGGAATAGGTGTTCTGCGATTTGCAGGTAACACTCCGTTTGGTCTCATCGCTCGGGAATCCGACATCCGTTACGAAAGCTCCGACGTGCCCCCATGGGTTATAATCCGGCCCATCGACATAATAGGTCGCACAGGAACCTCCCCACGTATTTCCGTTGCAGGAGCCGTCCGAATTGTGCCAGTGCTGCGCACCTCCCGTCAGTGGGAAGAACCACTTGCCATCCAGCCAGATACCGCGTCCGGTCTTCGAAACGTCGACCACAGCGCATCGTCGTAGCCACTACGGCATCGGGTGTTTCATTGTCTGTCAGCGCTATCCAGGCCTGGCTGCTCATCACCTTCCAGCCCCGGGGACACGGGTCGTAAATCGTCTTTACACCGTGCGCATCCTTCGACGGATTACCCCAGGCAGCCAATCCGGCCTTATCGGTCAGGTAATTTTCATTCTTGTAAAGCCAGAGGTGGGGGTTGGCCCGGCCCAGGTCGAATGCATCCTGCGACACATAACCCGTTCCGAGCGCCGTGTTGATGTCGATGGCGACCGTCGCCTTCGTATTACCGATAATCTGATGATGTGCCTCTCGGCCCCATGCTTCGAAAGTCCCTCTGTCCAACGCGGGAATTGGCGTATAGGCCGGAGCGAACCACAATCCGGTCATGTAATAGGCATTGCCGCTCATATAATCCGGCAGACCCGGGAACGGATCTTTCCGGCCCCACTGGTAACAGTTGCCCGAGGTCCAGGCCAGGTTGACGGACTCCTGCTGCTGGTTAGGCTTGATGTCGG